>Ga0116172_10003570_pt1 | contig 12941 bp, 13 predicted proteins | sample AD_UKC083_MetaG_FD_89799 | JGI IMG/M metagenome (GOLD analysis project Ga0116172, IMG submission 89799) | Active sludge microbial communities of municipal wastewater-treating anaerobic digesters from USA - AD_UKC083_MetaG | ecosystem: Engineered > Bioreactor > Anaerobic > Digestate | place: USA...
AACCTCACGGTCATCGCCGACATGGCCGGGATGCAGCCCCGCTACATGGGCGGGTTCAAAACCTCCGCCGGCCCGGAGTGCATCACGAGCCTCGGTGTCGCGATCCCCGTCCTCGACGACCGGCAGGTCGCGGGGCTCCGCGTCCTCGACGAGGAGATCCCCCTCCCGGTCGCCGACATCAACACCCGGGCTGTCCTCGGGGAGGCGACCTATGCCGACGTCTGGCAGCAGCCCGACCGTGAGGTGACCTACCACCCCGAGTGGTGCGAGGAGTGTTCGACCTGTGTTGCGGCCACCGTCTGCCCCACGGGTGCGTTCTCCCGCGAGACCGGTATCGACCGCGACCGCTGCCTCGCCTGCACCGCCTGTCTTGCCGCCTGCCCAAACGACGCCCTCGAGGCCGGCGAGGGCTCGCTCCGGGTCAGGGGACGGCGGGTCCCGATCACGCTGCGCCAGTCGGGCAGGACGCTTGCGGAAGACCTCTGCCGGGACTTACAAGAGATGGTCCTTGACGGCCGGTTCACCTTCACCGGGGGCGGGGTCCGATGAGGGAGAAGTACCTCCTCCGGTGTCCGGGGTGCGGCCGGTCCTTCCCCGACCATTACACCCTCGACTGCCCGTCGGGGTGCGACACCCTCCTCCGGACGGTCTACAGGGAGCGCCGCCTCACCCTCTGGAACCTCCCCGGAATCTTCCGCTACAAGGAGTGGCTCCCGGTCGAGGGCCACCTCAGGGTCGATGCCGGCCCGGTCTCCTACGAGAGCGAGCGTCTCGCCCGGGAACTCGGGCTCTCGAACCTCATCATCACCTTCTCCGGCTACTGGCCCGAGCGGGGTGCGGGGATGGAGACCTGCTCGTTCAAGGAGCTCGAAGCCCAGCCGACGGCCCTGCGCCTCAGGGAGAAGGGGGCCGGGGGGGTCATCCAGGTCTCATCAGCGGGGAACACCGGTCGGGCGTTCTGCCAGGTCTCGGGGCTGACCGGGACCCCGGTCGTGGTGGTGGTCCCGACGGCCGCTGCCGGCCGGCTCTGGACGACCGTCCCGGCAGAGAACGTCTGCCTCATCACGGTGGACGGGGACTACTCAGATTCTATAGCCTTCGGGCGGGAGGTCTGCTCTCTTCCGGGGATCGTCCCCGAGGGCGGGGCGAAGAACGTCGCCCGCCGTGACGGGATGGGGACGGTGGTGCTCGACGGGGCGCTTGCCGCCGGCAGGCTCCCTGACTACTACTTCCAGGCGGTCGGGAGCGGGACCGGGGGGATCGCCGCCTGGGAAGCCGCGGAGCGGCTCGTCGCCGACGGCCGGTTCGGTTCCCGCCTCACGGAACTCCATCTCTCCCAGAACCTCCCCTTCGTCCCGATGGTCCGCGCCTGGGAGGCGGGGAGGAGGACGATCGTGGCCGAGGATATGCCCGACGCTGAAGCCTCGATCGCCCGTGTCTACGCCGATGTCCTCACGAACCGCCACCCGCCCTGGGGGATCCGGGGCGGGGTCCGGGACGCACTTCTGGCCTCGGGCGGGAGGATGTACGCGGTCGGAAACGAGGATGCCCGGAGCGCCGGGAGGCTCTTTGCCGAGACCGAGGAGATCGACCTCGATCCGGCAGCCGCGGTCGCGGTCGCGTCGCTCGCCCGGGCGGTGGAGGAGGACCTCATCGACCCGAAGAAGCACATACTCCTGAACGTGACCGGCGGGGGGTATCAGCGTGCAGCAGAAGACCTCGATCGCTACCCGGTCGAGCCCTTCCTCAACGTCCGGGCCGATGAGGCCTTCGCGGGGGATGTCCGGGGTGCCGTCCTTGATTGGATCTCGGAGCAGGGGGCGGCTATCCGTGCGTGAGGGATGTGTTCTTGACCGGCTCGCCGCCCTCGGGGTCGATACCGTGGCGAGTCTCCCCTGCGACCGGACGCAGGACCTCTGCGCCCTTATCCCGGAGCGGTTCCGTGCGGTGAACCTCACCCGGGAGGAGGACGGCGTCGGGATATCGGCCGGGCTTGCGATGGCCGGCGGGCGGCCGGTGCTCCATATGCAGAGTTCGGGGCTCGGGAACTCCTTGAACGCGATCATGTCCCTTACGGTGACTTTCGGCCTCCCTCTCCCCGTCCTCGCGAGCTGGCGGGGGGTCTATCGGGAGGCGATCCCGGCCCAGGTGCCGTTCAACCGGGCGATCCCGGATGTGCTTACCGCGCTCGGGATTTCGTATACGATCATCCGCGATCCTGAGGACGAAGAACTGATCGATACGGTCATCCGGGACGCTTACGACTCGATGCGGCCGCACGTGGGGCTGATCCTCCCCTCGTTCTGGGAGGGAGCACCGGAGGCCTGCCGGCCGGGACAGCCGTTTCCGCCCCGGGCCCGGGACTCGATGCTCGAGTACCGGCGGGCGTTCCGCGAGCCGGTGATGACCCGGAACGACGCGATTCGGGTGATTGCGGCCGCCCTCGATGGTGAGGCGGTCGTCGCAAACATCGGCGTCCCCTCAAAGGAGCTCTATGCGGCAAACGACCGGGACCTGAACTTCTACATGCTCGGGAGTTACACCCAGGCGACCCCGATCGGGCTTGGGCTTGCCCTTGAGACTGATAAGGATGTCGTCGTCCTCGACGGCGACGGGAGCCTGCTTGGAACCGCCGTCCTCCCGGTCGTGGCGGCACAGGCGCCGGAGAACCTCACGATCGTCTGCCTGGACAACGGGGCCTTCGGGAGCACGGGAAATCAGTTGACGAACGCCTACGGTCAGGTGGACATAGAGCTCCTCGCCCGTGCCGCGGGGCTCAAAAAGGCGTGCAAGGTGCAGGACGAGCGGGAGTTGAAAGATGCCTGGGATGACCGGGGGCGGGGGCCGACCTTCATCCATGTCGTTTTGAAGCCCGGGAACGCGGCGGTTCCGAATATTCCGCTCGCCCCGGAGGAGATCCGGGAACGGTTTATGCGGGCGCTCCGGGGATGAGGGACCTGAGACGGTCCTCCCGATGTCCAATCTTTTGGACGGTCCCCGGCATCAGGGTTCCGGTCGTCGGGATGATCCTCGCCTCCATCATCCGGCGCGGCTCACGTTTCCAGCCCGTTGTGACCTTTTTCAAGTAAAATTTTCACCAGAAGAGCCTAATGCCCAGATGATTGTGAGAGGAATCGTTTATAGGAGAACGTATGACCTCTCGTGCGCGGTAATAGCATTTGTGCCGGATTCCACAGCGTAATCGTCACACCGGGGGAGTATCTCGCCTGCGTGCGCTCCCGTGGGCTGCACCGGCAGGTTAACATAGTTATTGTTCAAAATTATGAACGTATGTTCGATGGTACGAACATCCTCTCCGGGGCCTCGTTCACGCTCCTCCGCTTCCTGGGCCGGCACTATCACGACGGCTACTATGTACGCGAGCTTGCCCGGCTGCTCGGGATCGGGGTGGGCTCGGCCAGCGAGACGCTTGCCCGCCTGGCAGGGGCCGGCCTGGTGCACCGTGAAGAGCGTGGGCGCCTTGTGGTCTATCGGGCAGCGATGGAGAGCCCGCTCCTCCGTGAAGTGAAGATCTGTGCCACACTCGTCGAGATCAACCCATTGATCCTTCGCCTGCGAAGCAGCGGCGTAACGAGGGCAATTCTCTTCGGGAGCACGGCGACCGGCGACGATACCCACGAGAGCGACATCGATCTCGTCATCGAGACGAATGATGCAAGGGCTGCAGCGGAGAGCGTCGCCGTGGTCGAGGCCGGGCTCGACCGCGAGATCTCGCCGCTCATCCTCACACCCGGGGAGTTCCGGTCCCTTAAAACCACCGATCCGGCTCTCTATGAGCGGATTCTTGCGGGAAAAGTCCTGATCGAGGAAGAACCATGAAGTATCGGTTCGAGCAGTGCCTTGAGCGGGGAAAGATTGTCCGTATCCCGGTCGACCCCGGACTGGTCGCAAAGGAGCTCCGGGAAGCGGAGCAGGATCTGGGTGCAGCAGAGCATTCTCTCGCGGAGGGGAATGTGAAGTGGGCAATCATCCAGGGCTATTACGCGCAGTTCCATGCCCTTCGTGCCCTTATCTTCTCCGGAGGTTACCGTGAAAAGAGCCATTCTTGCCTCCGGTATGCCGTCGAGGCCCTCTATGTCGATGAAGGTCATCTCCCGGCATCTGTTCTTGAAGACTTCAACTTCGCCATGCGCACGCGAGAAGGCGCGGATTACGGCTGTGTTTACTCGGAAGCCGATGCACGCGACGTGGTGGCATCGGCGAGCGTGGTGGTGGACCAGATCGGGCGATTACTCGATTGAAAATGTGTGAAGGAGTTACATAGAAGACGTTGATGCGTGGTTTCCGAAGACAGCACAGCTCTCTTTGATGACGGGGATGACCCGGCTGAGTACCCCGGCGGTGAACGGTTCCTCCTCCGCAGAACAAATTCTCCGGTCCGGCAGACCTCTGCAAGGATGCGGTAGTCCCACGCGTGGCTGCTCCACTGAGGGGAAACAGCCACGTTCTGTCTCTGGTAATGGGGCAGATGACCTGTTTTTTTCCAGGATATTCAAGGGTTGTCCGGGCCTATCCACGGCTGATGGGAAGATACCTGGAGACCGCTCGGTCGTAGCCCCGGGTGGAGGAGGAGAGAACCCTGAGGTGTTCCTCCCGAATGTCCGATCTTTTGGGCATATGTCCGGGATTTTGGACGATGCCCGGCATCAGGGTTTCGATCGGTGAGCAGGTGCCGGGATGATCCTCGCCTCCATCATCCGGCGCGGCTCACGTTTCCAGCCCATTACAGTCATTCTCGGGGTGAATTTCCACCTGCCGGGCTTGATGTGTAGATGATTGTGAGAGAGATCGTTTATAGGAGAACGTTGACGTCTCCATCGTGGATTCCGGTGCAAACCGGTTCACATCTTCGGAGGAGTCATTTATGGAAGAGATCAGATCTTACCAACCCGTACTCTATCAACTTTTGAGAGCCCTGTCGGTGCCGGTCACCGTCCTGGCGTTTTTTCCCCTGATGGTGATCGTTTTTCTGGTACCGATCGCGATTGTGCCGGACCCGCGAGTTTTAATCGGGGTTGGTTATGCCGCGGCGTTAACCCTATCGTTTGTCTATTTCGGCCTGAAACTGCGAAAGATGGGTGAGTGATAGGGGCATGAACCATCTTGTGAAAGAGAGTATCTGGACTACACTTATTGTGAAAACAAGATTCTTTCCTGGTTTCGTCTGAGTCTCAGGTTTTTTCAGCGATTTAAATGGTTTCGATGGAACCCTTGATTGAAATTCCGATGGGTTTCAGGACCCGCCTATCATTCTGTCCACATGGTGCAGGCGAAAAGGTTCTGACCGGTCCAACCCTCGTGAGGGTCCTTTGTCCTGGTCAAACCTTCCGGTTTCCTCTCTTTATCGTTATCGGCGCACTCCTGAGCCGCACTGTCCATCATTGGCAGTGGCAAATGCGCTGCATCGCTCCGAGTGCTTGCCCATCTCCATCGCATCCCTGAACTCACTTGCCGATCGAAGACTGGTATCTCTACCACAAGAAGAGGCTTTTTCCTATGTGTTCCGCGCCCGAGGAGTGGTGTACCTTCGCATTTTCATAAACATCTCCCGGACGTGTAAAGAAATCGGACAGAATTTATAAGTAAACTCGTGCCCATGTCATTGTGTGGGCGCGAGGATGCGTCTGCAAGAGTTCGTGGGGTCCCTCCATCCACGGTTGACGCCCCGGATGATAGAGCCCCGCAAGCCCGGAGGCTATTTGGATGTATGCTCTTTTGGTACTTGAAAGTATGCTACTCCTGCCTCCGGGAAAAGAAACAGGAGGAAAAACGCATGAATGGAAAAATTGGAATGAGGGCGCTTTCCGTGCTCCTGGCAGTTATGCTGGTGGGCGTGATGATGGCGATGGCAATGGCAATGCCGATAGTACCTGCGGCGAGTACAGAAGAACAAACTAGAACTAATCCTTTGCTTCAAAATCAGGAGACTGAAAAGAACATCTATACCATGTTGGGGATAGAGCAACCTTCCAGAGATGAGGGTCCTCAATGGCAGAGATATAACGAAGCGAGAGGCCGGGTGGATGACCTGATCCGCGGATCAGAATCGAGAGAAAGCATCAGAGAAATCATTGGATATCTGGAGGGGCTAAGAGAAAGAGTCGTCCTCTACTATGGGATGGATGGGAATATTTATGGTTTACTCGATAGCCAGGGTAAGGTATCCAAGAGCAGGGTGGACCCGGTAGTCATCGGTTCAAAGACAGAATATTTCGAAGACAGTTGCAAAGATTGCTCGGTAGGTAATCAGAGTAGCAATTATTCCGTCAGCTATGAATTGAGTCGAATAGATCTCTCGGCTCTGGGGTCAGAAGAGTTCGGCGCGAGATCAATTTATGATGCCCAAGTTACAAGAACGGACAGCTGGATATATCTATCCATAACCCGGGCAACTCTTTACACTAAAGGGACATTCACTTATGACTATGGCAACAGAATTCTAGGCATATCGGACAATACTTATACGTCTCAGGGGATTAACTTTGATCGTTGTGAATTCGGACATTCAGTACGGGAAACCGGGTATACGGGATACGTTGAATCTAATGTTATCTGGGCATATCTTACGTTGAGTCCACCCAAACACTCTGTTGATGCTTGGATCAGTTGTGATATCTATGGTTCAACTGATGGAAGTTCTAGTACCTCGGACTGGGTGTCTATAGGAGTCGGATGTCAATCAGTTCCATAACTTTCAGAGGTGGTGTCATGTCGGTAAGATCCCAATTAAAAACTGTCTTAACCAGTCTCCGGCAATTTTTTCAGCAACTAAACAAAAAACCACTGGGAGGTGATCTTCAACTCTTTTTTGTGACAATTATGACTATGTCAATCTTATTCACGTTAGCATCTTTCTTTACGGGGTTGTATCCTGGAAACGAATCCGGACCTGACGGATTGTACTTGATTGGGATCCTAGTATTGGGCATCTTCATCAACCTGATACAGGGTCTGATAGTCGGAGTCGTCGCACTCCTCGGAGTCAGCCTCGTTGAACATTTCTTCCTGCTTTTTGTCAATGTACGCCATGGATTTGAAAAAACGATGAAATCGGTGATCTATGCCCTGTTTCCCTGCATCCTGTTTTTTTGGGCGGTTGTGATCGTAGAGGTCCCATTGGCAGGCCTGTTGCTTCTCTTTGTTTTTGGTTTGATAACCTATTTGAGTGTACAGATATTTCATGAGATGTCAAAGGATCGGGCCATATTTGTCTCTCTTGCAACCAGTATCGTTCTCGCGATTCTTTTCTATAGATGGATCTTTGGTTCTGGATTGTTATTGTGATCTTTCTTTTCGATAGAGTTCTGGAGCGAGGTGTTTAAATCATAAAAGAACGGTAGGGGACATGTTTTATGATGCTGACAGCAGGATTAACTTTCTGATAGATAGGTTATGGTTGGTCCGGGCGCATGGTCTTGATGTTTATTGGGGTTTTTCATGAATGATCTTATCTCGCGGATCGATGACGTCCAGAACCATCTTGGGGATGAGGTACCTTGAAAAATGGATACAGAAGAAAGAGCACTCGCATTGGAGCAATAGCAGCATGTATCTTCCTCTTGGCTGGAATGATTTCCTATGCGGGCGCAGCTCCTATCCCTATAGAGTATTATTACCTGGACGGCTGCACCGCCTGTGATCAGGTTAAACCTTTGATCGCAGAGGTTGAGAGCGATCTCGGCGATTCCATCTCTCTCGAATACGTCGATGTGGGTACAACTGAGGGTTTGGACTGGTGGCAGCAGCATGGATTTCACGAGATCCCAGCCGTGGTCGTGAACAGCACCATCAAGATCCCCGGAGGTGAGATAACCGAAGAGAATGTCAGGGCGGCGATCGAACAGTCTCGTGCTGGCGCTGAGCCGCAGGAGAATCCGCCACCGATCAACTGGAATATTCCACTTGCTTATTCTCTGGGCCTTTTCTCTGGTTTCTCGCCCTGCTTGATGGCGGTGCTGGGCTTTATTCTGGCGTATGTCACGGGATCGGGCGGAGGCCTCCGGAGTGGTCTCCTGAACTCACTGATCTTCGGCCTGGGACTGGTTTTCGCATATATCGTCATGGGGTGTTGCGTCCTGCTGGCGGGGCTCTCGTTCGGCGGGCTCGGCCCGTACCTCGCCGTCGCGGCGGGATTGATCACGATCTTCACCGGCGTGAGCTTGCTTGGGGTGGTAAAGCTCCCGGATGCCACAAACGGGTTTCTTCAGTCCTCTCTGCGGAAGTATTCGACCACGCTGGCCGGGTTATTCTTCCTGGGCATGCTGTTCTCGATCGTCAAGGCGCCGTGCGCCGCCCCGATGATTCTCATCCTGCTGAGCAGAATCCTGATCGACGGCACGGTGCAGGATCTCTTGCTTCTCTTGGTCTTCGGGGCCGGGGTGCTCACACCGTTTCTCGGCGTTGGGATCCTTGGGGGCTACGGTTCGTCGAGCAGGATCCGGGAATATCGGGATCTCATCCGGGGCATCAGCGGAATCATCCTGATCGGGTTCGGAGCCTGGCTGCTCCTCTGAATGTAGAGAGGGTGTGGGACGAATGAGGAAACGTGTGATTTCGGCTGATTGGGCTACCTCATCGTGGGAGTGGGTATTTGCCTTAAAGGGGAGTTGAACGGAGTATCCACTCAGAATTTACTTTGACTGGAAGGCAATGTGGGAATGTTTTACGGCAGGGGGCCCTGTGGTTGCCTCCTGTGGTCTTGTCGGTCTTGTTCTTGTGATACTCTTTATATTCTGCCTCGCTGGCCTGGTTCTGCTAGTCATCCGGCGCTTGTACCACCCGTTTGTACCGCCGTTAGCGGATCATTCGCTCAGTGCTCGGTTACCCCCCGTGTGTAGAGAAGATGTAGGTCAAACGGGGATATACGTGGTCCCGGTTGGTCCGGCAACTCCCTCGCCGACGCAGGTATTCACCTCGAAGAGATAAGATCGACCGTGGTATCCATCCAGAGTTTCTTTGTGTGGGGGGATGTAAGAATGCCTCGCAGCTGGACATTCGATGCTTGTCTGATTGCTTCCGGCCCCGTTCTCCGGGATTTAGCAGATATCTCCCGATTTCTATTGGACAAACGGATGTCCTCCCTCTCTTGCCGGAAGTTGACAGGCTGCCTGTATATAAAACGTGTAAAGAAATAGGACAGAATATTTATGGAAAGCTCTTTCGAAGTCTTATCGGTGGATTTTGATGAAATTCAACCGTCTTATCGGACTCCTGGTCGTCTTCGTTATCGTCATACCGATAGTTTCGGCCAGCAGCGTCGGAAGTGGGAATAGTGAGGCCGTGTTGGACCTCCCGCAGGCAGACGGGTCTACAACTCGTGCAGCATATACGATCACATCGGGAGAAACGCATTATCATGGATATTATGTGTCGCCTGGTACGTCCTCGCTATCTATCGATCTGAACTGGTTTACAGATGCTTATTCCCTGAAATTAGGTGTTATCAGGCCAGATGGGAGCCTATACGGTTATTTCCACGACGATGATGGCGATGATAACCTGAAGGGGCGGATCTATCTTACGATAAACAACCCTACACCCGGGTCCTGGACATTTACTGTTTATGGTGAGGACGTTACTGGAACTTGGCCATATGATTTTAGCGTGGGCTAAAGAAAAGGAAACATTTTTATTTTCACTGGGCATATGAAACGCTATGGCGTCATGGTCGTTGACTGCCAGGATTGCTCTGTTTGCCTTCTGTCTCCTGCTGTTACCATCTGTTGGGTGCGCGATCTCTGTCCAGCCGACATCCGGAATACATCCGGAGCGGATTTTTTTAGATCCGACTCCATTATACATCTGGAACGTTCCCCTGAACACCGTTATCCTCGGTCTTCTAGCCATAACCTTTCCGATCGCGCTTTTCATTCTGATACAAATCCTGTTCTCGCTGTCTGCGTGGCTTCAGCTTGGCCATAAAAGAGTCACATGTCGGAATATCCTGGACAACGAAAATCGAAATGCAGTATGTACGTGTATCTGGAAGAATCCGGGAACTAGCATGCGGAACCTGTCTCAAATGCTGGGGATGAATATCGGGACCCTCCGGTATCATGTGGGGATACTGTGCCGGATGGGAAGGGTCACTGCCGAGCAGAATAGTGGGGGAATGAGGTACTACGTTGGTGTGGGCACCTGTTCCGATCTGGAGAAGATATTGGCCGGATACCTTAACGAGCATCCGAAGATCCGAATAATAAATCTTGTTCTGCAGCACCCGGGAATTGCGAGGAAGGATATCGCATCCCGGCTCATCATATCGGGTCCGAACGTCACCTGGCACATGAGATCGTTGATCCGGGAAGGTATCGTCAAAAGCGAGAGGGACGGGCGGAATGTGCGATACTACCTCTGCCCGGATGTGAAGGAGCATATAATGGCACAAAAGTCGTGACATCTCGCGAGCGCCGGGAGAGAAGTTTCAGGTACCGGGATCTGATGCCGACCTGAGACTCTGATTTCATCCTCCGGCATTTTTTTCCGGATCGTCCTGCGAACCCTATATGACATCCGCAATCAGGCAATATCTCCACGTCACGCATAGACAACAGTCTCGGCCAGGGCAATATCCTGTTCGGTGAAGAGGATGAGACGATCCGGTACACCCCCCACGGTCGAACTCCCTTCCGGCTGCGGAACCTCCGGGACGATCTCAATCGTGTACCAGCAGGCACCATCCGGGAACGCCGCCTCCTTCAGGGGACGGAGCAAGCCTTCCGAGAGGACATAAAGGTCGCCGTGGGTTTCGTTGTATTCCCTCTCAATCTCGTGTTTTAGTGTCTGAAGCGTTATATTGCATTCTCCCCGGGTGAGGTCGGCAAAATCGATCAGGGTCGCTTCGCGGAGGACGGCGAGGGGGTGCGCTCCCTCTAGGGGGAACTCGAGTATCTGGTCTTTGTAGAGGACGTTGCCACCTGGATAAACATATACCTTATAAAAATGCCGCTCTCCGTTCACGTCCCCGGTGTAGTACGCCTGGGTGCACTGCACCACCCCGTCCTTATCGACGAACTGGTTCAGCTGAACGAGTATGGCCGACTCGTTCGCGAAACCCTGCTCACATACAAGGGCATCCCAGAGGTGCACGAGATCGGGCTGACGCTCCCAGGGGGCCAGGTCGATCCTCATCCCTCCCGTGACGATCTCGGGCATGTCAGGCGTGTAGAAGTAGTGCACGAGGACGAGGCAGATGAGGATTACCCAGACGATGAGCGGAATTTTTTTCATTCTTGGGCTCCCGGACCGGCAGGTGCAGTCCCAACAGTGATAGTACCGTCGTCACTGCTGATAGGACTTACGTAACTGTTTTCGGGTTGATTTAGTCACAAAAATCCTCTTTCGTGGGGAATCGAGAAGATCCGCACGGGTGTGACCATCAGGGTGCCGCACGGCACGCCGTTTCCGGTCACAACTCCCGGACGCGTAAAGAAACGTGACAGAAGACATATATCTCGAAACGTCCAGGTCGTTGTATACATGGAGCGCAAATATCTCGTCGCGTTGCTGGTCATCGGCATCGCGGCCGGCCTGTATGCGGCGATAACCTATCAATGGGTCGTGATGGTCGTCATCGTCGCACTCGTGGCGCTGATCCTGGTTGCGAGCGATATCACGGGGCGGAACAGCGGGGTATAACCGGCGGCGTGGTAGGGATACCCTTCCGCCCGGCTCCCGCCTTCGGCTTGCGGGCGTTGCTCAGAACCGGTAAGGGATGCCTGATGTGTAGATACGCGCCGCAGAAAAGCTCACCGTTGAACGTTGTTCTCTCACCCGTAGATATCGGCATCCGGGAATGCACGGTTCATCCCCGAGTTCGATGCCCAAAGCGAGGTCTGCATGAAGGCTGACTTTATTTTCAAGGCGTTTGCTGCCATGTTCAGCTTGATCATCGTCCTGTCCCTCCTTTCCGCGTTTACCGAATCTGTTCTGCCGGGTAACTTCTACACGATCGAGATCACCGGCCTTCCCGATCCTGCCGCGAACGGCACCGCCACGGTCATGGTCCCGGTTCCGGTGAACACAACGGGTGAACCGGTGATCCCGGAAGAGGTGTTCTCCGGCGCCCAGGTTACCGGGTGGCAGGCAGAGATCCGGGGGACACCCTACGGGAAGATGCTCGCATTCACGGCGACGGAAGGGTACGCGCCCGATATTTCAATATCGTTTGAGGTGCTGCAGACGGAAGACGAGCTGCGGCGATTGCCCCTGTACCAGCGGCCCATCAACCAGACTGCATGGGAGATGAAGAGAGAGCCGCGGCTGCTCGCACCTGTGCTTGCGACACCCGATAATGTGAGTGTCACCGAGTTCATCCAAGTCTCAGGCGGTGCCTACACCACGGCCGTATTCCTCAGCGGTTTCGTCCCATCGCCTGAGGACGCAACCCCGATCACGTTCAGCTTCGAGTACCGGGGGGTGGGAGGCACGGAACGCTTGATGAGAGAGAATACCTGGCTGACAACGGTGAATACGGCCGTTATGGGTACAAAGTCCGGTTTTATTCCGATTCAAGCTGATTATCAGGTTATTGCAGGGGGTCTTGCGTTCCTGTAGGGGTTGATTCCATCACCTGGGGAGATCCGGCGATACTACTCCCGTGTTCGCGACGACCAGCTCCGGTTGAGAGTTGATCTTGCAGGTACAGCCTGCGCAGGGAGAGGGGGAACCGGGACAACCTTTCCCGCCGGCGCCTTACCTGGCCCGGGCAACCTTTGTCGGGTAGGCCAGTTTGTAGTCGACCTCCCGCTCGTCGATATATGCTCTCTGGTTGACATAGCCCTTGATATAGGGCCTGACCCTGGCATCGAACCTGATCGCATCCCCTTCCTGCAGATCACCGAGACTCTCGAATCCCTTCGTATAGTTGAACCAGAGATGATCGGTGATCGGGTTGCCGGCGCTGTCCCGGATATCGGTGA
>Ga0116172_10003581_pt1 | contig 12902 bp, 12 predicted proteins | sample AD_UKC083_MetaG_FD_89799 | JGI IMG/M metagenome (GOLD analysis project Ga0116172, IMG submission 89799) | Active sludge microbial communities of municipal wastewater-treating anaerobic digesters from USA - AD_UKC083_MetaG | ecosystem: Engineered > Bioreactor > Anaerobic > Digestate | place: USA...
ATTTTTATTGTCAGTATTAACTTTCTTAGTATTTATTTCGATGAGGCAAGTCAGCCGTACAAAATATATAGAATGCAGAGGAAAGATAATATTTAACAAGAAGAATAAATTCATGAAAGAACTCTCCAGTTTTGCCGGATGGAACCTGTACGGAATTTTATCCGGGATATTCCGAGGTCAAGGAATTACTCTTGTTTTAAATCATTTTTATGGAACAGTGGTAAATGCTGCATATGGGATTGCATCTCAAGTAAATGGTCAAATATCAAATTTTTCCTCTAACCTTTTAATGGCATTCAACCCTCAAATTATGAAAAGTGAAGGCTCAGGAGAAAGAGAAAGGATGCTTGTTTTATCTAAGATTACAAGTAAATTCTCTTTTTTTATACTGTCCTTTTTTACAATTCCATTGATTATCGAGATGGATTATGTCATTAACTTATGGCTAGAGGAAGTTCCGGAATATACGATAATTTTCTGCCAACTAATTCTGGTTTTAACACTAATCAGCCAATTAACAATAGGGTTACAATCCTCGGCACAGGCTGTTGGCAAAATAAAAGTTTATCAATTTGTAATTGGTACGATTAATTTATCAGCTCCTGTAATTGGTTTCTTTTTCCTGAAATACGGAATTTGGGATGCATATATTGTAATTATTGTAACCATATTTGTAGAAATTGTGGCAGGCATCTTCAGAATTTTATTTTTAAAATATTTAGCGGGAATGTCAATACGATCTTATGTGTTAGATGTAATAAAACCAGCAATTTTAATTTCGATAATTGTTTTCTTTGTAACGTTTGAATTTAATAAATTACTTATGGTTCATGATTTTTTAAGATTAGTCATAACTGTTGGATTATCTTCAATTCTGCTAATTTTAGGGATTTATAAATTTGGTTTAAGTGCACTTGAAAAGGAAAAAGTACTAAATCTTGTTTGTAACTTAAAAAGAAGAATAAGTAGGTCGATAAATAATTAATTGCTATGTCACTGTTTAAAAACCAATTATGTGTAGGGTGTGGGCTGTGCGAGTCTGTTACTAATGGGAAAGTCAAGATGACACTTGATCCTGACGGTTTTTTTAGACCTAAAAAAACACAAGAAGTTCCTGCAAATGAGTATAGATTTATCAAACAATGTTGTCCGGCAGCGATAATTCACAAAGATGAATCTTTGAGAACACCGCATACAGATCCTTTTTGGGGAGATTATTTTCAGTGTTATATTGGTTCTTCCAGCTCTGATGCCATTGAAAAAGAGGCTTCTTCAGGAGGAATAATTTCAACAATTTTAATATTTTTGCTAGAAAATAAAATTATTGACTATGTGATTCACATTGGTCCTGATCCGGAGAATCCTTTACTTAATACCGTTAAGTTGAGTTCTAATTCTAAAGAAGTATTGGCAAATGCAGATTCAAGATATGCTCCCTCCACAGCTTTAACTAATATTTTACAAATTATTGAAAATGGTAAGCATTATGCTTTTGTGGGAAAACCTTGTGATGTTTCAGCATTGAGATCATATAGCAAGTTTAATCAGGCTGTTGCGAATCAAATTAAGTATTATTTTTCGTTTTTTTGCTTTGGAGTGCCCAGTTTGAATCAAACTAAAAAATTAACAGTTCAACTGGGAATACAAGAAGAACAGGTACAAAGTATAGTATATAGAAAGAATGGTTGGCCTGGTTCTTTTAATGTTGCAGCAAAAGATGGAACTTGTAAATCGATACTTTACAAGGACTATATGCATTTCCTTTTCAGTGACATCCATATTCGCTGCAAAATTTGTCCCGAAGGATTAGGCGAGTCCGCTGATATTTCGAGTGGCGACGGCTGGAGTGAATTTGATGAAAAGGGTTATCCTTCTTTTAAAAATGCCAGAGGTAGGAGTATCATTTTTTCAAAAACACATGTAGGAGACAAGTTGTTAAGTAAAATTATAAATGCAGGTCATATCTCAATTGAAGAGCAAGTTGAGGATTTGCGCTCTTTAGATAAAATTCAACCCGGTCAGTTTGGTAAAAAAAAATATCATAAATACAGAATTTTAGCGTTTAAAATATCAGGGAAGAAAACGCCAAAGATTGACAGTTATATCTACAAAAATATACATGTATTGGGAAAAGTAAATTTAAGAACTAAATTGTCTCAATTAATCGGCACATGGAAACGAATAAATTTAAAATAAAAATACTTAACTCAGAGAGTTCCTCAAATAAGTATACAAATCACATTAAAAGTATTGAATTGACATTCAATGGAAATGAAGTTCTATAAAAGAGAAGTAAACAGATACAAAATGAAAGGGAACAGAGATAAAAACAGGCAACTAATCTTTTTTAATAGCGTAATGCTTGAAGACCCTAACAGAGGCTGTCAAGCTTTGACTCTTGGGAGTTTGTACTTTATATCGGATTATCTCAAAACAGATGATTTTGATGTTATTTCACCCTCATATTATTTACGTAGAAAACGAGAAGATAAAGAATATAAAGTAAAGGTAAATAATAAAAATATAAAAATAACCAGAAAGTATTATTGGCTTCCATCTGTCGTTTTAGATGCTTTGTTGTTCAGATTATTTAGAAGAACCATAAAAATTGGACAATTTGGTAAGGATTTAAAGAGGGTTCAATATACTTTTTCGATTGCAGGAGGTGATGGTTTTTCTGATATTTATAGTTTTTCCACTTTCAAGGAAGTGAACCGATTTACATTCTTTTCGGTTGTAATGAAGTCAAAAACTATCATCTTACCACAAACAATTGGTCCATTTTATAGTAAAAAAGCAAAAAAAGTCGCAAATATTATTCTAAATAATGCCGAAAAAATTTATGTTCGTGATTTATCGTATGTGAATGAATTAAAGAAAAAGAATTTGATTTATTCTTTAGATCACGATGTAAGTAAATATATGTTACCACAAAAGGTTGTTGTTGAAGTTCCTGATAATGCAGTTGGTATAAATATAAGCGGGTTGTTGTATAACAACAATTTTAGAAATTTGGCCGGCAGATCGTCCTTATATAAAGAGTTAATTAAACAAATAATTGAAAAATTTCAGCAATTAAATGTTCCTGTTGTACTTATTCCGCATACATATGATTGTGAAAATCCAATAGATTTTGAGGACGATTTACTGGCAATAAAAAACCTGTTTTCAGAACTGACAAATAAAAATAATGTTTCTATTATAGATAAAGACTATTCCGCACCGGAGTTGAAGTATATAATTTCTAAATGCGATTATTTTATTGGTTCTCGTATGCATGCTAATTTCGCCGCTATTTACACAAATGTCCCGGTTTTTGGTTTAGCTTACAGCTATAAGTTTTCCGGAGCATTTAGCAGATATTCACTTGCAGATAGCACCGCAATGATTTTAGATATAGAAAAAAATGATATTCAACATATTATTATAAAACTTATGGATTGTTATAAAAAACGTGACGAAAAGAAACAGTTAATGATGAACTCGACAAATTAATAATAGATTATGCCGAATTCCACAAATTTTGTTATATATAACGCTCTTTTTTTTGTATTACTATTTTTTATTAGTCTTTTAAATAAAAATAGTAATAAACTTCTCAAATCTTATGTTTTGTTGCTGTGGGCAATCAGTGCAGTATCGTCGATATTTATGCACATTATGATGCCTTGGTTGTCATCCAACATAACACTATTACCCTATATATATCTCCAGGTGTGTTTCCTTATTTATATGATCCCTATATACAAATTCAAAGAAACTAGTTTGAACTACATAAAAATTTCGAATCGTGAATTATTAGAGTATTTTATCGTATTTGTATCACTTATTTCTCTATTGCCATTTGTTGAAAACACTATATATCTTTTTAAAACATATGTTATAGGTGGAGGTAATTTAGGTTTATTAGAAAGTACATATTATATAAAAAATGAGATAACTGTTGATGCAAACTTAGTATCAGACTCTTGGCTTAGTCGACCAGGTCGTTTTTTAAATAATGGTATAAGGTATATTTATTATTCTCTTCCTTTCCTGTTGTTTTATTATTTAACTTACAAAAAAATAAGTAAAATTTTGTTTGGTGGGTTAGCTATGGCAATTTTATGCATAATCTTTTTTAATTTGAATATGGCAGACAGGATGGAGATTACATATTTTTCTTTAGATGTTTTATTTCTGTTTATTTTATTTCGAAAGCATATTCCAACAAAACGCAAAAAAAAGCTTGTCAAATATGGTAGCATTGTTCTAATTTGTTTTTTCTTACTTTTTTCTACCATGACTTTAGCTCGTCAATATAGCAGAGGTGCACGTGAGAAACGTGATAATATTGAATCCACTTTATTTTATATAGCTGTACCTCAGCTAAATTTTAATAATTATATGTGGCATATAAAACAACATACTCAAGGAGATAATTCTTTTAGTTTTGTTAAATCTGCGATTGGTTTGCCAACATTCAAGAAAAATCTGGAAAAAAGAGAATATTGGAGTTCAAATCGAACTGGAATTCCAATACATGTGTTTTACACATTTATTGGAGATTGGTTTATGGATCTTGGTAAAACAGGCACTTTATTGTTTATATTAATTTTATCTGTTTTGTTAAAAAATGTAATTAAGGATAAAAAAAGTATTTCGTTAATCGCTCTCTTTTTCTTTTATATATATTGTGATATTGCTATAAGAGGATGGACATTTTATAGTATGAAGGCATATACAGGCCAATTGATTTTATTTATTAATATTATAATAATTTTGATCATATCATCAGCAAAATTTCCAAGAAAAAATTTAAGTAAATGAATAACAATAAAGTTCGTGTTATTGCCATGTATCTACCCCAATTTCATCCCATTAAAGAAAATGATGAATACTGGGGAAAGGGATTCACGGAGTGGACAAATGTAGGTAAAGCAAAACCGTTATTTTATGGTCATTATCAACCGAGGGTGCCTGCTGACTTAGGTTACTATGATTTACGTTTACCGGAAATAAGAGAGGCGCAGGCTCAAATGGCGAAAGAAGCAGGAATCGAAGGGTTTATGTATTGGCATTATTATTTTGGAAATGGTAAACAAGTACTTGAAAGACCTTTTAAAGAGGTGTTTGAGTCGGGAAGTCCCAACTTCCCATTTTGTTTAGGTTGGGCAAATCATTCGTGGACTACACGAACCTGGACAAAAGACAGACGTGGTCATAAAAATGAAATGATTATTGAACAATTGTATCCGGGAGAGCAGGATCACATTGACCATTTTTATAGTATTTTACCGGCATTGAAGGATGAAAGATATATTAAGATTAATGAAGAACCAATTTTTGTTGTTTATTCTCCATTGACAATCCCGGATGTATCTTCCTTTATGTTTCTTTGGAAAAGATTAGCTGTCGAGAATGGGCTGAAAGGAATTCATTTTGTCGGTTTAACCTCTGGATGGATAGAAAATAATCAAAAAGTTTTAGATGCAGGTTATGATGCAATTATTCCAGGAAACATGTGGAATGCTGAATCAAAGATTAAAGGGAAATGGAGAAAGTTGATTGAAAATCTTATTCGGAAAAGATTTCCTGAAATGATGCTGGATAAATATCGCTACAAGGATATCATAAAGCATTTTTACACTGAATATGATAAACTTGAAAATGCATATCCAACAATTTTACCTCAATGGGACAGATCACCTCGTTCAGGAAGAAAAGCAATTATTTACACAGGTTCAACACCCGAATTGTTTGAAAAGCATATAAAAGATGCTTTAGAAATAATCAAGGATAAACCGGACGATAAAAAAGTGTTATTTTTGCGTTCGTGGAATGAATGGGCAGAGGGCAATTATGTGGAACCAGATTTAAAATTTGGAAGAGCATATTTAGATGTACTTAAAAAGTGTTTGGACTAAAGTTTTTATTATAACAACAGAAAATATATTGTATATACTATGAAGGTTGAAACAGTTTATGAGATTTCATTTCAAACCAACGGCGATTCACGTGGTTATTTAACTGCAATTGAACAAAACATAGACATCCCATTTGAAATAAAGCGAATATTTTATATGCATCATGTCACTCTTGATAGAGGTGGTCATGCACATATTGACACGGATCAAGTAATCATACCAATAGCAGGTTCTTTTAAAGTAAAAGTCTTTGATGGAGTTAATGAAGATGTTTACATATTGAACGATTGTACTAAAGGTATTTATACCCCCCGGCTCACTTTCTGCGAATTATTTGATTTCACAGAAGATGCAGTTTGTTTGGTTTTGGCAAACACTTATTATGATATAAAAATGTCACTGAGAACCAAAGATGATTACCTGTCTTACCTGAAAAGAACAAAATAAATATAAGGTTTGAATTTTCAAGGATTAAATACTCACGATTTCTAATATTTCAAGATAAAATTAATAATTGCTGAATGAAAGATACATTGAATATTGCTGAAAAATCAACATTTTTCCTTGCTTCGCAGGAAAATAACAATAAGTTTCAGAGCATGGATGATTTTCTGAAATGGTTTGAAAACAAAAGAAAGAATTACTTTTCTGTAGAAGAAATTCCATTTAATAAATTGGACCAATGGTATTTCACACCGGATAGATACAGTTTAGTTCATCAGTCAGGTAGATTTTTTAGAATTGAAGGAATTAAAGTAAAAACAAACTTCGGTAAATTACAAGAATGGGAACAACCAATTATTAATCAACCGGAGATTGGAATCTTAGGAATTCTTACTAAAGTCTTTGATGGTGTAAGATATTTTCTGATGCAGGCCAAGATGGAACCTGGTAATATCAATATACTACAGTTATCACCTACTGTTCAAGCCACTAAAAGTAATTTTTCCAGAGTTCATAAAGGTAAATTACCTGCATATTTGGAATACTTTATTGATACTTCAAAATCAAAAGTTTTGATTGATCAACTTCAAACAGAACAAGGGGGTAGGTTCTTCAAAAAACGAAACCGAAACATAGTTATAGAAGTTACTGATGATATTGTAGTGTTGGAAGATTTCTGTTGGCTCACCTTAGCTGAAATTAAGCAGTTGTTGAAAATTGATAATTTTGTCAATATGGACGCTCGTTCGGTTTTGTCAACCATTCCTCTGATTGACGATGTTGTTTTAAATGAAATTCAACATAAACGACTGTGTAATTTAACAGAATTAGAGATTAACAATAAAATTTACAGAGGTATTAACTTAGATTTAATCATTTCAGCATGCACCCAAATAACTGATATAAGTTCTAAAAGTCAGTTGATTTCATGGTATACTGACATGAAAGTGAAATATGAATTAGAGACGACCCAAATTCCTCTATCCAAAATTAAGAATTGGGATATTTCAGATAGCAGTATCAGTTCTGATGATAGATTCTTTTCAGTTATTGGTGTTAAGGTTGTTGCAGATACGAGAGAAGTGACATCATGGACTCAACCGTTAATAAAGGATGTTCATATTGGATTACTTGGTTTTATCGCGAAGAAAATAAATGGAGTTCTTCATTTCCTGGTACAGGCCAAAGTTGAACCGGGGAATATTGACGTGATTGAACTATCACCTACCGTGTCATGTTCTAATTATAATTATTTAATTGAGAATCAAAATGAACGCCCCCCATTTTTTGATTATTTTTTAGATAATGATAATGTGAACGTTTTGGTTGATGTTTTACAATCAGAAGAAGGTGGTAGGTTTTATCAAATTCAAAATCGGAATAAACTGGTTGTCCTGGATGAAGGAGTTGATTTTAACATTCCGGAAAATTACTGTTGGATGACTCTAAATCAAATGATGGATTTTATGCGTTATAGTATGTTTAATATTGAGGCAAGAAGCTTGATTTCATGCATCAACTTTTGTTATTAAGAATAATGGAAATTTTAATAATCGGATACTCAAATTTATTTAAGAATAGGATTATTTCTGTAATCAATGAACTTACTTTTATAGAAAAAGTGAGTATTGCTAAATTTGTTCAACAAGAATGGGATGATAAATATAAAAGCCTATCAAAACCGGTAGAATTGTATGATGATTATGCAAGTGCTATATCCGGGTTTAGGGGTAATTTGGCCTATATCACCACAACAAATCATTCTCATTTTGAATGGGCAAAGAGAACTCTGGAAAAAGGAATTCACACAATTGTTGATAAACCGGCAACTATAAAACATAGTGAAACGGAGGAATTACTTGAAATTGCGAGGAATAACAATTTGTTGCTCTCTGAATCAACCGTATATTTGTACCACCCTCAGATAAAAGTATTGACAGATTATATCCGGAATTACAATTTATTACCTAAACAAATAACTTGTTTGTTTTCATTTCCACCTTTGAATAAGGATAACTTTAGATATGACAAAACTTTAGGAGGGGGAGCAATACTTGATACGGGACCTTACATGGCATCTATTGCAAGGTTCTTTTTTAATGAGATTCCGGAAGAATGTTATACAGTAGTCAATGAAGTTTCTGAAACAGGCGTTGAAATATCTTATAGTGTGTTGATGAAATTCTCGGGAGGAAGATCTATAATAGCTCATTCCGGATTTACAACAGAGTACGTAAATCGTATCAACGTCTTGGGGAAAAATATTTGCCTTGATATCGACCGCATTTTTACACTACCTGACACAGTTGAGAATATAGTCAAAGTTCGCAGCAAAAACATTGTGACTGATTTAACTGCACCGGCAGGAAATATGTTTAAAGAGTATTTTATGTATATTGAACGTTGTATCAGGGATAATACATATTCTCAGTTATATGATAATATGTTAACAGATTCAAAAATAAGAAGTTTACTAATAAAAAAATAGCAGAATATGGATATCAAAGTATGGGATTACCTCCAGGAATACGCTCAAGAAAAGGAGGAAGTATTAAGTGCAATTGAAGAAGTTCTTAACTCTGGTTGGCTTATTTTGGGGGATAAGGTTAAAGCTTTTGAAGCTGCTTATGCTTCGTATTGCCAAACAAAACATGGAATTGGAGTAGCCAACGGTACTGATGCTATTTTTCTGGCATTAAAAGCTTTGGGGATAGGATCCGGTGACGAGGTCATTACTGTATCGAACACAGCTATACCTACTGTTTCAGCAATTGTTAGTACAGGGGCCACTCCGGTATTTGTTGATATTTGTGAAGACACCTATTTAATGGATACCACAAAAATCGAAGCTGTCATAACAGAAAAAACAAAATGTATTCTTCCTGTGCATCTCTACGGACAGTGTGTTGATATGGATGCATTGAATGCAATAGCAAGGAAGTATAATTTGTTTGTACTTGAAGACTGTGCGCAAAGTCATGGAGCTTTATACAAAGGCTCTAAATCCGGATCTTTGTCAGACATTTCAACAACATCATTTTATCCAACCAAAATTTTGGGAACTTTCGGTGATGGAGGGATGGTGAATACAAACGATGAACAACTTGACCGGAAAATGAGGCGATTGCGTTTTTATGGCGCCGAAAAGACCTATTATGCGATTGAACATGGATATAACTCAAGATTAGATGAATTACATGCTTCAATTCTTCTAAAGAAAATTGAACATTTAGATGCATATATTCAACGTCGTCGTCAATTGGCTTCTCAATATAACAATATGTTGAAAAATACAGATTTAATTTTACCTGTAGAAGCTAAATATGGTCAACATGCATATTATATATATGTTGTTCGACATCCTAACCGAGAATATATTATGCAGGAATTGAAGAAAAATGGAATTATTGTAAATATTAGTTATCCGTGGCCAATTCATATAATGACAGGTTATGCCTATTTGGGATATAACGAGGGAGATTTTCCCGTAACTGAAAAACTTGCTAAAGAGATTTTTTCATTACCTATGTATCCATCATTGACAGATGAGCAACAAGAAATTGTTGTTGAAAATCTGAAGAACATACTAAAAGTTGTTTAAACAAAAGAAGTTTTTTATAAATATGAAGGTATTACTATTTGGAGAGTATTCGGGTCTTTTTAACAACCTAAAAGATGGATTAGTTAAAATTGGTCATCAAGTGTTCTTAGCTTCATCAGGAGATGGTTCTAAAAATTTCCCCTCCGATTTTAAATTCAAAACAAATAAGAAATTGGGGAAATTTTCTTTTGCGTATCAAATGGCTGATATATATAAAAACAAAAACCTTTTTAAAGGCTTTGATGTTGTTATGATTATATCACCAAACATGTTTACACGATATGCATTGCCTAACCGGATGATGTATAAGTTTCTGAAAAATAACAACGATAAAATTTTCTTGAGTGGTGCAGGAATATCAGGAATCTTATTTGATTATTGGTATGAAAAAGAAGAGGAAAAATATCATAAATACATGTCCGGATACATTGAAAAACTACAAGATCCAACAAAATTTCGTTGTTATAAAAATAATAAACTGAAAAAATGGGAAATGGAGTTGTATGAAATGATAGATGGATATATCCCTATATGGTATGAATATGCTGAACCATTCAGGTCCATAACTACAATAAAAAAAACTATTCCCATCCCTATTAATATTGATGAGATAAAGTACTCTCCTAATATTATCAATGATAAAATAATATTCTTTCATGGTTTGGCAGAAAGATCTGTTAAGGGGCATCAATATATATTAGGAGCATTTGATCAATTGAGAAATAAATATAAAGAAGAGGCTGAGTTCGTTTGTGAAGGAGGGTTGCCCATTTCTGAGTATATGAAATTATTAGATAAAACAAATGTTGTACTGGATGATGCTAATAGTTATTCTCTCGGGATGAACGCACTGTTTTCTATGGCTAAAGGGAAAATCGTAATGGGTGGAGCTGAACCTGTTGCAAATGCTGAATTGGGGTATAGTTATAATCCCGCAATCAATCTTCAACCAAGCATTAAACAGGTTGCCGGTAAAATTGAATATATCATTGAGCATAAATCTGAAATCGAAGAAATGGGCAGAGTTTCCAGACAATTTGTTGAGGATCATCATGATTATGTGAAAATTGCAGAAGAATACGTTAATGTTTGGCAGGAATAAATAAGTGTAGTTTTTCAGGTGTTTTTATCAATAATGAACAAATTGTTGGATTTAGAGCATTTGTAGTACAACTCTTTAAATTGGGAAAGGTAAAATATAAAGTTTTTAATCCGGAAGATGCTATTGTACATTCGGATTTTAGAAGAATGGGAATATTTTTTAAATTAAACGAAATTTTTTTAGCTGATTTACAATGAAATCCATGGGTAAAAGTAGATTTCCTTTTTTAGTACGCTCATTAACACGAGAATCCAAAAATGAAGATGATCAATGTATTAAATATGAAATAAGTAAATCAATCACAGAATTAAGCGCTTTACTTGACTTACAAGTAAATTATTTCGCATATCCGAATGGGTAATCCCAATTTTGATTTTGTCAACGAGAGATAAGGGTTTTAGCGAAAAATAACATAAAATTGGCATTTTCAACCGAAGTAAAACCCATTACAATCAAGAGATAATCCACTCAGTATTCCAGGAAGTGGCTTTGAGAGAAGTAGCATCATCCTCCCATATGTGTATCTTAAATTATTTTTAGGTAGTAATTGGAAACGATTAAAGACTTTATTGAATAAAAAAGATGAAAGTTCGTATCGTATTAAGTCGGTGTAAAACATAATCAAAAGATATTCTCACATCAATGAAAGTACTCTATATTACCAATAACTACCCCACTAAACAATTTCCTGTCTTTGGTATCTTTGTTAAAGAACAAATTGATTCACTAGCAGAGTTAGGTATCAATAATGAGATTTTTTTTATTAACGGACGCGAAAAGGGTAAGTTCGAATATATAAGATCAATATTTCGTTTAAGGAGTTTTTTGAAGGACAAAAAGTATGATTTAATTCATTGTCATCATGCATTAAGTGCCCTATGTTTGATTATGAGCGGTAGGATGCGAAATTTTAAGACAATTATGTCTTATCAAAGCAATCCCGTAAATGAGCAAGGCAATTATATATATAAGTTTGTTAAGAATAGCTTTGATGCGGTAATTATAAAAAACCACTCTCAAGTTATTGATAACAAGGTTGTATTCTGTCAGCCTAATGGGGTGAACATTGATTTCTTTCAACCAATTGACAAAGAAGTTTGTATAAAAAAACTCAAATTAAACAAGAATAAAATATATGTACTATTTGTTAGTTCTAATCATATACGGCAAGAAAAAAGATACGATAAATTTCAAGCAACGATTGAAATATTAAAGACAAAATATAATTTACACAATATTGAAGAGCTTAAATTAATTAACATCAAACGTTCTTTGGTCCCATATTACTTTAATGCTGCCAGTGCACATCTTCTGACCTCTGATTTTGAGGGTTCTCCAAATTCAGTAAAGGAAGCGATGGCTTGCAATCTTCCTGTTGTATCAACCAATGTTGGTAGTGTAAAAGAATTGCTACAAAATGTGAACGGATCATATGTTGCAAAAACAAACGAACCGGAAGAACTGGCTGACTTGATATATAAAGTATTAAACGAGACAAGAAAAAACAATGGTCGGGAACAATTAATCAAGCAAGAGTTAGATATAGTTTCAGTCGCAAAAAAAATAAAAGCAATTTACAAAAAAGTATTAAACTAAAATATGAAACAAAAAATTTACATTGCCGGTTGCGGCGGCATGCTGGGTGAAGCATTTTACACCCAATTTAAAGAGGATTACGAAATAAAATGTACTGATAAAGACGTGAACGAGTCATGGCTATCTTATCTTGATTTCAGAGATTTGGACGCCTACAAAAAAGATGTCATGAGTTTTAAACCTGACTATCTATTTCACTTGGGTGCTTATACCGATCTGGAGTTTTGTGAGCAAAATGTTGATGACACCTACA
>Ga0116172_10003584_pt1 | contig 12892 bp, 15 predicted proteins | sample AD_UKC083_MetaG_FD_89799 | JGI IMG/M metagenome (GOLD analysis project Ga0116172, IMG submission 89799) | Active sludge microbial communities of municipal wastewater-treating anaerobic digesters from USA - AD_UKC083_MetaG | ecosystem: Engineered > Bioreactor > Anaerobic > Digestate | place: USA...
CATGGAAAAGAGTCGTAAGGCTATGATCGATCCATTGTAGCGGCTGGTCCTGCGGGCCTGGTCGAGCCCGCCGACGCACGAAAGACAGGGTCATGACGAATATCGACGAACTCAAAAGCACAGGCCTCAAAGCAACCTTGCCGCGCCTGAAGATTCTGGAGATTTTCCAGAAGGGCGCACAGCGCCACATGACGGCCGAAGATGTCTTTCGCGTCCTGCTGGAAGAACGCTCGGACATAGGGCTGGCCACGGTCTATCGCGTGCTCACGCAGTTCGAGCAGGCGGGCATTCTGATCCGCAGCAACTTCGAAAGCGGCAAGGCGGTTTACGAACTCGACGAAGGCCAGCACCACGACCATTTCGTGTGCACGTCGTGCGGCAAGGTGGAAGAGTTCTACGACCCCGAGATCGAAAAGCGCCAGCAGATCATTGCCAAGGCCAAGGGCTGGGTGGTGCAGGACCACACGATGGCCCTGTATGGCCAGTGCGCCCACTGCGCCGCCAAATGAAGCCCCCCTGAGGCGCTGCGCGCCTTCCCCCTGAAGGGGGGCGCCGCCAGCGCGGCGGGGCGGCCCTTGCGCGGCGGCCGCCGGCTTGGCCGCGACGGGCTCTTGGGCCTGCGGACAGCGCGCACACAATTGCCTGGAACGGTTGCCGAGCCTGTTGCCCGACCTGCGGATCAGCCCCCGGTATCGCGTTTCATGGCGCGGCGATGCCGCTCCACAAATTCCTGATAAGTGTCGATGCCGCGCAACTGCAAGATGGTGTTGCGCACGGCCGCCTCCACGAGCACGGCAATATTGCGCCCCGCCACCACCTGGATCACCACCTTGAGCACCGGCACGCCCAGCACGTCCTGCGTGAGCGGCTCGTAGGGCAGGCGCTCGTATTCGCGCTCCAGCGTTTCCTTGCGCACCAGGTGCACGATGAGCTTGAGGCGCATCTTGCGGCGCACGGCGGTTTCACCAAAGATGGCGCGGATGTCCAGGAGGCCAATGCCGCGCACTTCCAGCAGGTTCTGCAGCAGCTCGGGGCACTTGCCCTCAATGGTGGTCTGGTTGATGCGAAACAGGTCAACAGCATCGTCGGCCACCAGACCGTTGCCGCGCGAGATTAGCTCCAGCCCCAGCTCACTTTTGCCCAGGCCGGATTCACCCGTGATCATCACCCCCAGGCCCAGAATGTCCATGAACACGCCGTGCATCGTGGTGCGGTCGGCGAAATGCTTGGACAAGTAGGCGCGCAGCACATCAATGACGAACGCCGACGACTCGTGTGTGGCGAACATCGGGATCTGCGCCCGCTCGCACATGGACAGCAGCGCATCCGGCGCAACCTGGCCATCGGCCAGCACCAGCACGGGCGGCTCCAGCGTGACAATGCGCGCGATGCGGCGCTGGCAGTCTTCGGGGGTGGCATTGACGAGGTAGGCGATTTCTCGCTCGCCCAGAATCTGCACCCGATAGGGGTGGATGTAGTTGAGATACCCCACCAGATCGGCGCCCGAGCGTGCCGCACGCACGGCCACTTCGTCAAAGCGCCGCTCCGAGGCCCCCAAGCCGGCCACCCATTCCCATTTCAGAGCACCCCGAAACTCCTCGAACAGGACATCGGCGCTGACGACGTTGGGCTTCAAGAGGTTCCTGCGAAAGCGAAGAAAGGTCCGGGGTCAGGCGACCTGCGCAGACTGCCATCCGGCAATCATGCCGTGCAGCAGCGCGGCATCGTCACAGGCCTTGAGCTTCTCGCGCAGCCCCGCGTCGCTGAGCAGTTCGGCAATTTCCGACAGGATTTCCAGGTGCTTCTGGGTCGCAGCTTCGGGCACCAACAGAAAAATCAGCAAACCCACGGGCAGTTCATCGGGCGCATCGAAACCTATGGGTTGCGCCAATTGAAAAACGGCGGCCATCGGTGCCTTGAGCCCCTTGATACGGCCATGCGGAATGGCCACGCCATGCCCCAGACCGGTGGAGCCCAGGCGCTCACGCGCAAACAGGCTGTCGGTGATCAGCGCCCGAGAAAGACCGTGCTGGCTTTCAAACAGGAGCCCCGCTTCTTCAAAAGCACGCTTCTTGCTGGTGGCATCAACGCTCACGAGCACTTGGGCGGAAGGCAGGATGGATGCGAGGCGGTTCATAGTCAGGGGGGCAATTATGCACACATTGGCGAAAACCCTGACAAAACCCGCAGGACAGAAAAAAGCCGCCCGGTGGGCGGCTGCGGGGGCAGGCTGCACTCCTGCTTGGCTCAGGCGAGCATCTCGCGCTTGGATGCGTCGTGGTGGTCCTGGATACGGTCCTTGTGTCGCACGACCTGGCGATCCATCTTGTCCACCAACTCATCCACGGCGGCATACAGGTCAGAGTGGGAGCTTTCGGCAAACAGGTCGCCTCCCTTGACGTGGATATTGCATTCCGCTCGCTGCCGTTTTTCCTTTTCCTTTTGTTTCTCCACTGTCAGCAGCACCTTGACATCAACAACCTGGTCAAAATGGCGCGTGATCCGGTCCAGCTTGGTCGTGACGTAGTTGCGCAAGGCGGGGGTAACTTCGAGGTGGTGACCGCTGATCGTCAAGTTCATAAGTAAGTCTCCTGTGACTCTCCGTGACAAAAACGCCGCCCTGGATCGGTTGGGCGGCCCGGCCAACTCTGGTGCATTGGTTGGCCTGTCTTCACTATGCCCCCGCACATTGCCAAAAGCAATCCCATACCGCCCTCGACGGGTGGGTTATGCGCGCGCAGGTGCCGCAGCAGCGAAAAGCGCGCACAATAAGAAAGCTTTGGGCGCACCGCTGGCGCGGTGCCCGAAAACCGAGGCTGCGGCCCGCCCCACAAGGCGCTCCAGGGGCGCCAGAATCCTGACCCCCACCTCCCCAGGCCGGGCCCCTACCCCGGGCACCTCCGCGTAAAATCCATTCCCGCGCAGCAGCCTTCGGATTGTTCGCAGCCTTCCACACTGCCCTGGCACAGGCCCCTTTTTCCGCTCTGCAAGCCCGCACCATCACCATGAACCAGCCCAGCACTTCCGCCCTGCACACTTCCACCCTGACCTCCCTGCCCCTGCTGGCACGCGGCAAGGTGCGAGACAACTACGCCGTGGGCACCGACCGCATCCTGATGGTGGCCAGTGACCGGCTTTCGGCGTTCGACGTGATCATGGGCGAGCCCATCCCCGGCAAGGGCGAACTGCTCACGCAGATGGCGCTGTTCTGGTTCGACAAACTCGGCCACATCTGCCCCAACCACCTGACGGGCGATGCCCCCGAAAGCGTGGTGAGCCCCGCCGAGGTGGCCCAGGTCCGCGGACGCTCGATGCTGGTGCAGCGCCTGCAGCCCATTCCGGTCGAAGCCGTGGTACGCGGCTACCTGGCCGGCAGCGGCTGGAAGGAATACCAGGCGTCGCAGTCGGTCTGCGGCGTGCCGCTGCCCGCGGGCCTGACCAATGCCGCCAAGCTACCCGAACCCATCTACACGCCCGCCGCCAAGGCGGCGATGGGGGAGCATGATGAAAACATCACCTTCGAGCGCACGGTAGAGATGATCGGCCTGGAACTGGCCACGAAGATCCGCGACCTGAGCATCACCATCTACAAGGCGGCGGCCGAGATTGCGCTCGCCAAAGGCATGATCATTGCCGACACCAAGTTCGAATTCGGTCTGGCACCCGATGGCCAGCTGGTGCTGATGGACGAAGTGCTCACCCCCGACAGCTCGCGCTACTGGCCTGTCGAGGGCTATGCCGAAGCCCTGGCCAAGGGCGAAAACCCGCCCAGCTACGACAAGCAGTTCGTGCGCGACTGGCTGGAACAGGCCCAGGTCAACGGCAAGCCCTGGGACAAGACGCCGCCCTCGCCGCGCCTGCCGCAGGCCGTGATCGAAAAGACCGCCGCCAAGTACCGCGAGGCGCTGGAGCGGCTTACCGGTTGAGTTGCCCTGCCGGGGTCTCGCGCCCCACGCCAACGAAAAAGGCCCTTGAAAGGGCCTTTGGCTTTTGCGGGGAGTGCCCCGCGGCTTCAGCTCAGCACCACGCTGGAGAGTCGGCGGCGATAGGTTGCCACCACCGGGTCTTCGGGGGGAATCTGGCCTTCCGCCACCTTCACCTTGGGCGGCTCGATGATTTCAAGAATGGCCACATAGGTCTTGCGGGCCGCCTCTTCACTCCAGGCCTTGTCGCGCATCAGGATTTCGAGCAGTTCGTCCATGGCCTCCTGCCAGCGCTGCTGCGCCATGAGCCAGCGGGCGCGGCCAAAGCGCGCATCAAAGTCGCGTTTGTTGGCAGTAATTTTTACATCAAATTCGGCTGCAGCGCTTGATTCATCTGGACCTGACGATACAAAATCAATAGCATCCATCCAGGCTTTGAGCGCACCGAGCTTGCGCGACGCGGCCGCCTTGGCGATCACGGGCGCAAAAGCCACCTTGGCATCGTCCTCACGGCCCAGCTGCAGCAGCAGCTTGACATAGTCAAAACGCGCATCGTCGTTGGCCGGGTCGGTGGCCACGGCATGCTGCAGCTTTTCCAGTGCGGTGTCCGTGTCACCTTCGGCCAGGGCCTCCAGTGCTTCTTCTTCCTGCGCCTCGGCCACCACCTCCTCGGCCGAGGGCACATGCTTGTCGAGGAATTCGCGCACCTGGCCCTCGGGCAGGGCGCCCATGAAGCCGTCCACGGGCTGGCCGTTCATGAGCAGCACGCAGGTGGGGATGCTGCGGATGCCAAACATGCCGGCGATCTGCTGCTCCTGGTCCGAATCGATCTTGACCAGCTTGAAGCGGCCGTCGTATTCGGTCTCCAGCTTTTCCAGCACCGGGCCCAGCGACTTGCAGGGGCCGCACCAAGGCGCCCAAAAATCGACCAGCACGGGCACGTTCATCGAGGCGGCAACCACCTCGGCTTCAAAGTTCTCTACGGTGACGTCAATCATGGTGTGGGGGCCAGGGGCCGGTGAAGCGGTTTGCGCGCTATTTTGGCCCATTGAAACCGCGCCGTGCCAGCAAGGCCAGCGCAAAAAGTAAAATCGCGGGTTCCACCTAAAGCGGTGCAGCGGGCGCAGCCCGCGGTCCGGCACCTCCAACACCATGAAACCCATCCAGATCGGCGTGGTCATGGGTTCCAGCAGCGACTGGGACACCATGCAGCATGCAGTGCAGATTCTTGAGCAGTTCGGCATCGAGCATGAGGCCCGCGTGGTCTCGGCCCACCGCATGCCCGACGACATGTTTGCCTATGCGCAAAGCGCTGCCGGCCGGGGCCTCAAGGCCATCATCGCGGGGGCCGGCGGCGCCGCCCACCTGCCCGGCATGATCGCCGCCAAGACCCCCGTGCCCGTGCTGGGCGTGCCGGTGGCCAGCCGCCACCTGCAAGGCGTGGATTCGCTGCACTCCATCGTGCAGATGCCCAAGGGCATCCCCGTGGCCACGTTTGCCATCGGCACGGCAGGTGCTGCCAACGCCGCCCTGTTTGCAGTGGCACTGCTGGCCAACGAAAGCCCCGAACTGCGCCAGCGCCTCGAAGCCTTCCGTGCAGAACAGACCGAGGTGGCGCGCAACATGACCCTGCCGCCCGCCGCATGAGCCACGCCGACAAGCCATTGGGCGCCACCCACGCAGTGGCCAGTGTGGGGGCCCCGCTACTTCCTGGCAGCACGCTGGGTGTGCTCGGCGGCGGCCAGCTGGGCCGCATGTTCGTGCACCAGGCGCAGGCCATGGGCTACTTCACCGCCGTGCTCGACGCCGACCCCACCAGCCCGGCCGGGCTGGTGAGCCACCACCATATCCAGACCGGTTACGAAGACCCCCAAGGCCTGGCCGAACTGGCGCGCCTGTCGGATGCGGTGACCACTGAATTCGAGAACGTGCCCGCCGCCGCGCTCGCGACCCTGGCCGCGCAGCGCCCGGTGTCGCCCGCCGCCAGCGCCGTCTCGGTTGCGCAAGACCGGGCCCGGGAAAAGGCCCATTTCGTGGCCTGCGGCGTGCCTTGTGCCCCCTATGCCGCGATCGAGACGGCGCAGCAACTGGCCGCCGCGCCGGCCGATCTGCTGCCCGGCATCCTCAAGACGGCCCGCATGGGCTACGACGGCAAGGGCCAGGTGCGTGTCAAAAGCACCGCCGAACTGTCCACCGCCTGGAATTCAGTGGGCCAGGTGCCCTGCGTGCTGGAAAAGATGCTGCCGCTGGCGCTGGAATGCTCGGTCATCGTGGCGCGCGGCCTCGATGGCGCCATGGTGCACCTGCCCGTGCAGCGCAACCTGCACCGCGATGGCATTCTGGCCGTGACCGAGGTTTATGAAGGAAACCTGCCCCCAGCGCTTGCGACGCAAGCGGTAGCAGCTGCAAAATCTGTAGCAGAAGGCCTGCAGTACGTGGGCGTGCTGTGCGTGGAGTTCTTTGTGCTGCAGGACGGCAGCCTGGTGGTCAACGAAATCGCGCCGCGCCCGCACAACAGCGGCCACTACAGCCAGAACGCCTGCGATGTGTCGCAGTTCGAGCTGCAGGTGCGCACCATGGCGCGCCTGCCGCTCACGCAGCCGCGCCAGCACAGCCCCGCCGTCATGCTCAACCTGCTGGGCGACCTGTGGTTTGCGCATGGCGATGCCCCGCACATACCGCCCTGGGCCGAAGTGCTGGCCCTGCCCGGCACCCACCTGCATCTGTACGGCAAGCGCGATGCCAAGCGCGGCCGCAAGATGGGGCACCTCAACGTCACCGGTCCCACGGCCGAGGCTGCGCGCGCCACCGCGCTGAAAGCGGCTGCGCTGCTGGGCATGGCGCCCTTCTGAGCCCCGCGCCGGTCGCCACCTTCACGCCATCGTCCCATGATCCTCGACGGCACCCTGCCCGAATCCATCGCCACCGCCGCACGCGCGGTGCGCAGCGGCGCGCTGCTGGGCCTGCCCACCGAAACCGTCTATGGCCTGGCGGCGGACGCCAGCAGCGACGCCGCCGTGGCGCAGATCTTTGCCGCCAAAGGCCGACCGAGCGATCACCCGCTGATCGTGCATGTGGCCGATGCCGCAGGCATCGCCCACTTTGCCAGCGAGGTGCCCGGCTTTGCGCAGCGGCTGGTCGATGCCTTCTGGCCCGGCCCGCTCACGCTCATCCTGCCGCGCCGGCCCGGCGTGGCCACGGCGGCCACGGGCGGCCAGGACAGCGTAGGTCTGCGCTGCCCTGCGCACCCGGTGGCGCATGCCTTGCTGGTGGCCTGCGGCGCGCCCGGTGATGGCCCTGAACTGGGCGGCCCCCCCGTGTGGGGCGTGGCAGCCCCCAGCGCCAACCGCTTTGGCCGCGTGAGCCCCACCACGGCGCAGCATGTGCTGGACGAACTGGGCGCCGATCTGCTGGTACTCGATGGCGGCCCCTGCGAGGTGGGAATCGAATCCACCATCGTGGACTGCACCCGTGGCGTGCCGGTGCTGCTGCGGCCGGGGGCCATTTCCCGGGCACAGATTGCTGCGGCCTGCGGCACCACGCCGCTGTCCAAAGAGGACCTGCCGGCGCTCACCCCGCGCGCCTCGGGCACGCTCGAGGCCCACTACGCCCCCAACGCCCGGGTGCGCCTGATGGATGCCAAAGCGCTGCAGACCGCACTGGACCTGCTGGGTGCCGATGCCGCACATATCGCTGTCTATGCCCGCAGCGCACTGCACACCCGCTCGGCCGGACTGGTCATGCGGCGCATGCCCGATGACGCCAGCGCCACCGCCCAACAGCTTTTTGCCGTGCTGCGCGGCTTCGACGACCTGGCCGTGAAACTGATCTGGATCGAGACCCCGCCTGCCACCCCCGAATGGGAAGGCGTGCGCGACCGGCTGCAACGCGCAGCGGCGGCATGAAACATCTCCCCCTGTACCGCTTCGCATGGTCTGACATTGCACCGCTAAACTAAGCCCCACTTTTCTGGAGAAATACATGGCAGCAAATTGGATGCGCCGCACCGTTGTGGTCGCCGCATGTGCGTCGGCAGCGTTGCTCGCGGCCTGTGGTTCCAGCACCACGGAATCAGCGCTTACACCCAATCGCTTCATTGCGTTTGGCGATGCCCTCAGCGACCTGGGACAAAAAGGCCCACGCTACACCGTCAACGACGGCTCCGTCAGCATCTGGACGCAACAGCTCGCATCACGCTACGGCAAGACGTTCACACCCGTTGCGTCCGGCGGCCTGAGCTATGCCACGGGCAATGCGCGCGTCACGGCCAAGCCCGACGCCTCCGGCGATGCGGCCACCCCCACGGTCACCGAGCAAATCGACCGCTTCCTGGCCAGCGGCCGCTTTGATGCCAACGACGTGGTGTTCATCAACGCCGGGCCCAGCGATGTGATCACGGGCATGGCTGCCGTGCGCGCCGGCACACTCACCCCCGCCGAACTGGTGGCAGCGACCCACAAGGCCGGCCAGGAACTGGCAACCCAGGTGCGACGCCTCGTCAACTCAGGTGTCAAGCATGTGGTGGTGGCCGGCACCTACGACCTGAGCAAGACCCCCTGGGCCAAGGCCATCAACCAGGAGGCACTGCTCAGCAACGCCAGCAGCCGCTTCAACGACGGCCTGCTGGTCAATATCGTGGATCTGGGCGCGAACGTGCTCTATGTGGATGCCGCCTACTTCGTCAACCTGCTCACCGGCACCCCCTCTTCTTACGGGCTGGACAACGCCACTGCGGCCGTATGCACCTCGGTGGATGCAGGCAACGGCATCGGCATTGGCACCGGGCAGGTCAACTCGGCGCTGTGCAGCACCGCCACCTTGCTGCCGAATGCCAACCACGACAAATATGTGTTTGCCGACCCGGTCTATATGACGCCCGCGGCACACCGCCAGCTGGGCAACTACGCGTACGACCGCCTGCGTGCCCGCTGGTAAGCCCTGGCCGAGTCCGGCTGCACCCACAGAAAAACCGGCCCAGGGCCGGTTTTTTTCAGCCCCGATTGGCCGGCCCACTGCGGCGGCCGTACCGCAATTTCATGCCGAGGATGGCGCCCGCCAGCGCCAGGGTGACGGTATTGGCCGCAACGATGGGCCAGGCGGACAGCGCCACGCCGTAAACCAGCCAGAAAGCCACGCCCAGCGTGAAGGTGCTGTACATACCCAGAGAGATGCCGCTGACGTCGCGGCTGCGAAAGGTATGCAGCGCCTGGGGCAAAAAGCTGCAGGTGGTCAGGGCCGCGGCCAGGTAGCCGATGAGATCGCTGAGGGGCATGGTGTGTCGGATATGCGCGGTTAACGATCGCGGGCAGTCCAGTCGACCAGCGCATCGAGCACCGGCCGCGCAGCGCCCGCCTGCGGGTGGTTGACGATGGCCACCAGCACATAGCGGCGACCGCTGGCGGCGTGCACGTAGCCCGCGATGGCCATCACGTCGCGCAGACTGCCGGTCTTGAGGTGGGCGGCGCCGGCACGGCTCTGGCTGCGGCGCAGCGTGCCATCCACACCAGCAATCGGCAGGGACGATACCAGCTCGGGCATCACCGGCGATTGCCATGCGGTCTGCAGCATGCGCGCCAGGGCCTGGGCGCTGATACGGGCCTCGCGGCTCAGGCCGGCGCCGTTGTCGGGCGCGGGCGGCTCGGCATCGCCGATGCGACCCTGCCACCATTGGCGCAGCGTCTCACGCGCACCGTCGAACGTGGCCACGCCGCCGCCGCGCAATGCGAGCGTGAGGAACAGCTGCTGCGCCATCACGTTGTTGCTGTATTTGTTCACGTCGCGCACGACTTCGGCCAGCGCGGGCGATGTGACGCTAAAGGCGGGCCTGAGCCGCGCAGGCACCGCGCCATCGCGCACGCGCCCCGTCAGCTTGCCGCCCAGCTCGCGCCACATGCCCTCCACAGCGCGTGCCGCAAAACTCTGGGCATCTGGGAAGGCCGTTGTCCAGACGCGTTCGCCACAACTGGCCGGGTAACTGCCCTGGAATGCGGTGCGCGCCGGGTCGGACAGCTCGGCACGCAGTGCGGCGCGCCAGTCGCCACACTCAACGCCGGGTGCCGCCAGCGCCACCGCGTCCTGGCGCTGCACGCCGGCCAGTGGCGGGTCGTACTGGATGCGCGCCAGCCCGGCCGCGCCATCGGGCACAAACGTCATGGCCACCGCGTTGTAGTTCAGCAGCAAGGCATCGGGCGCCGCGTTGTAGGGGCGCAGCGGCTCGCCGTCGAACCGGGCCGCATCGTGGCCGGGCAGATCGAAGGCGCTGCGGTCCAGCACGATATCACCCACGATGACCTGGATGCCCTGCCCCTGCAGGCGGCGCAACAGTAGCCACAGGCGCTCGAGTACGAGTTTGGGGTCGCCCTGCCCCTGGATATGGACGTTGCCCTTGAGGCTGCCGCCCTGCACCTGGCCATCCACATACACAGGGGTGCTCCAGGTGTAGGCGGGCCCCAGCAGGTCCAGGGCCGCATAGGTGGTCACCAGCTTCATGACCGAGGCAGGGTTCATGGACGCATGGGCGCGGTGCGCCAGACGCGGCGCCTGGCGGCCGTCCTGCGCATCCACCACCAGCACGGACAAGGCATCGCGCGGCAGGCGGGCGCGCACCATCGCTGCCTCCACCGGCGTGGGCAGTGGTGCCTGTGCATGGGCTGCGCCCGCCACCACCAGCAGGCACAGCAAGCACCTGCGCAGGGCTGCTGCGCGGCAGCCGAAAGAGACAAACATCATCGGCCAAGTCTATCGCCGCGCCCATGGCACGGATCGGTGGATCCGGCACCGCGTTGGCGGGCCCCTGATAATTGCATCCCGAACCCAGACCACACCCGGCCCCATGAATCTGCTTGCCTTCGACACCAGCACCGACACCCTCTCCATCGCCGTGCAGGCCGGGGACGCAGTGTGGCAGCACACCGGGCCGGGGGGCGCACAGACATCGGCCACGCTGATTCCCACCCTTCGCGCGCTGCTGGCACAGGCCGGGCTGTCCTTTGCCACGCTGGACGCCATCGTGTTTGGCCGCGGGCCGGGGTCGTTCACCGGATTGCGCACGGCCTGCGCGGTGGCCCAGGGGCTGGCCTTTGGCGCACGGGGTGGTGCGGGCGTGCCCGTGCTGCCGGTGGACACCCTGCTGGCGGTGGCCGAGGAAGCCCGCCACCAGCATGGCTGCACCCAGGTGGTGGCGGTGCTGGACGCGCGCATGGACGAGGTGTACGTGGCGCACTGCGCCTGGCAGCCAGCCCAGGGCGACGCTGCCGGCCATTGGCGCACCGATGGCGATTTCGGCCTGTGCGCCCCCGAGGCCGTGCAGGTACCCGCGGGCTGGACCCTGGTGGGCAATGCCCGGGCCGCCTACGCCGGGCGCCTGGCCCCCGACGCCCTGCACGCCAGCGCGCTGCCCACCGCCGCAGCCCTGCTGCGACTGGCACCCGCCCTGCTCGCGGCAGGCGGCGCCGTGCCGGCCAGCGAAGCCCTGCCCCGCTATATCCGCGATAAAGTGGCACAAACCACCGCCGAACGGGCCGCGCTGCGTGCCGCCCAGGCGGCGGCCCCTACCCCACCCGCCCCCATCGCACCATGAGCGCCGTCCTCTCGCCCCCTGACAACGCCCCCGAGGCACGTTTTGAGCCCCTCACGCTGGCGCAGCTGGACGCGGTGCTGGACGTGGAATGCAGCGCCTACTCCCATCCCTGGACAAGGGGCAACTTCACCGATGCGATGGCATCGGGCTACCAGGCCCAGCTGCTGATGGCGGGCGACCAGTTGCTGGGCTACTTCGTGGCCATGCTGGGGGTGGAGGAGGTGCACCTGCTCAACATCACCGTGGCCCCGGCCCATCAAAAACAGGGCTGGGCCCGCGTGCTGCTGGACGCCCTGGCGCTGTGGGCGCGCGGCCAGGGCGCCCAATGGCTGTGGCTGGAAGTGCGCGTGAGCAACGAACGCGCCCTGCAGGTCTACCAGACCCATGGTTTTCGCCGTGTGGGTGAGCGCAAGCGCTACTACCCGACCCCCGCTGGCCAACGCGAGGACGCCGTGGTCATGAGCCTGCCCCTGTGAGTCCCCTGCCTGCCCTTATGAGCCCGCCGTTATGAGCCTTCACCTCGATGCGCGCCAGCGCGCCATGCTGCAAGAGATGGGGATCACCGTCTGGGCGCCTGCCCAAGCATCTCCGCCGCCCCGCCCTCTGGCCGAACCCGCGCGCCCCCAGCGCGCGGCCGCCGATCCCGCAGCTCCCGTTCCGGCGGGGGCGCCTGCCACCGCGGCGACCCCGCGTACACCACGCGCCTCCCGGGAACAAGCCGCAGCCCCTTCCCGCGCCACCCCGGCACCCGCTTCGTCCGCACCACAGGGCGCCAGCACGGCACCCGCGCTGATCCTGCATGCCCCACAGGCGCTGTACCCCGCAGCCGATCCCGCGCAGACACCGGCCGGGCTGGGCGCTGGCTGGCTGGTGGTGGCCGAAAGCCTGTCGCCCACGGAACCGCTGGCGGGCGAAGCCGGTCGCCTGCTGGACAACATGCTGCGGGCCATGCGGCTGCACCTGCACCCCCGCGTTTTTCTGGCGGCGCTGGAGCGACCCCGGGCCGGTGCCACGACGGATGCCGTCGAGATCGCCCCCGCCTTGAGCGAACTGGTGGCCACGCTGCGCCCTGCCATGGTGCTGGTGCTGGGCCATGTGGCGGCCCGTGCGGCCCTCGCGCGCACCGAACCCCTGGGGCGCCTGCGCGCCGAGCTGCATCAGTTGGCAGGTTGCCCGGCCATCGTGACCTACGACCCCGCCTTTTTGCTGCGCTCCCAGGGCAACAAGGCCGCCGCCTGGGCCGACCTGTGCCGTGCACTGGCGCTGGTGCACGCCGCCAATACAGGCGCATAAAACCCGCCGTTCTCGTAGGCTGGCGTCACACGGACGCCATCAACGCAATGCCATAATCCGCGGCTTGAACTTTTGACGGAGACAGCTCCTTGGAAAC
>Ga0116172_10003590_pt1 | contig 12888 bp, 8 predicted proteins | sample AD_UKC083_MetaG_FD_89799 | JGI IMG/M metagenome (GOLD analysis project Ga0116172, IMG submission 89799) | Active sludge microbial communities of municipal wastewater-treating anaerobic digesters from USA - AD_UKC083_MetaG | ecosystem: Engineered > Bioreactor > Anaerobic > Digestate | place: USA...
AAACAGTTCTGATGTTTTTCTGAAAACCCCGTTACAAGCCCTCGTCTTTCTCTTGCATTCAAGAGAAAGATGAGGTAATTTTAGAGACTCAACTGGCAGAAGAATTCTTGGGAGGGCAGCTCAGCATGGAAATTAAATTTGATGTAAGGCCGAAAGGTAACAACATTACCCTGGTTGTCTTACGTGGCGAAATCGGGATCGATACGGTCGGGCATTTTAAAGACAAGCTTGAAGCCATCGTCAATGAAGGCAAAAAGCGTCTGATCATGGACCTGCAGGAAGTTAACTATCTCAGCGCAATGGGGCTGGGCGTAATTGCGGCCACCCTCAGAAAAGTAAAAAAAGAAAAGGGCGACCTCAAGTTTGTCAGCCCTTCAATGCAGATACAGGAACTGCTGGACCTCACCAGAATGACTAAAGTTTTCGAAATTTTCGATTCTGAAGAAAGCGCCATAAAAAGCTTCAGTTAAACCTTCGATTCCCTGCCAGGAATAACCCTTAACTTGCTGAACAGAAAGAATAATATTTCTTCAATAACCGGTTCGACCAGGGTATTTGGCCTGATCGGCAATCCGGTCACCCATTCCCTGAGCCCGAAATTCTGGAATGCCGCGCTGGCAGCCACAGATACCGATGCGGTCTATCTGGCTTTCGACGTCGCCGAAGCTGACACAACAGCTGCACTGGCCGGGCTTTCAGCTCTCAATGTCTGTGGCATCAATGTCACCAGACCCCTCAAACAGCAGGCAGCTTCTTTCTGCCGCCTGTTGCATGAACCGGCCAGATCAACCGGCGTCGTCAATACCATCAAATTCGGAAAAATCGGCGGCGAAGGCTGGAACACCGATGTAACCGGCCTGCAGCGCATTCTTGCACGCCTGCCACAGAGTTTAAACTGTACAACCGTTCTCGGCAGCGGCGCATCTTCTATTACAGCTCTATGGGCTCTGAAACAGTATCAATCCTCCAGGATTTTCCAGATTGCCCGAAAATTTTCTGACCGGCACGGTCATGCTGCCAGTGTTGATTTCATCAACAATAAACACCTGCCTGCCGATATGGCAATTACCAGGCTTGCCTGGAATAATAAAAACTTTGCGTATGCGCTTGAAGAATCTGATATAATCATCAATACTACCCCACTGGGATGGTCCTCTGAAGATGAAATTCCTGAGTTTGACCGCTATCTCGACAAAGGAAAAATCTTTATCGACTTCAACTATGCACCTGAGTCAAAACTGGTTGCATCGGCCAGAAAGCGGGGTTGTGTTGTGATTGATGGTCGCGAACTGCTGTTTGAGCAGGGCATTGAGTCGTTCAGCCTGCTTACCGGCAAAGAAGCACCGGCGGAAGTCATCAGAAACTGTATATATTCCTGATCACGTAATTCTTGATAATCACGACAATTTGAGGCATTATTTCTGGTAAAGAAATAAGGAAGGAACTGCAGAAATGAATCAATCTCTGCCTGCACAGCCAGGAGCACCAGCAGGGGCCGGCGCCGGCGCCCCACCAGGTCCACCCACCCCAAAATCTGCGGCTGCAACTTCGATTCTTTCCAAGAAAATGCGCCTTGGCGATGCGCTTATTTCCGAAGGTCTGATCAATGAAGAACAGCTGCAGCAGGCACTTGCTCTCCAGAAAAAGAGCGGTAAGCGCCTTGGTGCAGTTCTTGTCGAAATGCATCTGGTCACTGAACAGGATATCGTTCAGATCCTGTCGAAACAGCTGCGCATCCCATTCATCGACCTGTCAAACTACCTGATCGACCCGGTTATCGCAAAACTGGTGCCTGAGCACATTGCCAAGCGCCACATGCTGATTCCGATCAACAAGGTCGGCAACAAGCTCACCGTTGCCATGGTCGACCCGCTCAACATTATCGCAATCGATGATATCCAGCTGATGACCGGCCTGATGGTAAAACCGGTCGTCGCTACCCATACCGACATCAACAAAGCCCTCCAGGATGCCTACGGTGCCGTCGCCCAGCAGGACAAACTGATGGACGACCTCGAAGATATCGGCCATACCGACGACGAAGACCTCGACGGTCTTGGCGAACTTGGCGAAAACGATGCACCGATTATCCGTCTCTGCAACCTGGTTATTTCTCAGGCCGTACAAAACGGGGTTTCGGATATTCATATCGAGCCGTTCGAAAAGGAACTGCGCATCAGATACCGCCAGGACGGTATGATGTTCACTGCCATGAACCCGCCGAAAAAGGCTACTGCGGCGATCACTTCGCGTATCAAGATCATGTCGTCTCTGAACATCGCTGAAAAGCGTCTGCCGCAGGACGGCCGCATCAAGATCAAAGTCGCCAACCGCATGATCGACCTTCGCGTTTCGGTTCTGCCGGTTATCTGGGGCGAAAAGATCGTTATGCGTATTCTTGACCAGACCTCACTGAAGGTTAACCTTGAAGACCTCGGTTTCGAGCCCAAAACCCTCGAACGTTTCAAGGGAGGCATCGCCTCACCATACGGCATCATTCTGGTTACCGGCCCGACAGGTTCTGGCAAAACCACAACTCTTTATTCGGCGCTTACGTCGGTCAACTCGATCGACACCAACGTTATGACCGCCGAAGACCCGGTCGAATACATGCTGCACGGCGTCAACCAGGTGCAGTGCAAACCCGAAATCGGTCTGACATTTGCCGCCGCCCTGCGCTCGTTCCTGCGCCAGGACCCGGACGTAATCATGGTCGGCGAAATTCGCGACTTTGAAACCGCAGAAATCGCCATTAAAGCGTCGATGACCGGCCATCTGGTTCTTTCAACCCTGCATACCAACGACGCCCCGGGTACAATTGGCCGTATCGTCAACATGGGTATCGAACCTTTCATGGTTACCACCTCGGTAATTCTGGTTCAGGCCCAGCGTCTCGTGCGCAAAATCTGCAAAGACTGCAAATTCGAAATCAAGCCAAGGGCTGAACAGATCAGTCAGTTTGGCATTACTCCCGAATTGATTCGCCGTATCGATCTGCCACACATCAATGAAAAGAACATGTTGTTCTACAAGGGCAAAGGCTGCGAATCGTGCAACAACTCGGGCAGCCGCGGCCGTATCGGCGTATACGAAGTAATGATGATGTCTGAACGTCTCAGAGACATCATTCTCAACGGTGGCTCGACCGATGACATCAGACGCCAGGCGATTGAAGAAGGCATGCTGTCATTGCGCGAATCGGCTCTGCGCAAAGCTCTTACCGGCATGACATCACTTGAAGAAGTAGTTCGCGTCACCATGGGTGAACACTGATAAATATACAACAGACAATTAACTAAGGAGTGCGGCGATGTTTGTCCTGAACGATCTGCTGAATCTGGTCATTGAAAATGGCGCATCCGACCTTCACATTACGGTAGGCACCCCGCCGGTAATCCGTGTTGACGGTGAACTCATACAGACCGACCTTGATGTTCTCACCCCCATGGACACAAGATCGCTGATCTATAATATGCTGACCGCCGAACAGCAGAAAGAATTCGAAGAAAATTTCGAACTCGATCTTTCATACTCTGTTCACGGTTTTGGCCGCTTCCGCGTTAACGTCTACAAACAGAGAGGCTGCATCGGCGCCGCCTTCCGAATTATTCCGACCAAGATTCCGACACTCGAAGAACTTCGCCTGCCCGAAAAACTCCGCGATTTCACCCGCATGCGCAAGGGTCTGGTTCTGTTCACCGGCCCCACCGGTTCTGGTAAATCGACCTCACTGGCCTGTCTGATCAACATCATCAACGAGACCAGGCGCTGCCACATCATGACCATCGAAGACCCGATCGAATACCTGCATTACCATAAGCGTTCGGTCGTCAACCAGCGTGAACTGCACATCGACACCAAGTCTTTCGGCGAAGCCCTCAGACGCGTTCTTCGCGAAGACCCCGACGTCATTCTCGTCGGCGAAATGCGCGACCTTGAAACGGTATCGGCCGCCTGCACCATGGCTGAAACCGGCCATCTGGTTTTCGGCACCCTGCACACCACAGACGCCGCCCAGACAATCAACCGTATTATCGATATGTTCCCGCCGCACCAGCAGGGCCAGATCCGCTCGCAGCTCTCTTTCGTTCTGCGGGCTGTCGTCGCCCAGCAGCTGCTGCCGGTCGCCAGCGGCAAAGGCCGTGTCGTCTGCAACGAAATTCTCGTCGGCAACCCGGCGGTTGCCAACTGTATCCGCGAACAGAAGATTTCCGGCCTCTACACAGTAATGCAGACCAGCCATGAAGAAGGCATGCTGACTTTCGAAATGTCATTGCGCGACCTGTATCTGCGCGGCGATATCACCCTCGAAGAAGCCATGGTACATACCATGCACCCGAAGGAACTCGAAAGAATGCTCAAGAGCGCCTGACAAAACTGCTGCGCGGCCGGCGTAATTTTATGTTGAGCCCCATACTCGCCTCATTCGACCATCTGGGCCACCATGCCATGTCTGCTGCTGGCCAAATTGAACCCGATACAGCCGAGAACAATCTGTGAGCCGGGCAGTTGGCTTATTGCCCGTTCTTTTTTTGCTCCGGCTTTTACAGGTCTTTCTCAATTTTCCAGCCGAATTCAGCGGGCTGTTCCGGCCAGAACCGTTTTCAAATGCTTATGCGCAGCCCCTGATTCTGTTTGCTGCCGCAATAATTCTGTTCAATGCCGTCGCAGTGTTGAAAAGGGTCACCCGGCCCGTGCAAAAATGTTTTACCGGCTTTCTGGCATTCAATTACCTGCTCATCGCCCTTTTTCACAACAAGGTTGGCCAACGCAGCTTTCTCTGCGAAATCATCGACGATAATCTGCAAAGTGACGAACTTTTCGGATTATATGCAATGGATTTCCTTTTTCAGGCACCATATTACTGCTGGGGCCTGCTCTGGATAGCCTTTTGCGCCGGTATTCTCAACCATAAAAATCGCCTGTATCTACTTCCGGCCTGTATTGTTCCGGCACTTTTGCCAATCAGGCTGAGCAACGATGTGTTCCCGGCCATTGCGGCCCTGACAATGGCAACTGCCACCACGGTCGGAATTTTTATCGGCAGCAGGCGCTCTGCGGCCGGCATCATGTATTTCTGGTGTGGCGGACTGATGCTGGTTTTCGCCTGGATGAACAGCAATGCCGCCATTTATCGTAATTCGTGGTTTTCGGCCCTGATTCTGGCGCTGATTGTCTGGGTGCCCGGCATCGTGTTCAACGAAGTCGCCAGACAAAAAAACGCCGAAGATACCAGGGGCTTGAGCTGGCTGATACCAGCGGTTTGTGGCATGACCTGGCTGGTAACCCTGACCAACGTCCCTCTAGGGCACAACCTTTTCAATCTCTGGTTCAGTATCTTTTCTCTGCAGTTTGCGGCCTGGTCAGCTGTCGCCATTTCAATAACCGCGACGACAGCGTTTCTTGCAAACCGTATTCTGAATATATCAGCCAGAAAAGTTTATTTGATGCTGGCGACGCTGATTTCGGGCTTTTATCTTCTCGATTGTCTGGTGATGTATAAAACCGGTCTGCGGCCTGATCTTGACACGGCTTTATGGGTTGCCGGCCTCGACAATATAACAAGCCTGACCAGCACCATCACTTCACTCAACCCGGCCAGGGAAATATTGTTGCCCGTCATCCTGTTTACCGGCGTTTTTTTGACTGCGAAGCGGTTTTCGTGCCTGCGCTTCGCCTCAGACAACTTTAAAGCACAGCTGACAGTTGCCCTTTCGGCTGCCCTTTTTTATCAAATTTTTACCGGCATGCCGGGCGGCCTGTTCAAGGACCCGCTGCTCAACCTTCTTTCGTCAGTGCAGGCCGGTGTTTTAACGCGAAGCCGAAACACAAGTTCCAAAGAGCTTTCAGACGGTTTTGCCGGGATCGGAGTCAATATAACCGCCTCTGCTGGAACCAGTGCCTTAAGACAATCCGGTAAAAAAAACCTGATTCTGGTGATGCTCGAATCAACGAGCAATCAATATGTATCTTTATTCGGGCATTCTGAAAAAACCTGGCCACGGCTCGAAAAATACCGCGACCGCATGGAAATCTTTCCATTTTTCTTTTCATGTTTTCCTGATTCTTCCAATGCCGACTTCAGCGTCATGTCCGGGCTTTATCCCCCTGATTACCAGCTGCTAAGGCAAAACCAGGCAATACCAGTAAAACTTCTTGCCGACCACCTGCACGCTGCCGGCTATGACTGCAGTCTGTTCTTTTCGGGCTTTCTCGGCGACACCGGCCTTTCGGCTTTTTACCGAACCCGCGGCTTCGACCGCATATACGATGCCGGAAACATGCCCGAAGCCGGAAGGAACGAGAGCTGGCTCTGGGGCGTCAGGGAAGAACATGTGACCGGTCAGATCAAAAAACTGCTTGGGCAGCTTGCCGCAAAACCAGACAAGCCCTTTTTCATCTATTACCGCATGCTTTTTCCGCATGCCCCTTTCCAAAGCATATCTGGAGACCCGCCCGTATTCAATGAAGATGGGCATCAGCAAGGGAATCTGGTCGGCAGATTCAAGAACTGCCTGCTTTATCAGGATGCCCAGATCGCCGGCCTGATTGAACACCTCGACTCATGCGGAATCGCAAGCTCAACCGTTGTCATGCTGGTCGCCGATCACGGCACCATGCTTGGCGAAACCGGCAGACTCGGCCACGGCTGGAATCTGGACCCGTTGCTGACAAATGTTCCGATGGTCATTATCAGGCCGCAGGCGGAGGGAATAAAGGTGAACCTCAGCCCGGGCATGCAGGCAGACATTCTCCCGACCGCTCTTGGCCTGACTATGAATGGAGCAGAAAGGCTGGCCCCCTGCCAGGGCAGAGATCTGCTCAACCAGCAGCAGCCTGCGCCAGATACAGAGTCTCGGCGCATTTTCCTGACGTCGATGACTCAAACGGCAATTATCGAAAACAATAACTATTACTGGTTTTCAGAAGACAGAAACAGAACACCACACGCCTTCAGCTTCAATTATGAAAATGGTCGAACCGTTTTCAGACCTCTGCCGGCAGCTGATCAAAGCGATTACAGTCGGCTGCGTGCGCTGTGCGACACCTTTGTTGACCTGCAGAGGCAACTGCTGCAGAATCTGCATATTTTGAAAGATTTTAATTGAGCGCGTCCGGTTGCCTGAAGCCCCAAGATAGGGTAGATTGCGATAATGCCTGATTTTATCAAGAACATACCGAAAGCAGTCAAAGAGATTCAGCCCATGGCCGTGGCCGCTCTTGCTGGTTTGTTCTGCGTCAGGTTTCTGACTCTGATTCTTAACCTTGACACCCAGCTGGGCGAGTTGTGGCGCCCGCGCCTGGAAGAGCCTGCGTGGGGCGGCTGGCTGATTGCAGCAATTATTGCCGCTGCGTTTTATTTTATGCAGAGCGGTTTCGCGCAGATTTCAGAGGGGCTGCAGAAGCGTTTTCTGATTTACCAGGCATCTGTCTATCTGACACTGGCGCTTTTCAACAACCGCGTCGATCACCGCACTTATCTCTACCAGCTGTTTGACGGTAGACTCGACAGTGATGGGCTGATAAGTCTGTTGACCATGGATTTCCTTTTTCAGGCGCCAGGCATATTCTGGGGTCTGTGTTTTTTTGTCATATCGCTGATGGCAGCCCGTAAAATGCAGAAACTGTCCTTTCTGCCCTGTTTCTGGTGCCTGCCCTTTCTCTTTTTTTATTCTTTTCAGAACAACCTGATTGTGGTTTTTTTCGCCGCGACTACGCTGGCCGGGCTGGCCGCGGGGCGCCATAAATGCCAACAATCGGCAGGCAGGCTTTTCCTTCTGCAGGGTGTAATTCTGGGGGCGATGATCATCTGGCTCAGCGACAACCAGATTATCTATCGCGCATCATGGCTTTCAGCGCTGGTTCTTTTCCCGGTCTGCTGGCTGCCAGGTCTCTGGTTCATACGCAGCTGCGACCGATCTGGTCATACTGTTGCCAACCGCATGGCCTGGTTTGTTCCGGTTTTTTCAGGGGGGCTGCTCAGCCAGGTGCTGTTCAACGCCCCTCTCGGAAAAAGCTTCTTCAATTTCTGGTTCATTTTTGCGTCATTCAGTCACGCGGCTGGCACCCTGACATTTCTGATTCTTGCCATTAGCCTCAGTCTGATTGCCGGGGCAGTGCGAAAGAACCTGCAAAAGCCGGTTTTTCTGGCTTCAGTTGCGGTTCTGTTCTTCATCTACAGCATCGATGCCATTCTGCTTTATCGCAACGGCATGCACTTTTCAGTCGCGGCGCTTTCATGGGTGCTGAGTCTTGCCAATCCGACAAGCCTGCTTAAAACAGCAGCGGCCATAATAGATTTGCGGGTCGTGCTTTTCACCCTGGCACTGCCTGCGGTCGTGCTGGTGAGCTTCTATGTCAGAAGAGAGCAGCACAACGGAAAAAAACCTGGTTTTTCTGCAACCATGACTTATCTCACAGTCTGTTCACTGTTTTCATTTATCGGTTACCAGTCAGTCACCGATGTGCCAGCGATTCTGCGCGATCCGGCCGGCAACTTTCTTGTCTCGGTGCCGCTGCCGGATTTTATTGCGCCGCCACGGCCCGCATTTACAGAGCTGAAGCGCACCATGGAAGAACTCAACATCCCTATGCTTCCGGCCAAAGCCAGAACAGAGCATCAACAACTGTCTAAGAACAAACACAACATTATTCTGGTGACTCTTGAATCCACATCAAATGCCTACCTTTCTCTTTTCGGGTATGAACACCGCACATGGCCTGAGCTCGACAGCTTGAAAAACCGTATGGAAATTTTTCCGTTCATTTTTGCCGGGTTTCCTGAATCTTCAAACGCAGATTTTTCGATTATGAGCGGCCTGCACCCGCCCGACTATCTGTTTCTGAGGCAAACTCCGGTGTTCAATCACCCGATACTTGTCGACAGGCTCAAAAATGCGGGTTATACGTGCTCAATGTTTTTTTCAGGTTTTATCGGTGATACGGGGCTTTCTTCGTTTTACAAACCCAGAGAGTTTGCGCGACTTTACGATGCCATGAGCCTGCCCGGCATAACCTCAGACGAAGGCTGGGTTTGGGGCGTAAAAGAGCATGTAATGATCGACCGTATTGGCGGTCTGCTGCGCCAGAGTGCCAGCCAAAGCGAGCAACCATTTTTCATTTATTACCGCATGATTTTTCCGCATTCTCCATTCGATAAGATTTCTGATGAGCCGGCGCATTTTCCGGAAGATGATTATTTCAGACGCAGCTGGCTTGGGCGTTATAAAAACCTGCTTCTCTACCAGGACAGGCAATTGGCTTCTCTGATCAGAATGGTCGACACAAACGGGCTGGCAGACAACACGATCATCGTGCTCATCGGCGACCACGGTACCATGCTTGGCGAAAACGGTCTGTTCGGACACGGCTGGAATCTGTCACCTCACCTGATCAATGTACCACTCATCATCATCCGGCCCGGCAATCAGGAATTCCGGGTCAACGCAAGCCCAGGGTCCCAGGCCGACATAATGCCGACTATTTTTGATCTGGCCGGGATTGAACCTGGTCGGGAATATTTCATGCAGGGAAAAAGTTTGCTGCAACAAGAGCCGGCTTCGAAAACTATATATCTGTCTTCTCTCGTTCACCGCGCCCTTGTCGAAGACGGCCACTATTTTCTTTTTCCGATCGAGAATTCGGCAAATGCTATGGTTTTCAGGCTTGGTCTCAATGGCAGTCAACCAACTTTCACGCAGCTTTTTTCGTGGCAGCCACAGGATCTGAGTGCCAGATACAGACGATTAAGGCGTTTTCAGCAAAACCAGAAAATTTTTCTGAAACATATCGAAGCATATCGCAATGAAATGTTGCAGGGCTCTGCAAACAGACATTAACGCCGACTGGTTCTATGTTATGGCAAAAATACACAAGTTGTAATAGAATGCGTGATGTCTTTTACGGCTCTTTTCAGTTTTCTCAAATTATAGAACACACGGAAATTTAACCACCATGAACGATTCCAACAATGCCCCCTGCTCTTCAGGAAACTGGTTGTTTTTAACATTGTTTTTGTCAGGCTTTGCAGCTTTGATCAACCAGGTGGTCTGGCAGAGGTCGATAAAGATTTTCCTTGGCGGCGCTGACGCTATCTGCTCAATGCTTGTGGTGCTGGCATTCATGCTTGGCCTCGGAATCGGCTCTCTGATCATGGGTAAAAAAGCGGGCACCCTGCAAAACCCGATTCGCAATCTTGCCCAGCTCGAAGCCGCGTTGTTTATCGTCAATCTTCTCGTTCTGGCGCTCCTGCGTATCGATCTGGGCGACAGCATATTCGCTTTTCAGCGCGCTGCCATCTCGATAGGTGTGCCAATCAAGCTTCTATATGCCATTACCGGCATTGGAGTTCTTATAATTCCCTGCTCACTGATGGGCATGATTATGCCGGTCGCGTCTGAAGTGGCCTATCGCCAGCTCCAGTTCAAAAATTCCTGGCTGGTCGATCACATGTTTTTCATAAATACTCTGGGCTCTTTTTGCGGAGCATTGTTTACCGGCTTCAAGCTTCTTCCTTTTTATGGACAGACAGCGTGCTTGATACTGGCAGCTTCTCTCAACCTGACTTCGTCAATGATACTCGCGAACATGAAAACCAGACAGGGCGATCCCCTGCCCAGTGAATCGCAGGTAGAAGTGGCCTCTAAGAACGAGGTTCAGACACACACATCAAAACCATGGTGGTTTTTGCGAGACGAAGAAATCGCGACTTTCTTTCTCGGTTTTGTTTCGCTTGGCTACGAGATGTACCTTTTCAGGGTTATTCCGCTGGTCAAGGAACCTTTGCCATATACCTTTTCGATGATTCTGTCGTTTTATCTCCTGTCGTGGGCTGCAGGTGTTCTAATTGCCGGGCACCTTAAAGACATCGTTCTTTCAGCAATCGCTGTCGGTTCTCTGGCAATCTTTTTCACGCCCTTTGTCATCATGTATGACAGAATTGTCGCCACTGACATCAGTGCTATTTTTGCAGAGGCTTCGTATTATATTCCGTGCTTTATCTTCGGGATACTGTTCGGGCAGCTTTTGAACCGTTTTATCAGCAACTGGGGTGCCGACGTTGGCAAATTCATGGGCCTGAACACCCTTGGCAGCTGTCTTGGCATTGTGGTTACCACGATGATTGGCGGTGGCATCTACCATGCGTTCAATGCCTGGATTCTGGCGTTGATCATGCAGAGCGTCGGAATCTGGCTGTTTTTGAGAAGTTCAGAGCACGAGACCACCAGGAAATATTGCGGCATCGGAACATCTGTCGTGGCTTTTGCCGTTCTTTCTCTTTTTGCGGTAGAAGGCTCTGTCATGCCGCACGTCAACCTCAAATACATAACTTATTCAGACCCGGTTGGTGTAACAGAAATTACCAGCGGCGGCAACATGATCTGGGACGGCCTATGGCATTCGGAATTATCTGACGGCCGCAGTCACATCGGCTCCAATAACTGGATGCACGCGGTCATACCCATTCTCTGCATGCCCGACACCTTCATCGAAGACGCCCTGGTGATAGGCCTCGGAACGGGCATTACCGCCGGCACTCTTGTCAAATCCTCTCAAATAGGAAAAGTTCGCAGCTACGAAATCAACAAATCATTAGACCTTATTCTTCAGTCTTTTCCGAAAGAAACTTTAAATATTCTCAAGCATCCCAAGAGCGAGATTATCTGGCAGGACGCCAGAAGCGGTCTGGCGCTCGATGAAAAAAAGTTTCAGCTGATCACTCAGCAGCCCCTTTACCTCAAACAGGCTGGCAGCAGCAACCTGCTTTCAGAAGAGTATCTCCGATCTGTGTCAAAAAGACTTGCCGACAATGGCGTTTTTCTCGTTTATGCCAATTCGCAGAACAATTCAGCCCAGAAGATGGTTGTAAGAAAAACTCTCGAGAGCGTTTTTCCCTTCTGCATGAGTTTCATGGATGGTTACATGTATGTGGTTTCCCGCTCGCCAATTGTTTTTACGCGTGAATCGCTCACCAAAAAGCTTGCCAGTACAACCGACGCTCTCATAAATGAGATCAAAGCCGCCCACTCACTGGAAACTCTTCTCAAGCTCCAGGATCCCCCAAATGATGCCTGGAAAAAATGCCCCGTTACCATAACAGATGATTACCCGGTTCTTGAATATCCCAATGAACTTTTAGAATTAAGCACTCAGTGGCGATAAATATTGTACAGACCTTCAAATAACCCTACCTTTTTGCCTTGACGAATCCGATATTCTAAGTTAAGCTTAGGTTGACCGAAGTTCTAATTTTATTTTTTTTATGGAAGGAGTCTTTTATGAATAGAAAAGGCTTTACGTTGATTGAACTTATGATCGTTATCGCAATTATTGGTATTCTGGCCGCTATCGCAATTCCGAACTTCCGCAAAGCTCGCGAACAGGCTCGTGAAAAGGCATGCTACGCCAACATGAGAGTTATTCTCGGCGCCATTGAAATGTACAACATGGACAAAACCAGCATGCTCAAGTCTATGGCTGACGCAGGCGACCCCACCACTTCAGCTTCTGCACTTGTCAGTGGCAAGTATCTGAAATCTCCGGTCAACAAACCGGAAATGAGCTGCGGTTACGGCGGAACTGATCTTGATGGCACCGGCCTCATCTTCTGCGATGTACACGGCACCATCGAAGGCGCTGGCAACTGATCCTGAACTAAACGGTTCTAAAAAAGAGCGACGCAGGTCGCTCTTTTTTTTTGCCTGCGAATGTTATAGACTGCCATATCTGAGAACAAACACAAAGGAACCCCGATGCCATACGACGAATCACTGCACCTGCTGTACACGCTTTTTTTCACCCTTTTTGGCAGTCTGCTCGGCAGCTTCAGTAACGTCGTCATTCTCCGCATGGCAACGGGCAAATCGGTGATTTTTCCGCCCTCGGCCT
>Ga0116172_10003593_pt1 | contig 12886 bp, 11 predicted proteins | sample AD_UKC083_MetaG_FD_89799 | JGI IMG/M metagenome (GOLD analysis project Ga0116172, IMG submission 89799) | Active sludge microbial communities of municipal wastewater-treating anaerobic digesters from USA - AD_UKC083_MetaG | ecosystem: Engineered > Bioreactor > Anaerobic > Digestate | place: USA...
ATCGTTGGGATACATGATCAGCTGGCTGGTCATAACGGTATCAAAGAGTCCAATGCCGCTGTTATCGGGCAGGAATTCGCCTAATTCCCAGGTATCGTCAAACCAGTCAAATTCGATATGTCCCAGGGGAATACTCAAATTGATGAGGGGGCCAATGGTGTAACTGGCATCGGGCTGTTGTGTTGCAGGTGCACACACCTGGGGGAAACATACCAGTTGCCAGCAGGTATCGTTTCCTAATGATTTTTCGGTGCAGGGTACAGGCATATTGATACAATATTCCGGGATGCAGAAATCGCCCATGATAGGAAACGACGGCAGGTTTAGCGTGAAAGTAAAAGCTGTCAGGACAAAAGTAAAGGTGAGGCTGTCAAAGGTATGATTCCGAAACTCATTATCCATAGAAAACCTCACATAAGCCGGCATAATATCCGGCATATTACAGGGCAGGTCGAGATTTAGGTTATGATCTACCTGGAACGTTATGCTGTTGGAAAATCCGGAATTTACAACCGTTCCGGTGCCGGGTATGGTTTCCGTATAGGAATAGTTGTTGGGAAAGGTGAGATTGGCCCAGATAGTAGGGCAAAAAGAGAAATTCTGCACCATATAGCTTGTAACCAAAAGATTCATGGTAAGCAGGCTATAATCGATAGTAATACCAGCTCCTATGTCGATAGTTCCGTTCAGTAGGTCGAGGACGGAATCGAGACTGGGGTCAAAAGCCCCTATAAAGGTAAGTATATCTAGGTCGAACCACATAAATGCACTGTCGCCTCTGGCATACAGGCATTTGTCGTTAGAAAGCATATAGTCGTTGGTTTCCACATAGGGCAGGGTAATCACCCCGCTAAGGCCGATGCCACCGAGGTTGTTGAATACCAAGGGAAGGATGGTGTCGTGGGCCATATAAAAGCCTATGGCCGGATCATACCAGGGATAAGTGATGGAAGCTACACCGTTGCTGTCGGAAATATCAAAAAGCAAGGTTGTATCAAGGGGGACGCCCACTTCAAAGACATCAAAATACGTACAGCTCCACACACAAACTTCGGCATCCACATCAATGTTAAAGCCGAAATAAAAGTCAAACGAAATATGACCAGAGGTCGGAAATTGTGTGGTAAGAAACCATCCGGTATCAACCTGGTAATTAGATTCTATGGTAATGGTCTGGCCCGGGTTGAACATCATGCTGTCGGGATAGGTCAGATCGATAATCGTGGGATAATTGACATCAACCCACCCCGTGGTAAAACCGTCAATATTAAAATTGGATCCCATTCGCAGCCAATAATCTATGGTCAGCATAGCTCCGAAATCGCCACCGAGTATATTCACTATAGAACCGGCGGTGTTTACTCCCGCTTCGTTAACATCAAAGATGTTGATGGAAGTATCCATGGTAAAAGCTGACCCGTTTGGTCCCCACATATCCTGCGCTTCGGTATGCCAGCGCACATGATAGGTTTGTGTTTCTGTTTGCGAAAACAGCAATCCGGGAACCATTACCAGCAATAAGATAAGGCTAAGGTATATTTTTTTCATGCAACACATTTTGATTAATTCATAATAACAGATAACATGGACGTTTTCAGGGGCTCCTGAATTAGCTTTTTGATGATTACAGGGTAATTTACCACAATGCAAATGGTTCTTGTTTCATTACCTGTAATCAATACCATCCTTTCGAAATCGGCGGATGTGGTGTTGTCTTTATTTTTCAGAGGCACCGTGAGGGTATAGAGTATGGCATCCTGGCCTGAGGATGTCTTAACGTTTTCCTGACCTGTCAGCAAGGCCCCGTCTTTTTCAAGACTGGAAGCGTTGAAATGTTCTGCGGCGAAACTAAAAGGGGAATTGGGTATTTCTTCTATCATCAGGGTAGATGCGCTGCCTTTATGTAAAAAGCCGTTTTGACCATTTACTGCTTCAAATCCATCCGGCACGTCCAGTACAACATTATTGACAGTCGCCTTAAAAAACTTGCTTGGGGCTTCTTTGGTCTGCGATGAACAGGCAAATGAAGCAACTATAAACAACAGGGTTAGCATTCTGATTTTCATGTATTTTTATTTTTTTTTGTACATTAATTTTGTATTAGCAAACAAATTTATTAATTAATCCCAATAATAAGTCTAATTTTTTCGAAAAATTGAAATATTTTTACGTTGAATTTTAAAATACTATTTTTACACCAAATAACCAATAACTATGAGAATAAAACTTTCAATACTGTTAATCATAACGTTCTGCATAACAAACATTAGTCACAAGGCTGAAGCTCAGGAAAAACCAGAAGACCTTACAGAACATTTTTTTAAACTTTACGTGGAACAAAGCTCGGATACAGCCATCGGATACATATTCGCCAATAACAAATGGATGAATAATTACAAGGCTTATGTTGATAACCTGAAAATGCAGACCAAGGAATTCATTGCGAAGATAGGACAGTATTACGGATACGAACTGATTGACAAAGTGGTATATTCAGAAAACTATGTCTTACTGAATTATATGCTGCGTTACGACCGGCAGCCAATAAAAATTTCTTTTATTCTGTATAAGCCCAACCAAAAATGGCAGATTCAAAACCTCAAGCTTGATGAAAAACTGGAGGACGATATTGAATCAAAACAAAAGCAATAATCAGCAACTGTTTTTCGTCTATTGCTTTCTGTAAAACAAATACTGTATGAGGATGATAAAGACCAGCGTGTAAAGCACGTTTAGCAGGGCATGGAGCAAGGTCTGGAAAAAGCCGGCAAACCTGAAAACTTCCAGGTAGAAGAGAAAAACATGATGAATAGTGATCAGGATTAGTGAATACAGGAAAAACCAACGGAACCCCAGATTTTTTATCCCCGGCTGTATGCCCGGTTCGTATTCCTGCCTTGAGGAAACTGTGTTTTGAGCCCAGGGCCTTAAATACGCAATCAGGACCGTAGCCGCGGTATGTATCCCACCCGTATTTGAGAAAAAATCAATCAACAACCCCAAAGCAAAACCCGACACCAGCATCAACCATCGTGGCGTCTCGAAAGGCAGCAGAAGGACAAAGAGAATATAAACATACGGCGTAACAAATGAAAAAACCTGGATATTATTAAACACCAGCACCTGAAATAATATCAGCACAACAAACCGTATGATATTCCGAAAAATCAGGTTAGTCATTTTGCGTCTTGATTTTGAGTTCTTCGAGTTCCGGTTTCATCAGCGATTTTACAATATATACATATGAAATTTTGTTAAAATCGGTACTTAGCCGTATTTTGATATTATAAAAATCATTGTCCTTGTTGGAGTCGTAAAAATATACGGTGCCTATCATCAATCCGCCTGGAAAAATCAAGGAATATCCGCTGGTAACAATGGTGTCGCCGCTGGCGATTTTGACGTGTGTCGGGATATCTTTCAGGTTGGCCAGCCGGTAGTCTCCGCCCTCCCACACCAGGGTTCCGATATAATTGTTTTTTTTGATTTTGGCCGAGATTTTCGATTTGGAATGCAGCACGGATGTAACTGTGCAGAAATTTGCCGACACATCTTTAACAATACCGGCTACGCCCAGAGGGGTAATCACCCCCATTTCCTTACGTATGCCATGGTTGAATCCCTTATTCAGGGTTATATAATTGTTGATTTTATTGGTAGTGTTGGCCACCACTCTTGCTTCGGTATATTCGTATTGCTGCTGATACAGCGTATCGTCCACCACAAAGGTTTTATTGTTGGTCGACAGGAAAGCGCTGCGCTGGTTGTTACGCAGCCGGGCATTTTCTTCGGCCAGTCTTTTGTTGATAATTTTCAACGACAGGTAATCGGTAAGATTGCTTTGCATGGTAAAGATACCACCTGTAATGGCATTGGCGGAATTGATAAAGACCGACTGCTGGTAATAATTGCTTTTTACAATGTAAAAAAAAGCAAAAAACTCCATCAACAGAAACAGGAAGAAGTTGATATGTTTCAGAAAAAATTGCAGCAGGGGGCGCATAAAAAAGAATTACACCCGGGAACATTCCCGAAGATAACAATCAGCGAAATAACAAAAAATCTACTTAATAAGGAACGGAAATTTGTCAAAATTTTTCAAAGCGATTGCTGAACCTCTGGCCACAGCTTTCAGGGGGTCTTCGGCCACATGCACGGTAAGCTTGGTTTTCATGTGCAGCCTTTTGTCGAGTCCGCGCAATAAGGCACCGCCGCCGGCAAGATAAATACCTGTACGGAAAATGTCTGCCGAGAGTTCCGGAGGTGTCATATCGAGGGCATTGAGAACAGCGGTTTCTATCTTGGTAATGGATTTATCCAGGGCATGAGCTATTTCGGTATAATTCACCATGATCTCGCGCGGAATACCCGTGAGCATATCCCTGCCGTGAACTGCGTAGTCAGGGGGCGGGTTTTCAATTTCGGGCAGAGCGGCACCAACCTCTATTTTAACCCGTTCGGCAGTGCGTTCTCCCACGTTCATATTGTGCTGTTTGCGCAGGTATTCTTCAATATCCTGGTTAAACTCATCACCTGCAATACGGATGGATTTATTGTTAACTATTCCTCCGAGGGCAATAACGGCAATTTCGCTGGTTCCACCACCGATATCAATGATCATATTGCCGTTGGGCTCCAACACGTCGATACCGATGCCGATAGCTGCCGCCATTGGCTCATGGATAAGCCTTACTTCCTTGGCGCCTGCCTGCTCGGCGGAGTCGCGCACAGCACGTTCCTCCACCTCGGTGATGCCTGAAGGTATACTGATCACAGCTTTCAATGATGGCGGAAAAAGAGAATGTTTGTTGTCCATCATTTTAATAAATTCCTTTATCATGATTTCCGCCGAATGAAAATCGGCAATCACGCCGTCGCGCAAAGGCCTGATAGTCCGTATATTCTGGTGTGTTTTACCATGCATCATCATGGCTTTTTTTCCAACAGCCTCGGTTTTGCCGGTAACGAGGTTCACGGCAATAATCGAAGGTTCTTCAACCACAATTTTATCTTTGTAGATTATAATAGTGTTAGCGGTACCGAGGTCAACGGCGATTTCTTTAGTAAATAATGACAACAATCCCATATAAGGTTTATTTTTTTAATGTTTAAAATGTCTGTATCCTGTAAAAACCATAGCTATTTTATGTTGGTTGCAGCAACTTATGGAATCACTATCCCGCACCGAGCCTCCGGGCTGGATTACGGCACTGATTCCTGCCTGTGCGGCAATCTCAACACAGTCGGCAAAAGGAAAGAAAGCATCGGATGCCATCACGGCCTTGTTGAGGTCTTTACCAAACTCACGGGCTTTTATAATTGCCTGGCGTAAGGCATCCACCCGGGAAGTCTGCCCGGTACCATTACCCAACAGCTGACGGTTTTTAACCAAAACAATTGTGTTGGACTTGGTGTGTTTTACTATTTTGTTTGCTAACAACAAGTCATCGATTTCGGCGGCGGCCGGAGCGGTATCGGTAACCACCCGGAGATCCTCACTGGTTTCTGTCTTCAGGTCTTTGTCCTGCACGATGACACCGTTCAGCAGGGATTTGTATTGTTGGGCCGCAAACGCAAACTTCTTTTGTTTCAGGATGATCCTGTTCTTTTTGGCAAAAAGGATTTCAAGAGCTTCCGGCACATAATCCGGCGCAATCAGCACCTCAAAAAATATCTCATTAACGGCTGTGGCCGTTTCTTTGTCAACAGTTCTGTTGGTTATCAGCACTCCGCCATAGGCTGACACGGGGTCTCCTGCCAGGGCATCTTTCCATGCTTCGGCCAGTTGTGCACGGCAAGCCAGACCGCAGACATTGGTATGTTTTAAAATAGCAAAAGTTGCCTCCTCAAAGTCGGCCATAAGATTAACGGCAGCTTCTATATCCACAAGGTTATTGTAGGAAATGCTTTTTCCGTGCAACTGCTCGAACACTTCATTCAGGTCGCCAAAGAACATGCCCTGCTGGTGAGGATTTTCCCCATAGCGCAGGAGGGTTGATTGACTACAGCTCTGCTTGAAAACAGGAATTTTTTCGGCGGCATTAAAATAGTTAAAAATAGCCGTATCATAATGCGACGACACATTAAAGGCTTGAGCGGCAAAATATTTACGATCCTCAAGAGAGGTATAGCCATTTTTTTCTTTCAGCAATTGTGCAAGTTTGCCATAAAGGTCAGCAGAAGGAACAATAACCACATCATTGAAGTTTTTTGCCGCGGCCCGAATCAGCGAAATGCCGCCGATATCAATTTTTTCAATGATTTCTTCTTCGGAAGCACCCCCGGCAAGCGTTTTTTCAAATGGATACAAATCCACGATGACCAGATCAATGGAGGGTATTGCAAAATCTTTTGCCTGTTGTACATCCTGCGCGTTGTTTCGCTGGTAAAGAATTCCACCCATAACCTTGGGATGCAGGGTTTTTACACGCCCGCCAAAAAGTGCCGGATAATCTGTTACCGATTCCACAGAAACTGCATCATGACAATATTTCCTGATATAATCAAGGGTGCCTCCCGTTGAATAAATCTTTACGCCTAAAACGTTAAGACTCTCGATAATCTCATCAAGTCCTGTTTTATGATATACTGAAACTAAGGCACTGTTAATCTTAATCATAGGTCCGGTGGGTAAATTTTTCTGCAAAGGTCGGTAAATTTAGTTAATAAAATTGTTTTACTGTCAAATTAATATGGATTGATTTTTCTAGGCTGTTTTCAGTATCCAGGCAAAATTCTGTATTGTTCTACGATAGTTTTTTTTCCGGTCCCAAACAATTTTGTAATTTTATGGCATGTTTGCCTAATGGCCATCTTATTAAATTTACAATTTAAACGATTAAACGCAAACATAGTTACTTTTTTAACGAAAAAAAATGATACTTTTTATAAGGCTGCTACGCGAAAGTTATTTGTTTGCTTTTCAATCTATTATCGCAAATAAATTGAGAACATTTTTGTCGCTGTTAGGTATAACAATAGGGATTTTTGCCGTAACAACGGTGTTTACGGTGGTGGATTCGATGGAAATTACCATTCGGAAAAACATTGAATCCCTGGGCAACAATGTGCTTTTTATTCAAAAATGGCCATGGAGTTTCAGCCAGGATTTTCCCTGGTGGAAATATTTTAACCGGCCGCAACCCAGGTATTCCGAGATGAATGAGCTGGTGAAACGTTCCAGCAGCATTGAAGTGGCCACTTTTATGATTTCTACCAGCAAAACCATCAAACACCAGGACAAAAGCATTGACAATATCATGATTGCGGGTGCATCGCACGACTACGAAAAGGTTTTTACCATCAAGCTGGGCAGTGGACGTTATTTCACCCCACAGGAATCAGCCGGTGGGCATCCGGTGGTTATCATCGGCAGCAATGTGGCTGAAAACCTTTTTGGCAATACCGATCCCCTGGGCCAGGATGTAAAGATTTTTGGCAGAAAGGTTCAGGTCATCGGTGTTTTTGAGAAGGAAGGCACTGATACCTTTGGCAACACCGCCGACGATCAGGCATTGATACCCATCAATTACGCACGAAACATTATAGACATCAACAACGAATATTACGACCCGACACTTATTGTTAAAGCCAAACCAAATATTTCCAACGCACAAGCCAAAGATGAACTGACGGGTATTATGCGTTCGATACGCAAGCTTAAGCCGGGCAGCGACGATGACTTTTCTATTAACGAGCCGGATTTGCTCACGAAGGGTTTCGAAAATATTTTCAACGTTATTTCCATTGCAGGATGGATTATCGGGGGGTTTTCGCTGCTGGTTGGGGGTTTTGGTATTGCCAATATTATGTTTGTATCGGTGCGCGAACGGACCAACATTATTGGGATACAAAAGTCGCTGGGAGCCAAAAATTATTTTATACTTTTTGAATTTTTGTTCGAAGCCATTATGCTTTGTATAGTCGGCGGCCTGTTCGGACTGTTGCTGGTATATGGCGGCACACTGATAGTGTCGGCAGCCTTCGACATGGAACTGATGCTTACCGCAGATAATATCATTCTTGGATTAACAGTGTCGGCCTTTATCGGGTTGATTTCGGGCTATGTTCCTGCCTATATGGCCTCCAAACTCGATCCGGTGGAAGCCATACGTGCCGGAAATTGAGTTTGCCGTGCCCGTTTTTTTTGAATTTGCTACTTATTGGCTATCAGCCTGGCCACAATCCCGTTCAGCTCTTCTTCATGCTCGGTAACAAACCGCTTGCCGGATTCCACCAATTTTTTGATATTATACTCATCGGCACAATCCATCGCTGATTTCGCCTCCCCGATACCTGGTTCGAGCCGGTAATAATCATTGCGGTCTTCTTCTTTTTGGAGTGTTTTGAAAATTTGTTTCAACTGATAACTTACCGTTTCGGCGTTACCCGACATGAGAATATCGATGATAGGCAGCAACCAGCCCACGGCACCCCATTTTCTGGCATCTTTGTACAGATAAGGTTTTCCTTTTGCCCCGGTGCCAATAGAAACTATAATCATGTCTTTGGCCATAGGTAAATCAGGCTTTTTTGCATCGTTCAAAATTTCGCTGAATTTCATTTTTCTGGCCTCAGCATAGGCACAAAGTGCCGGATTATTGGCAAAAACCCCGCCATCGATCATAGCATAGGGCGCTCCGTAAACCGATTTGATAGAGGCTGTCTCAAAATAAGTAGGAGCTGCCGAAGTAGTCCGGCATATATCTCTCACATAAAAATCGTCCAGGTCGCTTTTTTTTCCGTTCACCGAGTTGAAGAAAAACGCTGCCCTTTTGGTTATTTCGTAAGCTGTAATCAGACAAGGTTTTAACAACTCACTGAGTTTGGTGTTGCCTAAATAAGTTTTAAGGTTTTTTTCAAGGTTGGCAACCGGAAATTTTTCTTCAGTCAATCCTCCCAGACTTTGTATCCTATGCCAGAAATCGATATCGAAAATCTCATGGCCTTTTTTTATGTATAGGTCAACGGCTTCACTGGCAGTATATTTAGGACGACTGTGCTCTCCGGGGGTAAGATAAATACTCGTCAGGATACCTCCCGTGCTGGTGCCCGCAATAAGGTCGAAATAATCCGAAAGTCGTCTGTCATCACCTTCCTGCTTTCTTAACTGATTTTCAATATACTCAAGAATTATCCCGGGCAATATACCCTTGATTCCTCCACCGTCAATAGAAAGAATCCGTATTTTTTTTGCCATATGCTATTCGATTTATGATTTCTGATTACACAATATTATTAATCAAGCCCTTTTCTCAAAAACATTTCATGCATATATCCTCCGAATAATACCGTAGTAAATAAAAAGAAGCCCGAGCAGAATTTGTAAATGTGGAAATGTTTGTGCAGACAGGTATCATTCAAATAATTTCATACACAAATATAATCATGATTTGAAAAAAATGCAAACAGTGGAAAATATTTTTCAAAACTTCCTGCGCTATAGGTTGCCTGATAAAAAAATCAGGATAAGCGTTGTTCCAGGTGTTTTTTGGAAATGTATTTTACCGGATACCAGGCGGCAATAAAGCCGATAATACATACTATCAGAAACACATAAACAAAATCGAGTGCCAGTATCCGAATGGGATAAGCATCCATCACAAAGGTATCGCCGGTAGAAATGGTAATAACTCCAAAGGTTTGCTGTATCCAACACACCACCCCGCCAAGAACCAGCCCCAGCAAAGCCCCCGATAAAGAAATCATCATGCCCTCGGTAAAGAAAATGTTCCGTATAGTTTGGTTGCCGGCGCCAAGGCTTTTAAGCACAGCAATATCTTTGCGCTTATCGATGATGAGCATGCTCAGGGAGCCAATAACGTTAAATGTAGCAATCAGCAGGATGAATGAAAGAATCATGAACACAGCGAGTTTTTCTGATTTCATTATCTTAAAAAGCAGTTCTTCCTGCTGGTATTTGTTTTTGACAGCATAGTCATCGCCCAGCATTGATTGCAGTTGTTTTTGAACCCTGTCGGGCCTGGCAGCAGGATCCACTTTTATTTCCAGAGCAGATAACTGGTGTTCAGATTCGAGGAGCTCTGCAGCAAAACGCAGGGGTACAATTATGTATTTTTGGTCGTATTCCTGCTGTACCGAAAACACACCCGAGGGTTGGATCAACAGGTGGTTGAAAGCCTCTACCGGGTTTATGCGGCTCCCCTCGAAACGACGCGGCACATAAACCGACAACGGATTTTCATAGTCATTTAGGTTTAGGCCAAGATTATATGAAACGCCCATTCCTACGATGGCAAAATTTTGCTCACCCCGTTCAAGAATTGCATCTCCATGCACAATCATGGAATCCAGCCTGCTGGTGCGGTAAAAACCATCACTCACACCTTTTACGGTACAGATGTATTGCTTATCAAGGTATTTGACAAGGGCATTTTCTTCAATGACTTTGGTAACACAACTGATGCCCTCTACATTTAAAATATTTTTTTTATCAAGTTCCTGCTCATCAAAAGTCTTTCCCACGACGGGAGTCACTTTCAGGTCTGGGTTAAAGGAATTGAACATGGTAACCACCATGTTTTCAAAACCATTGAAAACAGAAAGGACAATAATTAATGCTGCTGTGCCAATGGTAATTCCACCAACTGAAATAGCAGAAATAATATTAATAATATTGTGCGATTTTTTCGCAAAAAGATAACGCTTTGCTATGTAAACAGGTAAGTTCAACCTAGTGTTTCAGCAGTTCGTCAATATGGTCAATGTAGTCCAGCGAGTCGTCATGAATAAAATCCAGTTCGGGAATGATGCGCAGCTGATGTTTGAGCCTGTTGCCCAGTTCGCGTCTGATTTCTTTGCTGCTTTCCCTGATGGAAACCATTAGTGCTGCTTTGTCCTTGATACCAAAAAGACTAAGGAAGACCCTGGCATAGGATAAATCTTTGGTCACCTTTACAGCTGTCACAGTAATCATTGCGTTACCAGCAATTTTTTTTGCCTGATTTAGAAAAATGTCGGCCAGTTCTTTCTGAACCAGCCGTGAAACTTTATTGAGTCTTATGCTATCCATGAATGCAAAGATAAGAATTATTTCCCGATTTCGGAATAGAACCACTTTTTATATGCCAGATAAGACCCATATGTCCACTCAATATATACGACTTGAGTTCAACGATATATGAAAATACTAGACCGCTATGCTGAACTTTTTTTTAATAAAAACTTGCTTTTTTAAGGAAAATTGTTTATACTTGCGCTTTAAAGAAAAAAAACGAATTTCAATAATCATTTTTCAAAAAAGAATAACAATTCTACAATATTTCAAGACATAAATAAGAATAATAACGACAAAACCCATAACACCTGATTATAACCCTGTCAATATTTAAAAAAAATAACTGACAACCAAATAAAGATGACATAAATAAAAAAGCAGATAAAATTTTTGCGCTAAACCATCAACTACAGAAGCCTATGAAAACAACATATATCCCCAATGATTTAGTCGTAGAAAAATCCAAAAACATAACACAGGAAAAATCATGTGTTTATGTGTTCAATAAACACTTACAGGTTTTTTTGTTAGTTGGTCTGCTTACTTTATTTATTAATCCGGACAACCTCTATTCACAATCCGGTAATTGTACCACAAACACTCCTTTCTATTCTGTAAATCTGGTTGGAAATCCCGGAGGAATATGGACATCCCCTTCATTTATCAGACAAGGGGAATGTTGCGGAGTTTTAAACCCGGACCGGTGTCTGGAGTTTGAAATCATGCTTGATCCCAACGCTGTCGGATTAGTTTTCAGCATTACTTCCGGGGCTATACCCCCGGGCGCGATTTATTATCAGATAAATTGCGGACCTCCAACGCCAGTGGGGACAGGCATTTGTTTAAACACCCCTGGGCCACATTACCTCACGTTTTGCAAACCAGGCAATAATGAAAACATCTATTCCATAACATCTATTTCAGCCCCCTTTGTATCTCCCGATCAATACGCCTCTGCTGGATGTCCGGCAACGGTTAATGCAACAGGCTTTGATCCGGCAACAATAATCTGGAACGATATTACAGGAAATGGTTTGTACAATTCCTATTTAAGTTGTCTTGCAGGGTGTTCAACATTAGTTGTCACTCCCCAGGCAGGCCACCCTGCTTATGCAGATTACCAGGTATGCGGAGAATCGGCTATTGAAGGATGCCTGGAGGGTGTTATTTTCTGCGATACTGTCAGAGTATTTTTTCTTGACGATGTCAGCTTATCAACAAATCCAAATCCGGCTGAATTTTGTGCTTATGAAAGCGGTATTAGTATAACTGGAAGCATAGCTAACGGCTTACCCCCCTATACCATGTATTGGACAGATAACATCGACGGAACTGGCTCAGTGATTGACAATGATGACACCTACTTTGCTTCAGTACCGGGAACTTATTCTTTTGTTGTCCAGGATTCGAGGTTTCCTGGCTGCCCTCAAACCATTCTGAATGTACCTGTCGTAAGTCATCAAGTTCCCGCTATTACTGCCATATCCCCAACCAATGTATCCTGTTTCGGAGATTCGACTGGTTCAGCGGCAACAATAGTTACCGGAGGCACTTCCCCTTACAATTATATATGGAACGATCCTGATGCTCAGACAAGCAGCACGGCAGTAGACCTCGTGCCAGGAACATATACCGTCACAGTATCCGATGCCTACGGATGTTCAACAACAGCTTCAACAGTAATCACACAGCCCGCAGGTGCACTGAATGCCGCCATAACGGCACAGACCAATGTCTTGTGTTTTGGCAATGCCACCGGATCAGCTACGGTTACCGCCAACGCCGGAACTTCTCCCTATACCTATTTATGGAGTACTACACCGGCACAGACTGCAGCCACCGCTACAGGACTGGTCGCCGGAAGTTATA
>Ga0116172_10003602_pt1 | contig 12860 bp, 10 predicted proteins | sample AD_UKC083_MetaG_FD_89799 | JGI IMG/M metagenome (GOLD analysis project Ga0116172, IMG submission 89799) | Active sludge microbial communities of municipal wastewater-treating anaerobic digesters from USA - AD_UKC083_MetaG | ecosystem: Engineered > Bioreactor > Anaerobic > Digestate | place: USA...
GGAGTTAAGAAAGGCAAAGGATCTTATTTTGCTAATCATTTCTCGACAATAGGTTTATCAGGAGCCAATGAAGCATTATTGAATTTTATAGGCGATGATATCGGTACTCCGAGAGGAAGAAAATTTGCATTGGAAATTTTGGATTATATGCGCCAAGTGCTGATAGAATATCAGGCAGAAACCAGTCATATTTATAATTTAGAAGCTACTCCAGCTGAAAGCACAGCTTATAGATTTGCGCAAAAAGACAAGAAAGAATATCCAGAAATTATTACTGCTGGAACGCAAAAGGTTCCTTATTATACAAACAGTTCTCTTTTGCCTGTGAATTATACAGATGATGTTTTTGAGGTTCTAAAATTGCAAGATGATATTCAATGCAAATATACAGGAGGAACAGTTTTGCATATTTATACAGGAGAAAGATTAAGCGATATAGTGAGCGTTAAAAATTTGGTTAAAAAAATATTCACAAAATTTTCTTTGCCATATATCAGCATTACTCCGACATTTTCGATTTGTCCTGTGCATGGATATTTAGTTGGGGAACATGAAACATGCCCGCATTGCGTTATTAAGCAACCTTGTGAAGTTTATTCTAGAGTGGTTGGCTATTTGAGACCGGTTTCGCAATGGAATGAAGGCAAACAGCAAGAATTTAAAGACAGGAAACTATTTAAAACAGACAAGCAAAACGTTTCAAAATAATTTTTCAAAAGGGGAGTCAATCCCCTTTTTTATTTATTTTTTTATTTTTGCTATTATATAAATAACATGGAAATCTATGGTTTGATAAAAAGCAGCTTAATTGATTATCCAGGAAAAGTTTGCGCTATTGTTTTTACAGGCGGATGCAATTTTAGGTGTAGTTTTTGTTATTCCGGAGAATTAGTTTTACCAGAAAAAATAAATAGTCAGCCTAAAATAGATCCAGAATATTTAGAAAATTTTTTAAAAGAACGAAAAGGTTTAATTGATGGAATTGTAATTTGCGGTGGCGAGCCGACTCTGCATAATGATTTGCCAGAATTTGCAGCCAAATTAAAAAGTTATGGCTATGTAGTTAAATTGGATACTAATGGAACAAACCCTGAGATGCTAAAACAATTAATAGCAGGGAAGTTGATAAATTATGTTGCTATGGATATAAAAGGGCCAAAGGAAAAATACAAGCAAATTTGCGGGGCTGATGTTGATATCAAAAAGATTGAAGAAAGTGTAGAAATTTTAAAAAATTCTGATATTGATTTTGAATTTAGGACAACAGTGACTCCTGGGGATTTAGAGAAGAGCGACTTCCCTATTATTGCAAATTGGATTAAAGGGCCTAATGTCGCCTATTTTTTGCAAAATTTTTTAAATCAAAAAGAAACTATAGATCCAAACTTAGCAGCACGACTCCCCTATGATTCAAAATTTTTTGATGATGTTTGCAGAGATATCGGATTAAATTTTAAAATATGCCGTTTTAGGGCATAGAATTGTTGACAGAATTAACAAAATAATGCAAAATGCAAATATCAAAAATCAAAATGAAAATGTAAAAAGAAAAAAATAATAAAATCATTTAATCATTTTACATTTTAATTTATCATTTTGATTTTTTATTTTTAAATTTTAATTTAAAATACTATGAATGTAGAATTTCCGGTTTTTAAAACAAAAATAGATGGTTTAGATAAAAAATTTGACGTTGTTAATCCAGAACAGCGCAGAGAATACTTCCAAGCAAAAGCGGGCAAAGAGATAGAGAAAATAAAAAATTTCCTTGATTCTGGAAATACTTTTATAGCTTATCTTTTAGGAAAAAAGAATTCTGGTAAAGGAACTTATTCTAAAATATTTTCAGAAATTTTTGGAATGGATAAGTTTATTCATATATCAATAGGCGATTTAGTAAGGCAAAATAATCAAGAGTTATTAGACGAAAAAACAAAAGACGCAAAAATCTCAGAATTAAAAAAATACTATAGGGGATATATATCATTTGAAGACGCAATTGATGCAGTATTAGGCAGAAGCACTTCAAATTTGCTTCCAACAGAATTAATTTTAGCAATGATTAAATCAGAAATCGCCAAAAATCCAAAGAAAGCGATTTTTATCGACGGATTTCCAAGAAAATTAGATCAAATTTCTTATTCTTTATATTTCAGAGATCTTATAAACTACAGAGAAGATCCTGATTTTTTCATTTTAATTGATTTGCCTAATACTATTATTGACGCAAGAATCAAAGGAAGGATGATTTGTCCCATATGTCATACTCCAAGAAATTTAAATTTATTGAGGACAAAAACAATAGGATATGATAAGACGCAGGACAAATACTATTTAATATGCGATAATCCTGATTGTTCGGGATATGGAAAAGAAAGAATGATAGCAAAAGAGGGAGATGAATTAGGAATAGAAGCAATTAGAGACAGAATCGCAGGAGATGAAGAACTTATTGAAAAAGCTTTTACGATTTATGGAGTCGAAAAAGTTTTATTAAGAAATTCAGTGCCGGTTGATAAAAAAGATTTTGTTGATGATTATGAATTGACCCCTGAATATGTTTATAAGAGAAACCAAGCAAACGGGGAAATAGAGGTAACAGAAAAATTATGGACAATTCCTGATGATAAAGGAGTGCCATCATATAGCTTGATGCCAGCGCCTGTTGTTGTTTCGATGTTAAAACAGATAGTTGATATCTTGAAATTATAAAAAATCCTTCGGCTACACTCAGGACCATGCATTTTTCTTTTGTGATATGATTCCTTGGAATATATTATAAAAATTGCCAGCAAGAATTTTGAAATTATCTTTTTATGAAATGTTAATAACTTTTTTGACTGTAAAGCAAAGTTTTGCTAATACAAATTTACGCCTTAATGTTCTTTTAAGAACTCTGGATCAAACTCTTTTAAAAGGATTTCTAATTTGTTTAGGTCGTGGCCTGGGCATGCGAGATCCAAGGGTAGCTAAACGCTTCCAGAGTTTCTTAAATTAAAATTAAGGTGAAAAAAAGAGGCAGCCTCTCTGGTGCCTCTTTTTAAAGTTGTGAAAAAATATTTTTGATAAATTGATTTTATGTACTAAAATATAACCATAGCTTGTCGCAAGTTGATTTTTTATGCAAAAAACAAAGCTTACAATTTTTTTGTTGATAGCGGTTTTTCTTTTTTCATCTATCTTATATTCTTTTGAAAATAGAAATCTTGGATTAAGTATTGTTAATCCAGAAACTCATCCTCATGAAGGGAAAAATTGGACGGTATTTTTTTATACTACCGGGACTGCTGATTTGAATATTTATCCTTTAAATAAATCAACTGTAGATGATTTGGATTTTGTTTATTTAATTTGCAAGGATAAAAAATTATCTCCTAAATTTAATTCAAAACAAGTTTTACATTTTGATGATTGGCAGTGCGATGGATTAGCTGCTTTGGTTTACAAAGTTAAGCAATCTGGAAATCACAATTTTAAATTCAGATTCGGAGACAAAATCGGCTTAGCAAATAATTCTTCAAATGTTACTTATGATTATTCAGCAAGCTCTTCAGTATCAAGAATGGCTTATGAAGGAAAGGATAATGCGACTTCAGTACCAGTTAATATTTCATCTTCTTCATGGATTGTGGCTGGAACTCAATTCACAACTGGAATGTATACGAATGTAAATTCTTCAAATGATGCTTATGCTTCTACTACTGATACATCTTCGAGCAGTTTCAAACAAATTGTGCATGAATTTTATATAAAAATAAATGAAGCGACTGATACCGTGAGTCAGATAAATTATTATTGGGAAGGCAGATCGGCTAAAAGCGAAGAAGTAGAAAGTGATAACGATTTAAGACTTTATGTTTATGATTACACTAATAGTTCTTGGAGATTGACGAGTACTTCATTAGATAATGCTTGCAATTCTTCTGATTGCACGCTTTCGCATAATACTTCGACAAATATTTCCAATTTCTTTGATCGGAATAAAGGAGTTCGTTTCATGGTGCAAAAATATGAGGCAGGGCATAACTGTTCTTCATCGCCGACCACAATAACTTGCGGGTTTCCCACTAACACTGGTTGTATTTATCAGCCCAACACGCAAGATTTATGGAATCAGTGTTCAACTAGCAGTAATAGTTGTTTAACCGGTAATTGTGATGGCACGCTTTTTGCTTGTGGGTTTTATAGCGACAGTGAACAACACGCCTGCAACACATGTTTTGGATGCTCTGGAGGGCCGGATTGTGTTCCGCAAAGCACGTTGCCTGGATATGGCAGCACATTTGGGTGCACGGGTACAATAGATGCAGAATGCGCTACTTGCACTGCCGGAATTTGTGAAACTACAAGTTGTGAAGGTTTGCAATGCAATTGTCAGATAGGATATATATGTGTTAGTGGAGTATGTGTAAGAAATGGTTATTGTTTATCTTTATGTCAAAGTCAAGGGTTTGCAAATGGTTTTTGTTATCCTGATGAAATGAGTTGTTTGATGGCAGGAGGATTTCCAAATCCAAATGGAGATGCTGATTGCACGATGCCGGATAGATTATGTTGTTGTTTCTATTAAAGATAAAAGATGCTTAGTAGTAAAGAAAAAATATCAATATTATCGATTATTTTTTCCTTAATTATGATAGGGATATTTTTTCCTAATGAAAAAAAAGAAATATCGGATAAAAATACTAACAGTTTGAGAAGTGATTATGCGAAGGTAGTAATAACTTGGAATCCACCCAATAATGCTCCAACTATTTCTTCTGGACCTGCTGAAAATCCTGCTTCAACATCAATTTCACCGACTAATGTCGGGAGTGATGTAACTTTTCAAGCAACAGCGATTGATGGAGATGGAGATAATTATTATTTGGCTATTTGCAAGACAAATGCTATTACTGCAAATAATAATGCGCCTCCTACTTGCACTGGAGGAGATTGGTGTGTTTCAGGATCAATTGCTTCAGCATCTCAAGCAAGTTGCGCTACTACTACATTAGCAGCTTGGGACACAAGTAATCCTTGGTATGCTTTTGTTTGCGATTATCATGCCAGTGATAGTAAATGTTCTTCATCAAACCAAGGATCTGGAGATTCTGGATCGCCTTTTGAAGTAAATCATCCGCCAGTAGATTTTAGCAATTATTATGGATCGCCTACTCCTTTAGATCCAGGGGATGATATTAATCTTTGGGCAACTGTATATAATTCAGGATTAGGATATTCTGATCCTGATTCTGATTCAGTGAATCTTTTTTTCTGCAAAACCCAATCAGCTAATTCTTCCGGTTGTACTTCGGCCCAATGGTGCAATCAAACAGAATGTGGCGCTGAATGTAGCTGTCAATCAAGCGCTCCTACACCTTCGGAAGGAACGCAAGATTTTTATGTCTATGTTTTTGATGAACATGGATTAGGCGCTTCTAATAATGGAGCGTTAGGTACTTTTACAGTAAATAATGTTGCGCCTTCAGTTTCTAATATAACAATAAACGGAGGAGTGGACATTGATTTGTCTGACGGCGGAGAAGGAACTTCAGGAAATAAAAATATAAATATTACTGCGGATGTGACAGATAATAATGGCTGTGACGACATTGTGTCTGCTGCAGTACGTGCTTACCCGACAGGTATAGGATCGGGAGGATGCACATCACAAAATAATAATAATTGTTATTATAATATTTCGTGCACAAAAGGATCTTGCTCAGGCAGTGTTAATCAGGCTTATACTTGCACTGTTAATTTCAAATACCATGCCGATCCGACAGATGCTGGTTCGGTACGGGAAGCGGAAACATGGAAAGCAACTGTTGCAGCCCTTGATGAAGGAGCAAGCGGAAGCGCTGAAAGTGCAAGTGGAGTGGAATTACAAAGTTTTGTTTCTTTAAATGTGGATAATCAAATAGATTATGGTCAATTAGCTTCCGGGCAAATGGCAAATGGCGATTCTTTAGTTACTACAACTAAAGTTTATGCGTCAGGAAATGTTGGAATTGATGTTAATATTTCTGGAACGAATATGACAGGCGCTGGAACAATAAATGTTGGTCAACAAAAGTATGCGACAAGCTCAATAGCTTATTCATCTGCTACAGCGCTTTCAGGGACTGCTACAGAATTTGAATTAAATGTAGAAAAACCGACAACAACAATTGCGCTTCCTTGGAAAAATGTTTATTGGGGCTTACAAGTTCCTGGTGGGGTGAGTGCTGGGTCGTATTCTGGAACAAATACTTTTTCAGCTGTGAAAGGCGAAACAGCTGATTGGTAATTTTAAAGTTATTCACAATTATATTTTTTAAAAAAGTGTTATAATTTGAATTAAAGAAAAATATGAGTTCTTATCATAGTGAAAAAACATTATTTATTTTTATATTTTTGGTCGGAATATTAACAACAGCATTTTTAATATCTCAAAAAAATTTTTTAAATATTGCTGATGCTGATAACGCTGCGACATCTGTTGTAGTTGCTGGTGTTGCTCCTAATATTACAGATGGACCGTCTGATGGAGGGATTACATCTACAAACCCTGTTAATGTTGGAAGCGATGTTACTTTCACCGCTACTGCTAATGATGACAATGGAGATCAGTATTACTTAGCGATTTGTAAAACAGATGCTATAACTGCAAATAATAATGCAACTCCTACATGTACTGGAGGAGCTTGGTGTTATTCAGGAAAAACCAATGATGATGCTCAAGCAAGTTGTTCCACTACTACATTGGCAGCTTGGGAAGAAACAAGCGACTGGTTTGCTTTTGTTTGCGATTATTCAGCTTCAAGCCAATGTTCTGCAAGCTCTCAAGGAACAGGAAACAATGGATCTCCTTTCCATGTAAATCACAGACCGACTTTTACAGCCTTGGCTGACACAGGTCCTAAAAATCCTGGGCAGAGTGTAACAATTTATACAACATCATCTGATGCTGATTCAGAACATTCTGATCAAGTATTTCTTTTAGTCTGTAGAACAGATGGAATCTCAGGAACCCAATGCGATGGAGGAAATGGCGATACATGGTGTTCTTCAAGTTTGACAGCTTCGGACGCAAATTGTTCATTTACATTGCCGACTCCAGCACCGCATGGAGCGACAACAAGTTATGCTTATATTTTTGACAGCCATAATTTTGCGGCTAGTGGAGGATCTCATGGGACAGACGCTTCAGTTACTATAAATGATGTTGCTCCAACTGTCTCAAGCGTTGTTTTGAATGGAGGGAGGGTGATTGCTTTAGATGCCGAAGGAACAGCAGGAGCTACGACAACAGCAACAACAATGGAAGTTACTGATAATAATGGTTGTGCAGATGTCACAGGAGTAACAACATCTGTTTACAGAAGTTCTGCAACCTGTACAGCGCAAGATAATAATAGTTGTTATTATAATCAATCGTGTTCAGGAGATAGCGTTTGCGACTCGGGAATTACTCAGACATATAATTGTAACACGAGCATAAAATATCATGCTGATCCAACTGATGTCGGTACTCCATATGCAGCTCAAAATTGGTTGGCAACAGGATATGCATTAGATCAAATTGGTCAAGGAACAGCAGATTCTTCAGGTGTTGAGTTAAATACTTGGCTTGCCCTTGATGTTACTAATGCAATCAATTATGGATCACTTGCTGTTGGAGAAATCGCTGATGGAACAGCGTTGCCTCAATATGTAACAGTCCAGGCGACAGGAAATTGCGGTTTAGATACTAATATCTCAGGAAATCAAATGACCAGCGGTGCTAATTCAATCGCAACTAGTAGCCAAAAATATGCAACGAGCGCAGTTGCATATTCAGCAGCTACAGCGCTCCAAGCAGATGCAACAGAACTTGAATTGAATTTGGCGAAGACTACAAGCACTGCAACTTTAAGCGATAAAAAAGTTTATTGGGGATTACAGATTCCTAATGGAACACAACCTGGATCATATTCAGGAACTAACTCATTTACAGCAGTCAAAGCAGAAACAGTGGACTGGTAATCGCAATAAAATAAGCTTTGCAGACTCGCTTTACGGGCGTTTAATTGAGCAATTTATTTTTATTATTTAATTATATTGATTAATGACTGATTTTAAGAAAACAATTCCAACATTATTTCTAATTTTATTTACATTAACAGCTAAAACATGTTTTGCTGGTTTCGGAATATCTCCACCTTATGTATTTTCGGATAATTTAATGCCAGGATCTCATTATGAACAAAGTATTTCTTTGATAAGGTCGGAAACAGAGAAAGAAGCAAAAGTTGCTATCCAAAGAATTATTCCAGAAATTGATAGTTGGATTACGATTGAAAATCAAGATAACTTAAAATTCGCCCCAGGAGATACTAAAGTTATAATGAAAGTTTTGATTGATGTTCCTAAGGACGCTAAAATGACTCAATACAAGGGGAAGATGCTTGTAAGTATTCCAGCAACGCAAGAAGTCGCTGGAGGCGCATCAATCGCATTAGGCGCTCAAATAGATGTTGATTTAACTGTAAGCGATAAAGTTATTGATGATTTTGAAATTACATCTGTCAAAATTCTTGATTGTTTTCAAGGGGAAGATATTCGCGCGCTTTTTGGTATAAGAAACAAAGGCAATATTGAATTGCAGCCGAAAAAGATTGTAATGGAAATTTATGATATTAACGAGCAGAATCTTTTAGATATGGTTGATGGAAATGCTTTAGGCGTGGTTCCATCAAATACAAGAGCAGATATTGAGGTAAGATTTTTGCCAAAACTCCAAACGCCTGGAGTTTATTGGGCAAAAATTAAAGTTTATAACAAAGACCAGATTGTTTATGATGAAAAAGTATTTTTAAGCATTAAACAAAATACTCCAGAGCGAGAAGCGATGCTTAAGGATATGAAGAATAAAATTCAGAATGCAATATATCCATGTTCTATTAATTCTAAATTTTTCTATTGGTTGATAGGATTAGTTATAATTGCGTTTATTCTGCTTACTGCTTCTTTGCTTATTTTAGTGAAAGAGAGAAGAGGAAGTTTTAATTTTTTTGCAAAAGGAAAAAACAATTTGGATCAAAAGAATATTTCCGAAATTCAAAAAACAAAAGAAGCGATGCAGAAAAAGAATGATTCTATCGACGAGAAAACAAAAAATTCAAAATTTGAAAAATAATTGTTGATTTGAAATAATTGTGAATTTGAAAGATAAAAAAATAGGAATTTTTTTGGCAGGAGCAATCGCCATATTTGCCCCTATTTTTTTTATATTTGCCGATTCTGTTTCTACATCAGTTGATGTTTTTGTTGTTCCTGCTCCAAACCAAATAACTGCAACAGTAATAAGTTCTACTCAGATAAATTTATCATGGGATTCTGTTGCGCAAGCCGTATCTTATAAGATTTATAAAAACAGTTCATACATAGGATCTTCTACTACTACAAGTTATTCTGATACCGGGCTTTTAGCTTTGACTGCTTATACATATCAGGTTGCAAGCGTTGATTCTGATGGAAATGAATCTGCTTTAAGTTCTGAAGTTACAGCCACTACTCAGGCCAGCCCAAGCACTGGAACAAGCCAATCTGGGTCTGTTGGAGGGCAATATGCTGTGTATGTTTCTCAGCCAAGCTCCCAAAAGCCGATTATAATCAATAAAGACGAAAAAATTTCTGATAGCAAACAAGTTATTCTTTATTTTTCTGCTCGTAATGCAGAACAAATGATGATTAGCAATGATTCTAATTTTACAGGCGCTAATTGGGAGGAATATAAAACAATGAAGATGTGGACTATTCAAGGGTCTGGGTCGCAGAAAGTTTATGCAAAATTTAAAAATAGCAACGGGGCAGTTTCTAATGTTTTCATGGATATGATTTTTGTTTCTGGAACAGGATTAGACCAGGAAAAAATTCAAGATGCGATAAATAGCTTGGATAAATTAAAACAAGATGTTTTAGATATCCAAAAAAATCAAATACCAAGTAAGGAACAGATTTTTATTCAGCAAAATTTGCAAGAAAAACAAGATAGCCAAAATAAATTTGAGCAAGAAATAAAGGAAGAGGAAGAAGAATTAAATTTGATTCAAGAAGCGCCTAAAGACACTGTTGTGGGGAACGAAATAGAAATAAAAGATCAATCGGGTTTTAAAGCATATATCCCGCTTTTTGCAGTCGTGATGTTATTATTTTTGTTATTATTTTTTATTATTAAAAGATAAATATATAATTTTAGATTTCTTCAAAAATTTGCTAAAGCTAAACGGCTAAGCGAACTTAGCCGTTTATTTTCAATACAGTATTGAGTTTTTGGCGAAACGCCCGCCCGCCTCGCAAATGAGTTTGCTCGCGTTGCGGGCAGGGCTAAATCAATTTAGCCGTTTTTATTTAAAAGTGGGAAATAAAAAAAACGGCTAAGTCTGAATGCAGACAAGTTAGCCGTTTATTTGTTTTAAGCATTTGCGCAGAGTCAATATTATTTAATTTTTAAATGTTCTATCCTATAGAATTTTTCCCCCTTTCTTTGAGATTAGATAGCAGAATCACCCCCTCTCTTTGGGAAAAATTCCTTTTCTAAAAAGTTCGCTTTTAAAAATTTTGCATTTTCTATGTTTCAACTTGGTAGGCCCTCCTTTCTGCAATAGGGGACTTCCTTATTCAATTTTATTATATATTATTTTAAGAGAAATAAAAAGAGGACAAATGTCCTCCTTTGTGGATAATTTAAAATTGTTAGGTTATCTGGCTGGTTTGCTTAAAGTTTTCAAGCATTTTGTGCAAAGCTTGATTCTTTTTCCTGAAAATTCTTTAAATTTTTTAGAAATAACATCTTTAGGAATATAAACTTCCTGGAGATTAGGATATCTCCTTGATTTTGGGCTAGGATTGTACTTTGACATTAACTTGCTGTACTTCCTGGCTACTATTGATCCTTTGTTGCAAACCTGGCAAATTCTAGACATATTTTTTTTATTTATGACAAAAATATATTACTATAAAAAAAATGTTTTGGCAAGAGGGGAAAAGGCACCGTTTGCTAAAATCATTTTTTAAATATAAAATATTATCATGGACGCAATATCAATTTTTTCAATATTAATTTTAATTTTTTCAGTAATTATTCACGAAGTTTCTCATGGATATGCAGCTTATCTTTTAGGAGATGAAACTGCCAAGGACAGTAACAGACTGAGCTTGAATCCTTTGGATCACATTGATCCAATCGGTTCTGTTTTTCTTCCTTTAGTCCTCTCGATGCTTCATCTTCCTGTTTTTGGCTGGGCTAAACCTGTGCCCATTAATCCTTTTAATTTTAGCGATAAAAAATATGGCCCTGCTAAAGTCGCTTTGGCTGGTCCTGGTTCGAATCTGCTTTTTGCTTTTATTTTCGGGCTTTTATTGAGGTTTTTACCTCTGAGTCCTGGATTAGGAGTCGCTTTTTCTATCGCAGTATTAATAAATTTAATGTTAGCTATTTTCAATTTAATTCCTATTCCTCCGTTAGATGGGCATCATATACTTTTTTCTTTGCTTCCTGAAAAATTTGAAGGATTCAAAATATTTCTTTTAAGGTATGGGAACATTATTCTTTTGTTTTTGATTTTTTCTGGACTAGATATGGTCTATCCTCTTGTGATAAGAATCGCTCAAGCTATAAGCAATGGTGCGGTGGTTTATTATCTTTCGTTATAAGTATTGACATAGTGCGGTTTTTTTTGTAATCTATTCTTGATAATAAAACATTTTAAATCTTAGATTTAAGATTTAAAAACTGGAAAAGTTTTTATTTTTTTATTTCAAAGAAAAACAAATATGCCTACAATACATCAATTGTTAAAGAAGCCAAGAAAAGTTGTAAAAAAGAGATCAAAGACTCTTTCTTTGACATACAGTTTTAATACATTAAAAAATAGACCGGTTGAATTTAATTCTCCTTTTAAGAGAGGAATTTGCGTTAAAGTTTTTACAATGACGCCCAAAAAACCTAACTCAGCTTTGCGTAAAGCCGCTAAAGTGCGCTTGAGCAATGGAAACGAAGTTACGGCATATATTCCGGGAGAAGGGCATAATTTGCAAGAACACTCTGTTGTTATGATTAGAGGAGGAAGGGTAAAAGACTTGCCGGGTGTAAGATACCATATTGTTAGAGGCATATTGGATACTACAGGTGTCGAAAAGAGAAACAGAGGAAGATCAAAATATGGAGCTAAACAGCCAAAAAAGAAATAATATTATAGGATATGGCTAAAATAAAAAAGAGGACAATTAATCCTGACGCAAAATATAACAGCATTGTTGTTGCTAAACTCATCAACTATGTTTTAAAAAGAGGCAAAAAAACTATCGCTGCAAAAATAGTTTATAATGCTTTTGATATTGTTAAAGCAAAGACAAGCAAGGATCCAATGGATGTTTTTCAAGAAGCTTTGAAGAATATTAAACCAATAATGGAAATTAAGCCTAAAAGAATCGGAGGAGCTGTTTATCAAGTTCCTGTCGAAGTTAGCCAAGAAAGAGGAACAGCGCTTGCTATGCGTTGGATGATTTCTATTTCCCAGAAAAAGAAAGGAAAATCTATGGAAGACAAATTGGCTAATGAAATCATAACTTCAGCTCAAGGCGACAGCGAATCAATCAGAAAGAAAGATTCTGTTCATAGAATGGCAGAGGCTAATAAAGCATTTGCCCATTTGGGAAGAGCTAAAGCTAAATAAAAATATCGTTAAATTAAAATAAAGTTAATTAACAATTATGCGCAGTCATCCTATAGAAAAATATAGAAACATTGGAATCATAGCCCATATCGATGCTGGAAAAACAACTACAACTGAGAGAGTTCTTTTTTATACTGGAGTTTCTCATAAAGTTGGAAACATTGATGAAGGAGATAC
>Ga0116172_10003620_pt1 | contig 12829 bp, 9 predicted proteins | sample AD_UKC083_MetaG_FD_89799 | JGI IMG/M metagenome (GOLD analysis project Ga0116172, IMG submission 89799) | Active sludge microbial communities of municipal wastewater-treating anaerobic digesters from USA - AD_UKC083_MetaG | ecosystem: Engineered > Bioreactor > Anaerobic > Digestate | place: USA...
TGATGAGTTTTTTCCCGAGGCCCAATCCCCGCGCCCGGGGATCAACGCACATCCAGCCTCCCCAGTACGCATCGGGATCATCCGCACGCACATAATGTCCTATCGTGCCGTAAATCCGATTCGTCGCAACATCACGCACAATCCAATACCGGACCATGGGATATCCCATCCATTTGGCAATGCGTCTTCCTAACGTCAGGAGACTGGCCGTAAAGGCTAGATCAGCCCGTTCGCCGCCCTGCTCTCTTCTGGGGAAAACAGAATCAACCAGTCTGAGCGCCGGCAGAAGATATTTGAACGTCAGAGGCTCTATAACATAATCAACCATGTCGTTTTGATCCGTCATGTCCATGGGCTGTATGATTCCGGATAATCTTATCATGCTTCGCGCATTTTCTGCAAAAAGAAAACCGATGACCTAGTCATTCTATTTGAAATTGATTCCATTTTGAATTATAAGCGAGCAATCCCATGACGCAAGAACGTTGATGAAGAATAGAGAGATCCGTGCATATCTTGAAAACAACGCCGGCAAAAATATTTTGCCGCTTTCAATCATTGAAAATGAAGAACTCATTGGTTCAAAACCGATTGAAATAATCGTTTTTTACAAAAAAAAGAAGGCCATCTCGGAACTTAAAGAATGTCTGCTTCAGACGATTGAATATTACAATCTTTTTTCCAGTCGCCTGATTAAAATTGGCCATCACCAATATGCATTGCAGTTCGCCTCCGACGGTTTCACCGTGAATATTCTACCGCCGGTTGAAGCACCCGTCGCAAAGCTTCCTATTGATGACATTAGGCAATCGATGGTACATGTTAAGACATTGCCCGGCGAACCTCTTTTCGCCGTCACGGGGTTCTCAACCCAGGACGGCACCGTTGGCGCCGTAAGCTGTTCCCACGCCGTGGCCGATGGGATCTCTTTCTTTCTCTTCTTGTTTGCATGGGTCTCAATCATCGACGGCAATCCATTCTCTCGACCCTCAAAACAACGGCTGTTTACGGGAAGCCCCCTCAATTCCGGCCATATTGACAAGATGTTCAAGCCGTCGTTATCTAAGTTAAGCAATGTAATTCAAAACCGGATTCATTATGAAAACAATATAAAAACATATCGTCATACGGACTATTTCACCTGTGAATTTCTCAACGATATTAAAAAGCACGCAAAACGGGGAAACGGGGATGACTGCATCTCCAACAATCAGATTATCAATGCCGTGCTAATGAAAAAATATCATCAGCATCTCCTGCCTGATACCCGCAAGATTGTTATGCGGAATCCGGTTAATCTCAGAGACGTGCATCCGGATATTGATCCGTTATATATCGGGAATGCATACTTGGATTGCACCACCGAATTCACGAAAGATGAAGTCGAGAATCTGTCGGTGTATGACATTGCCCGTCGCCTGAAAGAGTCGATCCATAACGCAAAAAATGAAAACTTTGTCAGAGACATGGCTTATCTCTCAAAATACGGCATAGAATTTAAAAGCGACATCTTCAACCATTACTCTCCGGACAACATTAAAACGGACATCGTATCGAGCAATATAGCGCATCTTCATGATCTTGAATCAATGGGCATGGGATCGAATATTTTGGATATTCTGCATGTGGATTCAGCTGTACAGACCGGCTTTGTCATACTGAAAGAAAACAGCAGACTAATCCTTGTTCAGACAACCGGCATGTATCCCTTTGAGTCCCGTTAAATAAGACGGATACGGCCGAAAGTTTCACGCGTCGTCGTGACCGCCCGTCAGTCCTTAACGTTTTCATAATCTTAATCAACATTTTGCGAGTCTTATGCGCATCCGCGTTATATGGCGTTTGATATTAACCAGCCGGAATACACCGGAGAAAATTAGACTGGGTTGCGTTGAATATTGATTGACATACGGAGATAGCTTCTCTAAAATTTTCGATCGTGCGGCACAACATAAAGCCAACTAAATACTGTCCGCTGAAATTGAAATAAAAGGATATTCTTATTACCGTCAACGCAAACAAGAAGAAAATGAGACCGGTTGTTTTGCTGCGGCCTGCAGAAGGGCTTTACGCGAAAGTATTTCGCCCGTGGGTGCCTTTATCGCTGCTGGCGGCGGCCTCTAAACTGGATGAAGCCGGCTACCCGATCATCCTGATTGATCAGCGGATTTCTGTAGACTGGAAATCAGACCTTCAAAAAGCTCTGTCGCAAAATCCCATCTGTGTCGGCGTAACGTCCATGACCGGTTCTCAGATCACCCATGCTCTGGAGATGTCGGCCTTCGTCAAGCAGCATTCAGCGGTGCCGGTGATATGGGGAGGCGTTCACGCGACGCTGTTTCCTTTGCAGACTGTTGAACATTCCCTGGTGGATATTGTGGTCAAAGGAGAAGGCGAAGAAACGTTCCTGCTACTGGCTTTACGTCTGGAACAGAAACAATCATTGCACGGTCTGGAAGGGGTTGTGTATAAAGACCGCGGCGATATTGTGAATAATCCGGACCGTCCCTTCCTGGATTTGAATGACTTGCCTCCCGTACCTTACCACCTGATTGATGTTAACAAGTATCTGCACCGCTATTTTGATGAAGATCGCGTGTTGGAATTTGAGACATCGAGAGGCTGCCCTTTTAACTGCACGTTTTGCTATAATCCCTTATACTCCCGGCGCCGCTGGCGGGCCTTGAGCGCTTCGCGAATCCTGGAGTTTATGCAACCCCTTGTTGAAACGCACGGCGTGAAGGCTTTTCACTTTGTAGACGACGGATTTTTTATCGATCATGAACGTACGCGGGAAATCATGAGAGGCATTCTGAATCGAAAATGGAAAATTAAAATGGGGTTTCAGGGTGCCCGCATTGACACGGTTGATGACCTTCAGGATGAGGATCTGGAACTGATTACAAAAGCCGGTGGCACTTTTCTACAGGTTGGCGTCGAATCGGGATCACCTCGCATACTGGACATTCTCAATAAAAAAATTCATCCCGAACAGGTACTGGCCTTCAATAGACGCCTGTCGCGCCATCCTCACATGAAGGTGTATTACAATTTCATGTGCGGCTTCCCGACGGAAACCGCTCAGGATGTCCTGAAGACCGCGGCGTTGGCCTGGACATTATTGCGGGATAATCCTTATGCCTTGATCAGCGCCTTCCATTTCTATAAACCCTATCCCGGCACCAGCCTGCGAGAACGCGTCATTCACAAAGATGATGTAACACCTTCAACACTGGAAGGATGGGGAAACTTTAACTGGACACAATACATGGGACGCGACCAGGATGCGGACACGAAAGCATTGATGGAAAAAATTGAGATCGTAAGCATTCTGGCCGATCGGAAAATGAGCTATCAATCCGATTCCGCAGCCCTGAGAATGCTGGCAGCCGTCTATCGCCCCCTGGCACGTTTTCGATTACGGCACGGCTGGTATTCTTGGATGCCTGAACACTGGCTGCGCAAATGGTTGGGAGACAGGACATAATCCATGGATTCAGAGAAGCTCCTTTTCCAAAAGCTTAAAGGCTGGGCGAGCCGTCATTTATTAAAATAATTTCTGCAGAAAAAGAGCGGAAAACAATAAAAAACCATCTCTAAAGTTTAACAAAATATTTTTTTCTGAAACTTAATCGATTTACTTTGAAAAAGGTCAGGATTATTCATTTTCTGCCCCGCATCGAACCGTCTTCTTTTAATAATTGCGCCAATGAAAATACTTGATTTTGTTATTGAGCTGCCGGCCCAGGGCTAACGGTCCTCTTTGCTTCAATTCATCCATCAGAAAACGAAACTCATCCGTCAGGCGCATGATGCGATTATCCGGGATGGAAATTTCTGATGCCGGACCGGCCTGCCGCAGATCAGTTTTAATTTTTTCATAGATGAAGGGGAAAAATTGCCATCGTTTCAGGACTAATTCACGCGCCTCCTGCAATGCAGGCAGACGACGACGCCAATCGTCAGGCTCTGATGTTTCAGCGATGATTTTCAAACTGGCATCAGGATCATCGATATTGATACGAATAAAAGACTCCGGTGGAAAATATTTTTCCAGATTAAGGCAACCGTCATAAACAGGCACTGTCCAGCTCAGAAAACAATCCGCCAGCTTTTCCGTCCAGTAATCACTGCTTCGATCATTTTCGATTGCCAGCGAATAATAATAAGGAGCCAAGCCGTCCCATTTATCACGGATGTGGCGGATACCTCTTCCATAAACATCCACCGGGACTTTACAGGATTGTAAATATTCATAGAAGGCCATGCGCTTACGCTGCATCGGCGTAACCGTCAACCGGCTGGTGATCCATGAAAGCAGACGCTGCTTGACCGGCCGCCTGCCCCACATTAATTGTTTGTAGTTTAGGTCAACATGCCAGGGAACGGCGGGATGAGATTCCTCGGCCCTGCTTAGCCCCGCGGGGTAATGCGTTAAGATTCTTGAGCACCAGTCCAGATCCTTCAGCATCCAGTCATTCGAAAAGGGTATATACGGCTCCTGCATAATGCACCAGACATGCTCCGGCGGACAACGAACTGAAACGGGGATATCCCGTTTATTGTTGAGCATGATCAGATAATCGCAGTGCTTAACAGGTTCAAAGGTAAATTGAATATCGCGCCATTTACCGTCTTCCTGCGGTGTTTGACGCATCAAGTCAGGCCACGACCAATCTTTAACCAGACGTACCAGCATGGATTTCATCCGTTTGAATATTCATAAAACAATCATTGTTTGAAGATTTCGATTCTGTAAAAAAGAATAAGAAATACCGTTTCACCTGTCAAGGTAATTGCGACAATCCCCATAAAACTTTGGCCGATTTTCCATTGCAGATGTGTGGGCGTTTGGGAAAATATGATGTTTTTATCCATCATCACATCCTCTGCGTGACAGAATATGACTGTTCTGCAGGCAATATAAAAGAGCAGCCGACATGGCATGAGATCAACCTTTATGAACCGGATCCGGATCATAAAGGCGCAATGCGGACAAACGGTTTTAAAAAATCTGTACAGGGCGCCTAAAATCTTATTGACGCAGAAAAGTGCGTTCCTTATACTTTGTCTTCAAAAAAAGCTTTTTTATCAATTCAATCGATGATCGGACAGATCGAAAATTGACATAACCCGAAACCGATCAAACGACAGGATGGTCATGCGAATCACGTTGTCAGAATCAGGAATACCCGTTCGCAAAATTTCCATCCTGTGGTTATGCAGAAACAATCAGGAATTCCTTCCACATTTATTTGACACACTGATCCGACTTGAAAAGACATATGACTGCGATTTCGAATATTTCATTGCTGAGAACGGATCTTCAGACGATACCCGCACACTATTGACTGATTTCCTCCACGGTCGCGTCGGAAAGATTATAACGCCTGAGGACACATCTTTTCTCGACCAGCAGCCCAGAACCGAAAGATTGGCCAGAATCAGAAATACATTGCTTGATAATATTCGTCCCCTTCAATCCGATTGGGCGGTATTGCTGGACACGGATATCTATTTTACGGAAGAGATTTTGGCCGACATGTTTGCCCTATCCCCCTCGCAAAAAGGGATCGGAATGCTTTGTGCATTCGGGATGGAGGGACTGCCCGAACGCAAAGGGACAGGAGGAATTACCAGACTCGGGATGTTTTTTGCCAACGGCATGAAGGGCTTTCCAAAATCGACAGGAGGAGGATGGATAACGCAGTCCCATTATTACGACACCTGGGCTTTTCTCGATGAAGATAACCGTTTCTACTGGCCCCACTGCATATTTTCCGGCTGCGGGAAGTGTTCCGCCAAAAATGCAAAAGACAAACTCAATGCTGCCGGTGTGGTAAACGTCAACAGCGCTTTCGGCGGATTTGCCATAGTAAAAAGCCAGCTTTTAAATCATCCGGATCTCCGGTGGAAAGCCGTTCCATCAGAAGATTCCGATATCCGAGGAAGTGCTGCATCTGAGAGAAAAATGATGTTATGTGAGCATATTCATTTCTGTAAAATGCTTCGAAAAGTCAGCAGTTTATCGGTGGCAATTGCCTGCGACATCCCTGTGTACTGGGACTTGAGATCATACCGTTCTTGACAATCAGGACTATTAAATTGCCATCAAAAGATGGAAAATTAAATCTTGTATTGCTTATTCTGACACTGATGTTTGGGATAACCATCATTGTCCGGTTGCCTTACCTTGACAATATTCAGTTTCTTGAAGATGAGGCTGCTGCGCTGATTCTGTTCTATCAAAACATTCACCACGGTCCCTTCCTTGTCGGTCTGCAGTCATCCACCGGGCTTTATAATCCCCCATGTTTATTTATTTGCTGTCACCGGCAGATAAGCAAGAACAACTTTCCTCTTGCTTATTACAGAATAGTGAAATAAACACTAAATCACTTTTGAAATTGAAAATCATAAGCGCTGTTACCTTTTCGGGAGGATACGTTAATGACCTCGACAGACCTTATGCAATGTGAGTTTGCTTATGGAAAATAATATGGAAACGGATTCAAAAACTATTTATCCTCAGGATGTTCTTCCGGAAATTTCCATAGAAGAGCTTACGCCCGAAATGCGCGACGCCTGTGATCGTGCCGGATGGAAAACCTTGGTACCCGTGCAGGCCAAATCCATTCCTTATTTCTTAGCGGGCCGCGACATGATGGTGCAGTCGCGAACCGGCAGCGGCAAAACCGGCGCCTACATCCTGCCCATTTTGCAGAAAATCAACGCCCAGCAAAATGCTGCCCAGGCTCTGATTCTTGTGCCTACCCGTGAACTCGCGCTTCAGGTCTCCCGGGAAGCAGAAATGCTGACACGGGAAACGCGTATTAGAATAGCCGTGGTTTACGGGGGTGTCGGCTACAACGCCCAGTTGGAGGCTTTCCGCGGCGGCGCTCAACTCGTTATCGGCACGCCGGGACGCATTCTTGATCATCTATTGAAAAACACGCTTTCACTGGATCATCTGAGAATTCTGATATTTGACGAAGCCGACCGGATGCTGTCCATGGGTTTTTATCCCGACATGGTGAAAATCCGTAAATATATCCAGTCTGACAAAATATTGAGCAGTATGTTTTCCGCAACGTTTCCTCCTCAAGTCATCCGCCTGGCCGATCAGTTTTTACATCATGCAGAATTGCTGAGCCTGAGCGGCAGTCAGGTCCACATTGCCGAAATAGAACACATTTATTATGTCGTGCCTGGCATGCGCAAGGAAAGATCGCTTGTCCGGATCATCGAAATAGAAAATCCTTCTTCGGCCATTATCTTCTGCAACACAAAAGAAAATGTCCACTATCTGTCTGTCGTGCTTAAACGATTCGGTTATGATGCCGATGAACTCAGTTCCGATCTGGCCCAAAGCATGAGGGAAAAGGTTATGGCGCGTGTCCGACGGGGTGCGTTGCGTTTTCTGGTGGCAACCGACGTCGCCGCACGTGGAATTGATATCCCCGATCTGTCTCACGTCATTCAGTACGAACCGCCGGAAGATCCCGAAGCCTATATTCACCGTGCCGGACGCACCGGCCGGATGGGATCGAGCGGCGTGGCGATTTCCCTGGTCGCAGAAATGGAAAAATTCAAACTGCAGAGCATCGCCCGCTACTACAACATCAACATGGAAGAGCGACCCCTGCCCTCGGAAGACGAGCTGGAAAGGGTTGTATCTGAAAGAATAACCGCGCTTCTGGAAGCAAAACTGCGCGCCCGCGATAATCTGCAGATTGAAAGAATGCGGCGTTTTTTGCCTCTGGCAAGATCCCTGGCGCAGGCAGAAGATGAACTTTCATTAATCACCATGCTCCTGGATGATTATTATCAACAATCTTTGCACGCTCCGCCGGCTCCGGCCGCCGAGGTTGTTGATCAGGCCAAGGGCCATACACAAACGGATAAAAGCAAAAAACCCCGTTCAAGAAATAAAAACAGGAAAAAAAGGCAAGAAAACCTTTCGTAAAGTCCAAGTGATTTGGTCCTTCCCCGGATTTTCCGGCTTTATGATTCCCAGGGCTTATTATTTCTAAATATCCAGATCAATTAACATTTTCCCCGAGAAAAACATATCGGACCGGACGGTACCTATTTTTTGCCAATTGAGCTATTTTGGAAATTCTCATCGGCGCAAGATGTTTCCCCCGGTAAAAAATAAGCTAAAATTTCTTGAGTAAAGATTTCAATGCTGATATAAATAATTAGTTTTTTAAAATTTATCTTAAGGATGTTTATTATGCAAAACCCAAACTTTAGTTCCGGTCCATGCAGCAAAAGACCAGCGTGGAGTATCGACGCGCTGAAGGGCGCGCCGGTTGGCCGCTCACACCGTTCCGCACTGGGCAAAGAAAGAATCGTTAAAGCCATCAATGACACACGAAAAGTTCTCAACATTCCGGCAGATTACCTTGTGGGTATTCTTCCGGCTTCAGATACCGGCGCTTTTGAATGCGCCATGTGGTCACTTCTGGGTCCTAAACCGGTTACCGTTCTGGTCTGGGAAAGTTTTTCCAACGGCTGGGCAACCGACGTCAATAAGCAACTCAAGCTCCATGCAACCGTTATCAAGGCAGATTACGGCAAGATTCCCGATCTTTCCAAAGTGGACTGGAAAACGGATGTGGTTTTTGTCGCCAACGGCACAACCAGCGGCGTGAGGATTCCCGACTGGAACTGGATTCCGGCCGACCGTGAAGGTCTGTCGATTTGCGACGCAACCAGTTATGCCTTTGCCAATGAGGTTGACTGGAGTAAAATTGACGTTCTGACCTTCTCCTGGCAGAAGTGCCTAGGCGGTGAAGCCGCGCACGGAATGATGATTCTTAGTCCCAAAGCCGTCGCCCGTCTCGAGTCCTACGATCCTCCGTGGCCGATGCCTAAAATTTTCCGACTGAAAAAAGGCGACAAAATCAGCAAAGCGATCTTTGACGGCGATGTCATCAACACGCCTTCCATGCTTTGCGTGGAAGATTACCTGGACGCTCTTGATTGGGCAGGTAAAATCGGCATTGACGGTCTGATCAAGAAAAGCAAGGCCAATTTGAAAGTTGTCGAAGATTGGGTAGCCAAAACCGACTGGATTGAATTTCTGGCCGATGATCCCAAAGTACGCTCCAACACGTCTGTCTGCCTGAATGTGATCCATCCTAAAGTAGCGGCAATGGGTCCCGATGAAAAGAGCAAGTTCCTGAAAAGCATCACTTCCGATCTGAGTAAGAAAAATATTGCTCACGATATCAATTCATACAAGGAAGCGCCGGCGGGTTACCGTTTCTGGTGCGGCCCGACGGTTGAAGAGTCTGATCTCAAGGTGGCACTTGCCGAACTGGAAAAGGTTTTTAACGAAAAGGTTAAAAACCTTTAATTGATTGACGAGATTTAAATATCCATACGGCAGCGGGAAGCTATTGCATCATGATACTGCCAGAGCTGCCGTATGTTATTTCTATCCAACCCATTAAACGTAGGAAATAAATCATGGCCAATGTTGCTATCGTAGGCACTCAGTGGGGAGACGAGGGCAAGGGAAAGATTGTTGATCTTTACACCGAAAAAGCCGATATCATCGCCCGGTTTCAGGGCGGCAATAATGCCGGCCATACTTTGGTGGTCAAGGGCAAAAAAACAATTCTGCATCTGATCCCCTCGGGAATTCTGCATGATAATAAAATTTGCGTCATCGGCAACGGCGTGGTGTTTGATCCGGTCGTGTTTCTCGAAGAACTGGAACAGTTACGACAGGGCAATCTGTTACCGGCCAACACAAAGCTGTTTATCAGTGAGAAAGCCCATCTCATCATGCCCTATCACCGGAGTATCGATCAGGCACGAGAAGCCCGTCATTCGGGCAAAAAAATAGGAACGACCGGCCGCGGCATCGGTCCCGCCTATGAGGATAAAGTTGCCCGCACGGGTATCCGCGTGGGTGACCTCTATGAAGAAGATTTGTTCAGAGAAAAACTGCACATAAGCATGGAAGAAAAGAATTTTCTTCTGGCCAATTTTTTTCATGACAAACCGTTGGACAAACAAGAAATCGCAGCTCAGTACCTGGCCTATGCTGAAAAACTCAAGCCGTTCGTGGCGGATGTTTCCCTGATTCTCGATCGCGAAATCAAGAAGGGGAGGAAAATTCTTTTTGAGGGTGCTCAGGGATGCCATCTCGATATCGATCACGGAACGTATCCTTATGTAACATCGTCCAACACGGTCTCCGCCAATGCTTCATGTGGGACGGGAATCGGTCCCAATGCGATCAATAAAGTAGTCGGTATCTGTAAAGCCTACACCACCCGTGTCGGGGAAGGCCCTTTTCCCACGGAATTGAACGATCAGGTTGGCGAGCATCTGCAGCAGGTCGGACAGGAGTTCGGCGCCACCACCGGGAGAAAACGCCGTTGCGGCTGGCTAGACATGGTCCTGGTACGACAGGCAGTACGTGTTTCCGGCATAAATGCTCTTGCCATCACAAAACTGGACGTTTTAACCGGCCTGGATAAAATAAAAATATGCGTCGGATATAAATCGCCGTCCGGCGAATATACATATGCCGCACCGGCCAGTTTAAAAGCTCTTGCTGAATGTCAGCCGGTTTACGAAGAATTCGATGGCTGGAATGAAGACATCCTTTACGCCAAGGAAATAAGTGAATTGCCGGCCAACACCCGAAAATATTTAAAGCGGCTGGAAGAACTGGCAGAAGCGGAAATTACACTCATATCGGTCGGGCCGGGCAGAGAAGAAACCATCGTTATGGAAGATCCTTTTCTGAACAGGATTTAGCAGTTTTTTCTTGACACAGTGCCAACTAGTTGTTAAGAGGGCACGCTTTTAGAATTGCAGACAAAGGGCTGTTAGCTCAGCGGTAGAGCAGTGGACTTTTAATCCATTGGCCGCGGGTTCAATCCCCGCACAGCCCACCAAAGAAATGTTAAGGGTTTTCAGTATTTATGCTGAAAGCCCTTTTCTCTTTTGGGGCATTTTCTTCGTCAATTGGACTAATTGTGCTTGAAATTGTGCTTATTTGAGTTTGAAGATAGGCTTCTTGCTTTTGAGAGGCAATTTTTAAATCGGTTTCACTTACTATATTGTAACGTTCAAATACTGACCGGGTTTTATGACCTGAGATCATCATTGCAACTCTTTCAGGTATCCCGGCTCTAACCATGTTACGGACAGCAGTCCTTCTAAAATCATGGAAAAGTCTCTTGCCTATTTTGGCAGTAGTGCAAGCAGAGTTCCAAGACTTTCTAAATACTCTTATCTTGTCAGTTCCCTCTTCATTAGGAAAAACATAATTTGATATTTTAGACAGTTCCTTTTGGCGTGCCTTCTGATTCAGAAAGACTTCTTTCAATTCATTATCAAGATACACCGTCCGGGCTTCATTGTTTTTTGTCTCTCCAGACTCAATTCTGACAATGTTGTTTTCAAGGTCAACTTTAGACCATGTTAATTTTTCGATCTCAGAGACTCTCCATCCTGTCTTATAGGCAAAGGTAACAAAGCCCTTCAGATACTCAGGCAATGCCTCTCTCAATGCGATAAATTCACCATGCTCAAAGAATCCCTTTCTGACATTGTTTTCCTTCAGCATAGGAATATAAGGCACTCGCTTAACCTTTGGTGGTGTCTGTCTCATTCCAAGATTCAGGATTCTCTTTAATGCTGAAAGTTCCCTATTGATTGTTGCATTGCTTTTTTTGTCAGCTAAACGCAGTTCAATATAATTCTGAATTTTCGGAGTTGTTATCTCTGGCACTTTGCAACCATCAAAGAAAGTCTTTAAGGTTTCAACTCTGATTTCAGCTTGCGCAAGAGACTTCTTTTCATTGATACGATAGTCTGCCAGAAATCCATCTATAAGATCATTGAATCTAACCTTCTCAAAATGAATGCCCGGAATTTCACCTTCTGCAATTTCTCCCTCTCTGAGTTTCAAGAATCTCTTTGCCTCGCTCTCTTTTTTCGTCTTTGCCGTCTCTCTGTATGGCTTACCATTGCGGTAATACTGAATCCAGAAAACGGCTCCTCGCTTGTAAATACTTCCCATAGTTCTTTCTCCTTTCCATTTACTTTCTCTTTTTCTGGTTTGGTTTAGGATTAGGTTTATCTCCCTTCAATTCCAAATAACTCAAAGCCAATTTAAGGAATGAAGGAATCTCCCTTGCTCCATTCTCCCACCGGCTAACCGTTACAACATGACAAGACAAAGCCCTTGCAAGTTTTGTCTGACTGTATCCGTTAGCTTCTCTCCATTCTTTTAATTCGTTTGGTTTCATGGTTCCTATGTTAACCAATGGTTAATAGTATGTCAAGCACAAAAATCTTTTATTTTTAATTTGAATAACATTGCTTTTTTAAAATGAATATTTTAATCATAACCAATCATTAATACAATTATAAGGGAGGCGTAAAACCTTTACGTCAATAATTCCCTAGGCGTAAGCCGAAAGGAGGCTAAAAATGAGCAAATTGATTGCTCATCTACTGACGTGGAGGCGTTTATTTGAAGGGAGATGACATAGATGAATAACCTTAGTAGGCAAGAAATCTAGCCAATTTCACCTGCAAGGATTCTCCTTATGTTCATAAAACTTTCAAATAGCACCGGGTTTTTGGTGTCACCTAGCATCAAGTTGGCAACTTGCTCTGTTTGGGTGACGCCTCCCCCATAATTGTAAAAATATTTATCCTCCTTAATTAATAAATTGATCTTATCCTGTTTCTATCAATCCATTCGTTCATATCCTGAATGTCTAGAAGGATTCTGGCACCGTCTTTGATATAAGGCATTTTCCCTTTCCAGAGCATTTCCCGGACAGCACAA
>Ga0116172_10003624_pt1 | contig 12826 bp, 11 predicted proteins | sample AD_UKC083_MetaG_FD_89799 | JGI IMG/M metagenome (GOLD analysis project Ga0116172, IMG submission 89799) | Active sludge microbial communities of municipal wastewater-treating anaerobic digesters from USA - AD_UKC083_MetaG | ecosystem: Engineered > Bioreactor > Anaerobic > Digestate | place: USA...
ACCCGTGGACTTGAAGTGCGGTTCATTCATCTGATGAATCTGAACACTGGTGAATTCAGCAAAGTGATTGGTGGCGATGGCGGAAACTGCGCTTCGTGCAATCGTTTGCGCCTGACTGCCAATGGAAATCTGATTCCATGTCTGTTCAGCAACGAAGAATTCAACATCCGCAAACTGGGAATAGCAAAGGCTTTTGAGATGGCGCTCGGAAACAAACCAAAGTCGGGAACTACTTCAAACACGCATGAATTCTATAATACCGGAGGATGATATGCAAATGTGCGACTACGTCGATGTGGAAATGTGAAAATACGAGATGAGGAATAATTTGATAATTTATTCAACCATTAAACTGTTTTCAAAGGAGTTCATCACGTGAAACGTGACAAGTCGAGCTCACGATTTCATCGTTCGGTTGAAAGTGTGATAATTTGAAAATGCCATTTTGCTCACTTTTGTCTTTGAACTTTTGTCTTTTATCTTGATTTGATGATTTGGAAATTCGGTGATTTGAAAACTTGAAAATGAACATGTCAACCTTGAGACCCTTACCTCTGTTACTATGTAACGATTGTAACGACTGTAACGTGTAACGCTTGTAACGTGTAACGAAAATGAATAAAACGAAATATTTAATCGGCATCGACGACACTGATAACCTGAACAGCCGGGGTACCGGATATGTTGTGCGTGAACTGGCCAGAAGACTAAAGGAGGCAGGAATCGCTGAACCACATTGCGTTTCGAGGCATCAGCTGTTTTTTCACCCCGACATCCCGTACACATCGCACAACAGTTCGGCCTGCCTTGAAGTGGATTCAGAAAAGCATGATGAATTGAAAGCCTTTTGCCGCAGTTATTTGCTTGAAGTCGCTGCTGAAGGCTCCGACGCTGGGTTGTGCATAGTGGCTTTTGAAGCGGTTTCGGAAGAGCAGATTCAGTGGGGTCTGCGGGCAAAGAAGGAAATTCTCACAAAGGATTCAGCCCGTGAGCTCGCTCAGCGCCACAATATTTTTCTGGAAGGACTCACCGGCACCCGCGATGGTATTATCGGATCACTAGCTGCCTGCGGTTTGCGCAAATATGGCAATGATGGCCGCATTCTGATGCTTGCCGCCGACTTCAGATCATTTACCGGAGCAATAAATGCTGAAATGATATGCAGAAATTTTCATATTCAGAATATTTTTGATAATTTTGACGTCCCGATTCCCCCCGACGCTGTTATTTCGCTTGCTGAAGGATGGAAGCCGGTTCTGAAAAATGGCACGTACACTTTAATTGTGGAGAAAGATGGCGAACACACTTGGAAATCAATCAGTAAGGACTATCTCAGGTCAATCTCGTCGTGATATTGCACTGGCATTTCAGATTTTAGTTTTATTCGCAGCCGGCTTTGGTGCTGTGATTCTGCATTCGCGTTTCCGCAATCCGATCGGACTTCCCGGACATCACGGACTGGAATTCATGGCATTGGCAACTGTTACGGCTATGATGTTTCGCTTCCGGATGCGTGGAGTAATTTTTTCATTGGGCGCAGGAGCAGCCCTGTTCCTGCCGTTCCTGGGATTCACGGATCCGTTTGCAGAATTCGTTTTCATGCTTCCAGCCATTGTTTTATGTCTGCTTGCTGATGCAATTAAAGTGAGTGGAAAAGCTGCTGCGCTTGTTTTAATGGCTTTCGGCGGACTCGCTTATATGACCATTCCCCTGGCACGATTAGTTATCCATGCCGCTACCGGATTTCCGTACAAATCGCTTCTGGTAAGCCCGATATATGTTTCCATCATGCATCTGGCATTTGGAGCCGCAGGCACATTGCTGGGATATTTGATTTATCGGGGGCTTAAGCGCTCCTGATTTTTTTACCCACCGATATGAAAAAAAATACAGGACCTTTTGTTTTCATCCTTGCTCTGTGCAGCCTGATTTCAGCTTCTATGCTTTCGTGCAATCCGGATGAAGATCCCGGATTATCACCGTCATTGAAGGTTATGTTCGCCGATAGTTCGGCCATTGCAGACACAAGTATTGAAGCGGGGCAGAGCATTGACATTATTGTGGAAGGACTTGGAAATGAAAACAACATCACTTATTTTGCGCTGATCCGGAATGGCGTCCATGTGCTCGACAGCGGACTGAATGCGCCGGAATTTGTTTCCCGCAGGACCATTGTACGTGGCACCGACAGTATTGAGAATTACACCGTCCTGATCCGTGACCGCAATTTCAATGAGACAACATTCTATTTCAGCATCGGACTCAAACCGACCGTAGCATATGGTGAAATCCGCTCCTGGCCTCATATCACACTTGGCGCACAAAACAATGCAACAACGGGAAGCTTCCTGGATTTGTTTACCGGCCAGATTTATAGTCTTTCGCAGGCCTTTCTGAATCAGGATTCTGTGCAAATGGTTTACTTCTATGATGCAGTCGATCTGAATACCATTGCTTCGCCCAATGCCAACATCGACACCTCGTATTTCGGCGGCAGCAGCGGGCTTGCCAACTGGACTCACAAAAATGAAATCCGCTATGTTCAGATTTTCAATACCGAATCTGATTTTCTCAACATGCAGAATGATTCGCTGATCATTGCCAATCTGTTTCCGTACGACACCGGAAAACGAAAGGCAAAAGTGTTGCAGGCAGGCCACATGTATGAATTCAGCTTTGAAGGATTGTATGGAATTTTTTATGTGAACAGTGTGAGCGGAACCGACGCCGGCACTATTGACATCAGTATTAAAATGCAGCAATAATGAGACGTACAGCTATTTTCATTTTTGGATTACTGATGTCTCTGCAGCTGTTGTCGCAGCAGAATTTCAAAGGATTTGTGCGCGATGCAGGTACTGGCCGCGTAATTGAAGGTGTGACTGTCACTGTTGATGACATCAGACTCGGAGCCATCAGTGATGCATCGGGATATTTCACACTGCAATTGCCGGGCAACGGTCCATGGGTACTCAGATTGAGACATATCGCATATGAGAATCTGACATGGTATGTGAGGAAGCAATCGGACAGCGTTGTGATTTCCGAAATCATATACCTGAGTCCGGCTCCGCATCAGATCAATCCTGTGGTTATCACCTCCGATCGGATTGAGAAAAAGACTGATGACGTGCCGGCCCGCATGAGTGTAATCAATTCAACTTCGATCGAAAGTTCGCCATCCACGAATATTGATGAGGTTTTGCGCGCTGTGCCCGGCATGTACGTCAACCGTAGCTGGGGATTGTATTCGCGCAATTCAAGTGTAACCATGCGTGGCTTGGGCAGTGCATCGCGTGTACTGGTGATGCTCGATGGCGTACCGCTCAACAAGTCGGGCGGGGGAGGAGTCAACTGGAATCTGCTTCCCAACGGAGCTTTTGAAAAAATTGAAGTGGAAAAAGGCCCGGGATCGAGCATGTATGGAAACAATGCCATGACCGGAACAATCAACCTCATCACCGGAAGCCCATCGGATAAGGAACGAGCTGAAGCGGATTTTTTCATTTCGCAGTTCAACACTCAGGGAATCGGCTTCCGTTTCATGACGCCTTCGAAGGTGAAGAAACCTTACGTCTGGCTTAGCATCTCATCCTTGCAGGGCGACGGATATTTCCTCGATTCCGAAGAAACCAGAAGCGATTATTCCTCGAAGTGTTTTCTGAATCAGTACAACGCTTATGTGAAAGCTGGTTATCTCATCAGCGACAGTGCACGGGTTGAAGTCTCGGCTCTGGGTTCAGGCTTCAAATCTGGTCTTGGCACTTCTGTATTTGAAATCAACGGCAACTATGATGACTTTCAGACATGGATGGGAAGCGTCCGCTACAACGTCATTAAAAAGTCCAACACATGGAATGCGCTTGTATTCGCCAATTACGAAGATTATTTCAATCAGAGCGAAAGCATTAATGATTACGGCGAATATAAGCTGTCAGAAAATCCGACAAAAAAAATCGATGCAGGTGTTTGGACTACCATGGAACATCGCTTCAAAAGAGGCTTGCAGATGATCAGTGGAATTGATTGCAAGTATTCGGTTGAAGATGGAAAAAATCTTTATCTGACTGCCACAGATGAAATTTATTTTTCCGGGATGCATAATTTTGCTGCAGTCTTTACACAGGTGTCGAAAAAAATCGGGAAGCGTTCATTGCTGCAGGCCGGACTGCGATACGATTTCGGACAATACAGTCAGGGAGAAATTCTGATTGAAAATGCCACTGCTATCAGCGATTTTCTATTGCCTTATTCGGGACAACATCCTTCAAGTACGTGGAACAGTCTCAGCCCGAAGCTGGCCTATAAATTTCTGATGTCTGAAAAATTCAACATGTATGCATCGGTTTCCAAAGGATTCATGCCGCCTACGATTGACGACATGACACGTTCCGGAAAAATCCGCAAGGGAATAAAAATCGCCAATCCTTATCTGGAGCCCGAAGTGCTGTATAATTTCGAAACAGGTTGTCAGTGGAACCTGAAAGAGAAGTGGACGATTGAGCCGGCTGTTTATTATTCCATCGCCGACAACATGATTTATCAGGTCTGGACCGGCGAAGAGGTTGATCTGCTTGGAGATGGCATCAAGCCTTTGATTCAGAAGCGCAATGTTTCGCAGGGAACAGTGGCCGGTGCTGAAATTTCAATTACATATAAACCAAAAAAGTGGCTGACCTTACAGACCGGCTATTCTTTCAACGATTCAAAAATTTCGAAATACACTGCCCTTCCTGGTGATGCCGATCTGACCGGACTCTTTATGGCCGAAGTGCCCAAACATCTGGCCTCGCTTGATATAAGGGCTCAATACCGCATTTTTACTCTTACTGCAGAGTATCGCTACACCGGTGAAACATTTGTTGACGACGAAAATACCGGAATCATCGATGACTACCACGTTGTGAACCTCACGCTGGCAGCGCGGATCAAGAACTACAACATCGGTGTTTCGGTCAATGATCTTTTTGACACGCAGTTCATAGACAAGAAGGGGTATCTCAGCCCGGGACGTTTCTTGTCGGCGCGGATAAATGTAAAGCTTTAATAGCTATGAGAATTGATACACATAACCGAAATTTATTACATTTGCATCCGTTATGCAACAAAATGCATAACAAGTTGAAAATGAGAGCTCAAAATATTTTATTTGCGTTGGTGTTGCTGGTTGCATTTTCATCATGCAAAAAAGATGACGACACCACAACTCCACCAGTACTGCAGCTGCAGCTTGGTGGTGCTTATGTCTCCGACAACGCTGTTCTGGCCATCAACGACACCATCAGTTTCGGCGTATATGCTGAAGGCATTTCTTCAAATCTGACGTATTTTAAAGTGGATGTGGTGAGCGAAAACGGCACCACGACCATTTATGACGAAGGCATGAACAGTAAGACATTTGATGCAACGAAAACATTTTTCAAAGGCATTCCGGATGAGGAAACCTTTGTGATCACGGTGATGGACTACAACCGTAATACAACCTCAGCATCATTCACTGTGTATCGTGACACGCTGAGCGGATTCGGCCAGATTTATCATTTCACCAACCTGGTACTGGGATATCAGAACAACACAACAAGCGGACATTTCCTTGATCCGAACACCGGAATCATTTATGATGATGCCACTGTAAGCGGCCATGAGAGCGATGTTGATATAATTGTGTATTACTACCTGAGCAGTGGTTTACCATCACCGACACTTGTTTGTCCGGCTCAGACCGATGCTCAGGCGCAATATCCGGCTATTGCTGGCTGGACAGTACAGAATGCAACATTGTATGATTATCACACATCGGATTACGACCTGGTTTCAGCTGCACAATTCGATGCATGTTCGAACGACAGTCTGCTGATTGCCGCCTACAATCCTACTTACGTGAATCAGAAATGCAAGTTTGCATTGACCGGAAAAATTGTTCCGTTCATGACTGCAGAGGGTAAAAAAGGGCTGATAAAAGTTGTTTCAGCCGACCAGGCCGATACGGGCACCATGACCATTGAAATCAAAATCCAACAATAAACTAAATTCAAAAAAATGAAAAAATCTCTACTTCTTTTCGTTGCAATGCTTGGCATCAGCATGCTGAGCTTTGGTCAGCTTGACACTGTTATCGGATTTACATTCCCGGTAAACACTGGTCTGGACAGTCTCAACGCTAATTTCGGTGACACACTGAATCTCGGATACGATATCCGTTTTGAATCTGAGTCAGCCGGAACGCAGGATTCAGTCACTCTCACCAATGGCGCTACAGATTATGCAGCCACAGCAAACAGCTGGGAAAACGGTATGAATGACAAGTATTTTTCAATCAAATTCAAAACCGGTTATTATAAAAATCTGGTTTTGTATGCAAAAATGCGCAGTGGTGGTGCCAATCCCGGACCGAAATACTTCAAGGTTCAGTATAAGATTGGCGGCTCAGGAACATGGACCGATGTCAGCACCGACACGGTGACCGTTGCCAACGACTGGACCACAGGCGTTATCAATGGCTGGAACCTTCCTTCAGAAACATGGAATGCATCACAATCAGTGTATGTCCGTTTTCTGAGCATTACCAATACCAATACCGCCGGCAACACTGTTGATTCACTCGGCGTTGTGAAGATTGACGACATTTTTGTTCTTGGCGAAAACAACACAGGCGTTGGCGAAAACAGCCTGATGAATACACGCGTATTCCCGAATCCTGCCAACGATGTTTTGAACATTGAAAACAACAACAGTGTTTCAGTTCTTTATATCATCAGCACTGATGGCCGCGTTGTATCGCAGTTCAGCAATCCGGCACAGAGTATTGACATCAGTAATCTGGCTGCAGGAAATTATATGCTCCGCATGATTTCCGACGACAACAATGTGAAAACACAGAGTCTGATTGTTGAATAATTTTTATTTGAGGATGTTTCAAAATAGCGGTTTGTTACGACATTCCACCGTTCCGGCTGGTGATTTGGAATTTCTCCAAGCTTTTAAGCCGGAACATGGAACCGTCGTAACAATAGCAAAAACAACGGTTCCATGTCCTTCAGCTCCTTCGTCGCATCGGACGATGGAATGATGTTTTTGCGCTGAGATCTTAATTTTGAAACATCCTCATTTTATCACCGTTTGAAAATGAAAAAGTTTGTTCTTGTATTATTGTTTCTGGCTCCCATCCTGAGCTTCGCGCAGCGGATGGTAAACGGATATGTATCCGATGCATCTTCCGGAAATCCGGTTTCAGATGCATCGGTGCGTTGGCTGAAAGATAAAACAGGAACAGTCACAAAACAGGACGGAACTTTTTTCATTCGCATGTCAGCAATTGCTGATGACACACTTGAAATTTCCCACATCGGCTATGCTGTGTTGCGGAAATCAACAAAAGATCTGACCACCGAAAACGCAAAGATTTTTGCATTTCCATTGATACCGCTGGCATATAATGTTACGACTTTTTGTGTCACTGCAACACGCGAAGAATGTGACCCCATGCAGATTCCGCAGAAGGTGGCACTCATAGATTCTTCGGCTTTGCATGTGCTTCCACTGCAAAGTATTGACGATGCATTTATTTATTCTTCGGGTATAATGACCGATCGTCCGATGGGAATATTTGCCGCCAAATCTGTTGTCACCATGCGCGGATTATCAGGTAGCGAGCAGGGCAGAACACTGGTGCTTTTAGATGGAATTCCCATCAACAAATCGGATGGCGGCACCGTGAATTTCAACCTGGTTGATCCGCTGCTGGTCGATCGCATGGAAGTGGTGAAAGGCCCTTCCTCTGCGTTGTACGGCGGAAATGCCATGGGCGGTGTGATCAATATTATTTCTGCCATTCCTGAAGAAAAGCTGGCCGGTCGTGTGAAACTCGGTTACAGCACTTTCAATACAATGTCTGGTGATCTGGCATTCAACAGCTTTCCGGGCAAAACGGCTGACCGCGGCTTTTTCTGCTCCGGCAGCGCATTCTGGCGCGAAAGCGATGGTTACATCAGCGAGCCGGAATATCAGCGGACTGAATACACAGTGCCTGCATTTCTGAAAGAGAAAATGTTTTCGCTGAAGGGTGGTTATAGGTTCAATGCGAAAAGTCATTTCTGGATCAGCGGTATGTTGTTCGATGATGAGCGTGGTGGTGGTGAAAAAGTGTACACTACACTGGGCTCTTATTCAGAACACGATAGTTATCATATCCGCAGCAATTACAGAACCGAAGCCGGAAAGTGGGCACTGACCGCCAGTGGTTTTTATCTGCGCGAAAACTACGCTAAAATCAACGAGTACATCAAGTCGGGTGAATACACGCTCTACGACGTTGATTCACGCAGAACGGATATTGGCATCATTGCTCATGGCAGCAGGGATATCGGAAAATCAAACAGACTCACTACGGGATTTGAAGTACGTCAGGGCGCTGTGGATGCGGCAGATGTGTATCACACTTCGACCGATAAAATCATCAACGCTGGCATCATGGATATGCTGGCGCTGTTTGCCCAGAATGAATTCGCTTTCGGAAAAGAGCGCTGGAAGCTGGTTGCAGGACTTCGTTACGATTATGCCGGTTTTCACGATGGTCGTTTTTCAGTCGAAAATCCTGGAATGAGCAACATGTATTTACTATCGTATGTAAATGACAACATGGCTAAAAGGCAGTGTCATTCGCTGAGTCCGAAGGTTGCACTGCAGTTCAGAATGAAGGAAAACAAAAGAATTTACATTTCTTATGCACATGGTTTCCGGGCACCTATTCTCGATGACCTGTGCCGCTCAGGCAAGACCAGAGGCGGATTTCAGGTGGCAAATTCAGCGCTTGTACCTGAAACAATTGAAAATTTCGAGCTTGGATACAGGCAGGAAGTCAATCAAAAAATAGTTTTCGAACCTGTTGTTTATTTCAGTATCGGAAAGAATTTCATGTATCCTGTTTCAACCGGAGACACAGTCGATATGGGCTATGCAGCGCCTGTCATCATTACCTCCAATGTTTCGGAAGTCCAGATTGCCGGCGCCGAAGTGGATTTTTCCTGGAAGCTCAATAAGAACCTGAATGTATTTTTCAATTATGCTTTTGCGCATTCAACCGTAACGGAATACACGCCTGCAATGGCGCAGCAGATCGATATTTCGGGATTGTATCTCAGTAATGTGCCGACGCATCTGGCCAATGCCGGAATTCAGTATATGTACAGAAATGCGGGCCTGTCCTTCAATACACGCTATGTAGGTTCGCGCTGGGTGAACGACACCAACACGCCGGATGAAAAATACGGACTGCCCGATCAGTATGAGCCATATGTCACCGCAGATATCAGAATGTGGTACAAATACAAAAAGCGCTGGCAGATCGGCGCCTCAGTCACAAATATTGCAGACAGGCTGTACACCGACAGCAAAGGCCAGTACTGTCCTGGACGGATGATTATGCTGGAAGCTGGAATAATTTTTTAAGTACTTAGTTCCCGGGCTTGCCCCGGGATCTCCTGGAAAACCTTCACAGCCCATGCTATCTTTTGTCCACGGATTCCACTGATTACACGGACCCGCCTGCAGCGGGCAGGTTAAAATACCCTCAGCAAGTCATTGGATTTCAGCGGATGAAATGTCTCTCAGTCTGCGACTGAAGCCATTTCCACGGAGCCCCGCACGCTGTCATCCTGAGCCCCGCCTGCTGTCACTCTGAGCCCTGCGTTCCTCAGGATAAACTCCGTCGAAGAGTCAACAGCAGGATAAACTCCGTCGAGGTATGAACAGCGGGGTAAACTCCGTCGAAGGATAGACTGTAGAAAAGACTCTCCGACAACCTTGGCGGCATCTCCACTTTTTTGTCCACAGATGAACGCAGATTTGCGCAGATTAAAACATCTAAAATTACCTCAGCAGGTCTTACAATTTTCACAGATACGAATCCGCCTTCATCTGCGATGAAGACTGATTCTGTTGGTGCAATACATTTATTTACAAAGTCACATAGATACAAAAATATACACCCCTGAGTTCCCGGGCCTGCCCCGGGATCTCCTGGAAAACCTACACAGCTCTTGTATAATCTGCTTTTCCAGATCATTATGATTATATATAATAAGCAATTTAGTTACAACAATCATTTTTCTTATTTTTGTTCTGAATATTGAACTCATTCCACACCCATGAAAAAACTCTCCCATACAGATACCAAAGGCAAAGCCCGTATGGTGGATGTTGGCGAAAAGCCCGTCCAGAGCCGGACAGCCATTGCTTCCGGAAAAATAATTCTGCAACCAGCAACCATTAAGCTGATAAAGGAAAACGGAATGAAGAAGGGCGAAGTGCTGAGCATTGCTGAGTTTGCGGGTATCATGGGCGCCAAGAAAACATCGGAGCTGATTCCATTGTGTCATCCGCTGTTGCTCACCGATGTGCAGGTGTCGGCAATGCTGATAAAAAATGGAGTTGAAATTTCTGCTACCGTGAAATGTCAGGGACAGACCGGCGTTGAAATGGAAGCGCTGACTGCTGTGAGCGTTGGCTTGCTGACAGTGTACGACATGTGCAAGGCCGTTGATAAAACGATGGTTATGCAGGATATTCAACTTGTGAGCAAAACAAAAATCTGAATTCAATAATTTTGCCGGCCATGAAAATTGTCAAAAGAATTCTTCTGGGTTTGCTGATTCTGATTGCAGTTGCAAATCTGGTGGTTCTTGTCACCGGCAATTCATATCTCTACAAAACGCTCATTTATCAGAATGTCGGGATTGAGGATTTTGAAATCTTTCATAACCGGACTGTTAAAGCCGGCACCCCGACTGAGATTCCGAATGGTGCATATAAAATCGAACTACCGGATTCATTCCGGAAATTCATGGTTGAAACACAGGTTACGGCTATGCTTGTGTTGCAGAACGACTCCATCATTTTTGAAGAATACTGGGACGGATATGGTCCCGACACGGTTTCCGGATCTTTCTCGGTGGCGAAAACCATTGTCAGCATCATGGTCGGAATCGCCATTGATGAAGGAAAAATCAAAAGTGTTGATCAGAAAGTTTCCGAATTTCTGCCTGAGTTTTCCGATGGCATGAAAGCCAACATCACCATCCGGCATCTGCTTACAATGACTGCGGGTTTCGACTGGACCGAATCTTATGCAAGCGCGTGGGCGCCCATTACCAAGGCCTATTATGGCAACGATCTCAGGAAAATGGTTGAGCAACTCAGCACCAAAGTGAAACCCGGAACATTGCATGAATATCAAAGCATCAATCAGGTGGTACTGGCAATGATCCTTGAAAAAGCCACCGGAAAAACGCTGAGCAGATACACATCGGAGAAGCTCTGGAAACCGCTTGGCGCCACGCATGACGCGTTGTGGAGCCTCGACAGCAAGGATGGTCTTGAAAAAGCGTATTGCTGTTTCAATTCCAACGCCCGCGATTTTTCCCGCATCGGGAGTCTGTATCTGCATAAAGGAGAGCTGAACGGAAAGCGCATTGTTTCGGAAGAATATGTAATGAACTCGGTAAAGCCTTGTATGGTTCCTGATGAAACCGGCGTTTCATGCGAATATTACGGCTATTCGTGGTGGCTCTCTGCAGTGGATGAACATGAATTTTTCTATGCCCGTGGAATTCTCGGGCAGTATGTAATAGTCGTTCCTGACCTCAATCTTGTAATAGTCCGTCTGGGCCGCATCAGGCCTGATCATGGCGATACCCAGGCAGCCGACTACATTGTCTCAAATATCATTAAATCATTGAAAACGGATGAAAAAAATTGAAATAAAATCTGTCAATATTTCGGAGAAAAAAGGCACTATCAAAGTTCCTGTCGATGTTATTGAATTGTGCGAAACCGGCGTCAAAGGCGATGCCCATGCCGGTGCATGGCACAGGATGGTGAGTCTTCTGGCTGTCGAGAGCATTGAGAAATTTGAACACAAATCGAAACGGAAAATTGCATACGGCGAATTTGCCGAGAATATTACAACACAAGGCGTGCTCCTCTATGAGACGCATCCGCTCGATCGTTTCGAAGGAAAAGGAATCGAGCTCGAAGTGACACAGATCGGCAAGGAATGCCACGGAGATGGTTGTGCCATTTTCCGCGAAGTAGGGAATTGCGTGATGCCGAAGGAAGGGATTTTTGCACGTGTGATCAAAGGCGGGAAACTGAAAGCGGGTGACACACTGGAATACAAACCCAGAGTGCATAAAATACATGTTATTACGTTGAGCGATCGCGCTTTTGCCGGCGAATACGAGGATCTGAGCGGTCCTGCCATTGAAAGCAAACTGAAAGGTTTCTTTGAATCCGAAAAGCGTGTTTGCGAAATTCAGCGCACCGTGATTGCCGATGAATCCGATGCACTGGAGACTTTGATTGTTCACAGCGTGAACGCAGGGTTTGATGCGATTGTCACCACAGGCGGCACCGGCGTTGGTCCGCGCGATATCACACCCGAAACAGTTTGGCCTTTGCTCGACAAAGACATTCCGGGTATCATGGAAAACATCCGCTGGAAGTCGGCGCAGAAAAATCCGAATGCATTGCTGAGCCGCAGCATTGCCGGCGTTATCGGAAAGACGCAGATTTACACACTCCCGGGCAGTGTAAAAGCCTGCAACGAATATGTCGATGAAATTCTAAAGACCTACATCCATCTGCTGCTGATGCTGAGCAAGGTTGATGCGCACTAGCGCCCGCTATGCGAAGTTTAAACTTCGCATAGCTGTCCTAAACTTCGCATAGCAGAAGTCTCAGCACCTCATTCGCCTCCAAAGCAGCAGCAATGGTCACTTTCGGCGCCATCGGCGGATTGTTGTCCGAAACGCTTTCTTTGAAATCGCCC
>Ga0116172_10003625_pt1 | contig 12825 bp, 12 predicted proteins | sample AD_UKC083_MetaG_FD_89799 | JGI IMG/M metagenome (GOLD analysis project Ga0116172, IMG submission 89799) | Active sludge microbial communities of municipal wastewater-treating anaerobic digesters from USA - AD_UKC083_MetaG | ecosystem: Engineered > Bioreactor > Anaerobic > Digestate | place: USA...
AAAAAGACAATCTACATGAGAGCAGTAGACGCTTTGCTACTGCCAAATCCGCCCATTACACGCGCGCAATACGAAAAGTGGGTAAAGGAATCGGGATTAAAGGAAGCACGGAACAAAAGAGTTCCAGTCGAGATTGAGGAATATTAAATGGCAGAAATAACTCTAGGCAATCAATATAACTTTTTGCGACATGTTGTCACCCTTGAGTCTATCGGCCAGGTAGTTGTCACGGTTGGCCGTGGCGTGGTCGTGGGTATCGGCACCGCCGATAGAGGACCGGCGATGGTGCCATACGGCATCGCAGGGTCCGCAGCCAGTAAGATCAAGAAGACATACTACTCCGGCCCACTTAAGGAAGGACTCGAAGACGCCGTTGACCAGGGCGCATCTATCGTTTACGGCGTGCGGGTCCTGGGCACAGGATATGCGACCGCTTCGCTGGATGTTGTGGATGGCAGTGATGAAGGGGTGGGTACATTCCAAGCAACCGGACCGGGTGTGTCGGGAAATATTCCGACTATCGAAATCACGAATGGAGATATCAATGCTACGATAGTTGAGGCATTCGCAGGGACTGGGCAAGAAACTCCTTACGCATTGATGTATGATGATATCGACAGCACGGCGACCATTAATTATGTCGAAGTCGCAGGCGTGTCTATCCCCATCGTCTATACTGGCACTACACCAGATGCAGGCAAGGTCCTACTTAATCCGATTACAGGAACGCTGACATTTGCGGCCACAGAATGGCCCACCACCTCTGAGAAAATCGAGGTGCGCTACAAGTACAAAACTCGAAAAATAACTATCGTGGACGTGGACGCCGGAACTCAGCCAGTGGTATATAACAATATCAAGAGCCTGACCATGCTGGCTGCAAAGATGAAGAGCGACCCCTTGGTCACGTTTACTGCTGCTGTTGGAGCTACGCATCTTCCTGCGGTCATGGAAGCAACGAACATGACCGGCGGATCGAATGGAGCTGCCATCACCGAAGACGATTGGGAAGCTGCCTTCAATGTAGTTGTTGAGGACATGCCCGCAAATGTCTTCCCGTCGGCGGTGTTTGCGACTCAGTACGGCATCGCAGAAGGTCAGTATGAGATCGTGGCTTTGATGGATGCCTTCTTGACCAAGATGGCCAATAAACCCGTCGGAAAAATGTCACCGACCCAGGGGTTCATATCGTTGGACCAGACCGCGACCGCTGAGGAACTAACCGAACTTGTGTCTGGTTACCAGAACTTGTTCATGACGCTGATATCGAATGGATTCGATGAACAGGAGAAGAATCTAGCAGGCGCGAGGGCAGGGCAAGAGGCAGTCCTTAGGCTAGGCACAAGCCCCGCTGTTGACGATAACAGTCTCCGAGGCGTCCAGGGATTGCTTTTCCAGTGGAATGATGCTGAAAGGGAAGTCCTAAACGCAGCGGGCCTGGAAGTGCTCATCAAAGAAACGGGCGTGCATCCGTATGTGGGCGTTACAACCAATCTTGACGATAGCTTCTACAGAACCGTAGATGTTCGGACGATTTGCGCTATCATCATCCAGGTTGACCAGATCGTGAAGAAGTTCTTGAATGAGCGCAGGACGGCAACCAACCTGGCTAGAATGCAGGCATCGATAGATGTATTTTTGAACCGGCACAAGGCGGCTGGCGTTCTGGATACATACACCCTGGCAGTCACGCCCAATGAGGCAGACCACAACGCAGTAGACATCGCTATGAAGATCCAGCCTGTGGGACATATTGAGCGGGTCTATACCTGGATGGGTGTCGGGTATTATGACACCTCAGCAATCGCGGAGGCCTGAAAATGGCAGACACGTATAATTCCATTGGTCATCATCCTAAGTCAACCTACATGACAAAGGATGGCTATGCTCTACATAACATATCAGGTCTGGATCTTGTTATTGATATCGCGGGGGCATATTTCCCCCTGCGGTCAATGACATACGCAGTTAATCACAACGTCACAGACGAACATGGCACCGGTTCGCATGATCCCCTAGCCCTAACCAGCCAGGAGAATACTTACACCGGAACATTCACCTATGCCAGCTTTTTGGTCACGGGTGAGAACGTGCTGACTCAGAAGGACGTGCTGACTCTCACAAGTCTCTTGCAGGATCAAGCAGATGAGGGTCTATCAAAGTATTTTGATATTTATATAGTGGAAGTGCAGGGCAAAAGGACCCCTGGCACAGGCACGACTTTCGAGGAGCAGGTTGAGGCCGTCTTGCAGAATGAGAGCCTGGTCGGGTATATCGAGGCTCTGATAGATTGCAAAGTCACAAAAGTAAACCGCGATATTCCAGAGAAGAATACAGTAGTATCCTCCAGGGATTTCAAGTATTCCTACAAATTGCCAAGATAGAACCCAAAATGGTTCTATCTGAGATTTTTTATAATGAAATGAGGTGACGCATGGCGAATTATATCAGCAGAAAAAAGACATTGATGGGAAAAAATTATGAGATCGAGGTTCCATTACCGCAATATGGTGGCGACATTGTTAGGGTCCATGCCATACCCGATCTCGAACTGGCCCGGATAGAAGCCCGCGCAGGATACAAGCTGGAAGACGCGATAGCATCCTTGTCGTCTCAGACACTATCCCCTGAGGAGGTCAAATCCCTCCAAGATAATGCTGCAACCCCAGAGATCGTCCAGAAGGGGTCAAGAACCTTGTCACCTGAACTTACGCTTTTCCTCGGAGAGATCTGTAAGGCAGCTATTGTTCCAAATCCAGACTGTCCGTGCAAGGGGAAAGGTTGCGAGGACTGCGACGTAAATAAGATGGTCGAAGAGTTCCGAGGCTTCACAGTGCTAATGGTCGGCATGGCTGCGATAGGAGCATCCACCTCTTCATGGTCGGAAGTCCAGGATTTTTTCTCTCGCCAGAAGGAGCAGTCTGGAGCCGGATCGCCTGCCTAGGCCAGGGATTTGGCCCAGTGCAGGACCTTACATCCGCTCAGATCCTTTTTCTGTGCCTGGCTGGAATGGAAGACGCCCAGATCAAGGCCGGGAATGGGTTGGTGAAAAGGGAGGATACGGAAATGCAAGAAGGCATATCTACTAAAGACTACTTCCGAGCCAAACGTGCGTTGATGCCAGGAACTGAAGAATTTGAGGCCCTCCAGGAGAAGAAGAAGAAACAACGGGGCCTGCGTAAGATCCTGGATGACAAAGTCCGTCAGCTTGTGCAAAACGATATGCGGTATCGCTAATGACAGAACGAACAGTCGCAATTAGGGTCGAGGTCGACGGGGCCGAGGCCGCATCATCTCAGCTAGCCAATATCATCCAGCAGAGAGATGCATTGCTAAAGAAATCCAGCGTTAGTTTAAACCTCGACCAGGCGCGGCGATCAGCCGATAGCGTAAGTGCAGCGTCGTCTGGCGCTGTGCGAGATATGAACGCGCTAGGGTCGGCTATCGCCGGCAAAGCGATTGCTCCCTTGCAGCAATATCAGGCGATGCTCTCCGGCGTGGTGCGAGCTGGCACTGTGCTCGGCCCTAGTTTGGTTTCGTCTCTGAGTAATGTATCCACGGAATTTCAGAGACAGAGCGATCTGGCGAAATTCTGGGGCACCAGTGGCTACATGTACTCTGGTGTGAATTCCCTCAAAGCCGCTTTGGGAAATTTTGTAGCCACAAGTGGATCGGGATTCACTAGGTGGCTTGAGGGCGCTTCGGCCAGCCTGACCCGATATCGCGCTGCTCTTGTGGTGGCTGCTGGAAGCATGATCTCCGTTGCCAGCGCCGCCGCTATGAGTTCCAAAGCATCTCAAAATTATATTCAGTCGACACTGAATACCGGCCTGATGCAACGAAAGTTGACCGACCGAGCAGCCGCAGAGACGTGGATTCAAGAAGCGCAGGGGGTCGATTGGAGTGCTGGCCGCGGCGAACGGATGGGCACGTTCCAAACTATCCTAGCTAGAAATCCGCACATATCGCAAGAGGCTGCCCAGAGAGCCACTGAGGACTTCGAGAAGTATTATTATGCTAATCAGGAAATGCTGAAGAAGAAGGGCGTAACGTCGGCTGAACAATTAGCTCTAGAGGTATCCTCCGCCGAGTTCTCCCAGGATAGGGCAACCGAACTAGGTTTCGCCCTGGATTTTGCAAAAAGAACCCCCCAGGCCCGAATGGGGTACATAAGAGAAGAAACCTCGAAATATAATATGGAGGACATCACTGCGACCAGACCTGAACAAGTTCTTTCCAAAAGACTAACAGCAACAACCGCTGCGATGGGCGATGCGGTTATTCCAGTGTTAAATAAAGTATTGGGAGCATTCATAAAACTTTCCGACGTTATAGGAAAGATACCAGGCCTGGGCGCCGCGATGGGCTGGGCCGCGGTGCTTACGGGGGTTGCAGCATCGGCGTTGCTGGTGGTATCTGTAATTGGCTCTCTCGTCCCTGGCCTGATGACAGTCGTCGGACTCATGCAGAAGGCCAGCATAGCCACGCGAATGATGAGCGTCGCCCAGTGGGCGCTTAATGTGGCAATGTCAGCTAATCCGCTTGGAATTGTTATTATAGCAGTTGCAGCCCTGGTTGCTAGTCTGTATGTACTAGAAAAGAAGTTTGGGCTGGTCACAAAGGCTTGGCATGCATTCTCCGATAGTAGTATTGGTAAGGGCATAATCGGGTATATTGAAAGTGGTAAGAAAGCCCTCAAAGATATGCTTGATACTATAGGGAGCGGTGGGCTGAGTGGCGTATTAAAGATAGGTTTCGACGCATTAATGGCAACCTCGCCAGTACTGAAAACGATTGCTTCCATAGTCGACTTTTTGTGGGATATATGGTCCAATGGCTCAATCTTAAACGATCTCATATCAGCAGCCACAACCATTTGGCAGAAAATGGAAGAGTTCTTGCGAGGTCTCTGGAATACCATCCAAGGTGGAGTGCAGTATATCAAAGACGGCTTAGGGATAACCAAAAAGGAAGCCGAAACAAAATACGAAAAGGCAGTCGAGACCGCTGGTGGTATACGCTATTATAATGAGGAGAATAAAAAAGGATGGTATACCCCCGAAGGCACGCCGGTTCCAGAAGACCAGGTACCAAGCTATTTGACAAGAGCCTTTAAGGAGTACCAGGAATCTCCTGCAAGTGTTATTGATGGGCTGTGGAATTGGCTAATAGGCGGATTCCAAGATCTGATTGAAGCGATCAAGAACCTGCCCGGCACCATCTCCGCTGCCATCAAGGGCTGGTTCCCTGGGGCGGGCGGATCTGAGGATAAAGATCGCAGTCCAGCCGAGATTCAAGCCGGACAGGAAGTTGAGGAGAAAGTTCCAGGGGCCTACGTAATGGGTCCAAATGAGGCGCACATCCCCTCATCACAGTGGGCCATAAATTATGCGGTTAATGAATCTTTCGGCAGCCAGCCTGTTTATGGGGCAAATGGTGAACGGCATGGCACAGTTCAAGATACCATGTCCCCAGAGGCTGCTATAGAGGCATTGATCCGGGCTGCAATAGAAGGCGGCAAGCCATCTGGTGGCCCCGGATTGAGTATTGACTATGCTACCTGGCTGGATTTTCTGAAAAACTCGTCGAATCGATCTTCGATTGCTCGAGAGGCGTACAAACGGCTAGCATCTGGCACCGAAGGAGTAGAAATAAAAATCGATCAGTTCGGGCATGAATACCTCGCGCCAACAACGTACAAAAACCAAGGCCCGATGTATGTCTCTCCAAGCAAAGAGTATGGCAAGCAGGATGTCCGGAATGCATCGGAGCCAGTAAAAACTGGTTTTGCGACCGAAGAGGAAGCCCAAGAATATATTAATAATCTAACCAAAAGCGGACAAACCGAAACCAGTAGTTTGGCCGAAGGTGGCCAAATCGAGGTTACGGGATCGCTTATCGGGCATGGTGGTGAAGAGGTAAATCCCGCAAAGGTTGTAGTCGGTGGAAAGACTACTCTAGAAAAAATCAATGACATGTTCCTGGGTGGAGCGGTCAGCCGGCAATCTATTATGTTTGCGCCAAATACAACGATTAATATTAATGTTGATAAAATCAATAGCGATGTCGACTTGGAAAAGGCAATAGCAAAGGCCGGAGATGAATTCGATCGCAAATTGCTTTTTAGGCTCAGAGGCGCACTTGAATCTACATCGATGCGTGGAATCGGATATCTGAGGGGTTGAAATGTATCAGTCCATTGGTCACCACCCAAAGTCGACCTACATGACCACTGATGGTTATGCTCTGCATAATGACTCTGGTCTTGATTTGATAATCGACATCGCCGGTGTATATTTCCCTCTGCTAACGTTGACGTATACTATGACGCATACAGTCGAACCCCAGCACCAGACTGGTATGCACGGACCGGTGGCCCTCATTAATACTGATCATGACGGCTCTGGAACATTCTCATATGCGAGCTTCTTGGTGAAAGGAGAGGATGCCCCGACTACAGAAAAAACTTTGGCGCTTCCAGATCTCTTGCAAGAAAAAGATGATGAGGGGCAATCAAAGTATTTTGATATTTATATACTGGAAGTACAGGGCCCACGTACCCCAATGGATTCACGTATGTCGTTTGAGGACCAGGTCGAAACAATATTACAAAACCAATCGATCGTTGGGTTCATCGAGGCCCTGGCAGATTGCAAGATAACAAAGCAGCATCGCGATGTCCAACACAAGCAATCCGTGATATCATCATGGGATTTTGACTATAGCTATAAGATCCCTCCATGAAGGTGGTTCTGAGTGAGTGTAACAGAATTGGTCCGGTCAGAATTGGTCCGGTCGCTTGGCAGTAGCGTATCAGAAGGTGCCATCGCCGCAGTGTCGATCACAAGTAAAGCCTTTCCAGTCGAGATCCACGGCGTGAAGCTGGGCGTTCGCGACATAGACGATCCAGATACCAGCCAGCCTAACCCCATAGAAATACGCTATACACAAGAATTTGAGATCATCACCCACAAAACAGTCGGCCAGAAGCCACTCACGCAGTGTACTATTCCTGACGGCCTATGGAATATTGCGATCAAGTTTAACGTCCTTAAGGGGTCCGGCGATAAAAGCGCCGATGCAGATATAAGTAAAACCTTGTCAGATATCAAGGCTCTCAAGGCCGGCCCCGGATTGCTTAAGACAGCCCTTTTCAAGGAAGGACTTTGCACGTATATCACCCGTAAGGAAATCGTGCAGTCCGAAGGTGCCGATGACTGGCTGCACTCCGTAACGCTGGAACTTATCGAGGCCAATTCTGGAGACATTTAATGCCACACGTTAAGCCGATCGTTATCCTGGACGGCCAAGACGTGAGCCGTTATTTTGTCTCCTGCCATTCCGAGCAGACGGCAAATGCACAAAAAGATGCAAACAAATACGACTTAGTGCTTGCGAACGTCGGCGGCCATTTCTTTGAGGAAGGCTCCTTTGCGCCCAAAAACTATGAGCAGCAAACTGCAGAATCTTCGGGCGACTTCGACCTGGCGCCGAAACACAAGGTTAGCGTTGAGGTCGAACTCACTAAGACTGGTTGCGAAAGTGGCCACAACAAGGTTACCATTTTTCGAGGCGAAATCCAAAAAGCAATTGCAGATGAGCTATTCGTGAAAATCGAGGGGTCTTGCTTCCAAGGAGGCATGACTTCACGCGTTCATGATGAAGAAGAACCCGCCGCATCTGACCAAATCTACCCCAAAAGATTGACAATTACCGACGTGGTAGAAGACCTGCTAACCAAATTTGGCATACCTGGGCCGTGGCATATAAGTCCTGCGAATAACGAACTGAAAGACCAAAACCCGTATATAGGAAAGTCCATCGACTTTGAATCCGCGATGAACGAGGTGGCTGCCTGGGCTGCCAGCATTTATTATTTCGACGAAAATAATGAATTCTGGTTTACCGGCGTAACCGCAAAAAGCGGGTTTTCAAACCTGACCGGAGTGCTCCTCAGGAGCAGTAATGCATCAACGATGGTCGGCTATTGCAACCACGTCGACGTATACGCCGGTACAATCGACGATGGCGATATTCCTAATGAGCGATACACCCACTGGACGCAGTTAGCCGAAGCAGAAGCTCCACCAGAAGAAATCGCGGCATATGGCGTCGTCACTGCTCCGCCGGTCTTTCTGGAGGATGGTGACCCTGCAATGGCTCAGAGGCTGGCTGACAACTTGCTAGAATGGTACCGGCAGTATCGAGATGTTCCAACTATCAAAATCGTCAACAAGGCACCTGGACTGATGTCTAAAGTAGCATATGCCCCCTGGAATGGCAGTATGCCTCCTACGTCGTGCAAGGATTCCAAGCAACCGGACCGCGACAAGCAAGCCGCCCTCGGAAACGTATATGGCATAGTTACCCGTCGGGTTGTGGACATCTCGGCAGAGGCAGGGTTCACGTGCACGCTTGACGTGACTACGAACTTCCAGGGAATGCCCAGGCTGGAAAGCGAAAAAGATATTTGGAATTGGTATGGTGGAGATGCTGACCCTGAAGTCCAATATGTCTGAGCCATATTGCGTTGCAAACAAAACCACCATACCCACTAGCATGGCGGAAACATGTCGAAAGAAGAAATGCATCTGGTTGCGAGATGAATATGCCGGTGTTGCTACTAAAAAATAGATATCTCTGGGCGATCCGGTCAGCCGAAGCCAAAGACCCATCTATCGATTATCGTAGGCTAAAAGTAGACCGGTCGATTTGTCTACTCTACAATCCGACGACCGGAGACGGTATGTTCTCTAGCAGGCTAGACGCGCGTACCTCGTTGCCGGATGGATACCACGAAGCATATCCCTGGATGAATTTTTCAGAAACGCTTGCAGAGAATAACGAATACCTAAACGCGCACGGCTGGCCTGCATACGAAACTGAAGGAGTCTAAAAATGGTCCTGAATACTCGTGATCGTAACATCGATTCATCAAAAAGGGAAGATTCACGCATAGGATATGTCGACCGATGCGAAGTGACATATGTCTGGCCGCACGTGCGCCCCTACCCCCAGGACAAAAACTTTAATGTAGTCGACGTTATGGTCATTAATCGGCCTCCGAGTGAATCTGAAAACAAAATTATAAAATTTGTTAAACTCAATTGCCTCCAGCAGATGCATGGCAAATTCCAGGGCTGCCCTTGGAATCCACGCATCGGAGACATGATTTTCATCTACTGGCTGGCAAAAAGAGAGGCTTTGGTGCTTGGTAGCTGTGCGTCTATCGAGCAGGAGCCAGTCTGCCGATCTCAAGCCGATGACCAGCAGCAGGAGTTCGTCTTCAAGCTTTGTCCTTGGGAGGAACCCAAAAAGAACAGAGCGATTGACGGCAATTATGTAGAGTTCCCTAACCCAAAGCACCCAGTCTGCGTGAAGTGGTGGCCCAAAACTAGGGACTCCATTGTAATATTTGATTGCAAGAACGGACATGATCGCGCCCAGTGTGACCAATGCGCCCCCTGCAATTGGCTTGACGATCTCATAGCTCGGACGTGGTTTAAGAGCTTCGCTGATATCAGCAACACCGAATACGATCTGCCCTGGCGATTCAAGTTTCACCACAATTCAGGCAGCGTGGCCATATTCGACCAGGACGGCACTATCCACATAGAGAACAAAACGTCGTGCAAGACCTGTGGGGGGACTGGATGTACTGGCACGTGCTCGGCTTGCAATGGAACCGGCCTGATCGATGATGAACTCTGCCAGACTTGCGGAGGCAGTGGGCAAAACACATGTGAGACATGCGGCGGCGATAGCGGGGAAGGAAAAGCACATAATCATTACTATCCAGTCGGAACGATTGACATCCATGCAGGGAACCCCCATCCAAACAAAGGCTTCCCATCGATAGCAGAAGAAACTAGTGGCGTCCGGACGGCGTGCGTCCATCCAGATGATGGGTCTGTGGATTTTGCATGGGAAGCAAAAGATTTCAATACTGGCGCATATATTCAAATCAAGAAATCGGGTGAAATCGTACTCCATAGCCCTGTGAAGATCACGCTGGATGCTCCGTTGGTCGAAGAGACCCATAATAACAAGGTGGATGGAGACAATACCATTGTTGGATCATGCACACACGGTCCATGCTCCTGTGCATAAAGAGGTTAAACATGCCATTCGGAGATATTAAAATTAATGCACAAATTGGTGAAGATGGGGTTTGTAGATGTCACGGATTGTTTAGCCCAGTGAGAACGGCTAACGGCGACATCGCCAGAGTCACGAAAGAGCACGAATGTATCCTGCAGCGTATAATGATCTGGCTGGCCGTGAAAAAGGGCGAGAGACCAATTCATCCCAACTTTGGCTGCTGCATTCGATCATACATAAATCGGCCTCTGTCGGTTAGCACCTTAAAGGAGTTGAAAGGCCAGATCCAATCCGAGCTTGAAGAACTGTTTCCTGAATATTCCGTGTCCAACCTGGTGATCACGGTGCCAGAGCGCAATTCAATTAATATCCAGGTCAACGTCGGAGCCTATCCGGTAGAGTTTCTAGGGAATGCAGCTATCCTGAACGAACTAAATACGGCGCTAAAACGAGCGCTGGAAGACCTGAGGATGAAATAAAATGGTGACTGATTTCACGAATTTTATGGATATGACTCCCCAGGAGTTATACGAAGACTGGCTGTCATATATAACCTCCAGGGACCCGCTTCTGCAGGATACCTCTGTGGCGACGTTTAATAGCATTCTAGCAGAGGCCATAGCATCCGAGTTTTGGATTTACATCCAGCTTTTGAAGCAAAAGGTCAAAGACAGCAACGTGCTAACTGCTGAAGGCGATGCCCTATCCGCAATCGTGCTTCCTATGCTCCCCGGAGGCAGACAATCAGGCACGAACGCGACGGGGTCACTGCGATTCTCAAGACATACTCCAGCTCCGAGCGATATCACCATTCCGATACATACCATTTGTGCTGCTATAGGCGATGACGGAAAACTAATTGAGTTTCAGACCACCGAGGCCGCGACACTTCAAGCAGGAGAGACCCAGGCTTATGCCGAAGCCGTGGCCTTAGTTGCCGGAACTGCTAGCAATGTTAGCATTGGCACCATCTCCGTGATCAGGACGCCGATAGTGGGCATAACGTCCGTGACAAACGACAGTCCATTCACGGGTGGCACAGACCAAGAGAGCGATGCTGAACTGCGAGCAAGAGCACTCTACACGATCTGGTTGCCAGGCAAAGCCACAGTGCCGCTTATCGAGGAGCATCTGGCCGGGGTGGAGGGCGTCCGAGAGGCACATGTTCAGACGCTTGGGCAGGGAGACGTACTCATAATTGTAGACGGCAACGCACAAGAGAATGCCATCAAATACATGATCGAGGACAATCTAGCGGCGGGTTGCACCGCACCAGGCGTCCTGGGCGCGACCTTACGACCAGGAGAGCATACTTTCCAAATAGGCGATTGCAGCGGTGCGCCGGTCTGGATCAGGACATTGCAGTTCTTGACCGAAGATGTTACCATTCCATTTGCCTACGTAGATACGAATGGAGCATCGAAGAGTGGCACGATAACATTGCCATCCGGCAGCCCACCAGGTCATGCGGCTATAGCGACCCTGGCCGATCCTACATCACTTGCTACCGAAATTGTCTCATCAGAATATGCCGGCGATCTGAGTTTTGATATTTTTATGGGGAAGGGCACTTATCCGTACCTATGGGTCGGGCCGGAGTTGCAGACAGTGAATATCGATTTAACGCTCGTGCAAACCGATACGCCCGAAGCGAGCCTGCTGGAAAATGTGGCGAATTCATTGATAGCGGCGCTATTCGCTTATAGGATCGGAGATCAATTAGAATATGCCGACCTGGTTAAATATATTTATGTGGATTATGAAACCGGCCGGGCATTTTCAGGCATCGATGATGTATCGAGTTTCCGGATAACTTGCAAAGGCGATACTATCACGGGGTTCGGTCAACATATTGCGATTGATTCAGATGAGCGGATAGAGCCTGGAGAAATCAAGGTGGTTTAATTGAAGACTAGACAATATATCCAAATTTATAAGCCAGATGTGAATGATTTTACCACCACTGGTGATGACTATGTGCCAGTGCCATTTAAAATCGATGGTTCCGAAAAGACGCGCGACTACTGGGACACATGGCACTTGACTGGCGCAAGGGTGTTACTATTCTCTGCGACGACCAACGACCTCAAGGTCAAGATCATGGGGTCTCTCGATGGCATAACCTTTCCTCAGTCAGTCGAGGCAGAGTTTACCGTTCCGACGTCCGCAGTTGTTGAGAAGAGGATGACTACGTACTGGCCTTACCTGCAGGTTCAAGTTAAGCCAGCCGTTGCCGGCCAGAATGGTACCCTAGGCGTCCAGGCAATGGGTACTACGATGTCCTCTGATGTCCACGTTACCGGACTTCCGTTACCACCTGGAATATCTACTAGTAATCTCCAAGAAGCCGGAAATGCTATCTTAGCTGACCTGGCGACCGAGGCAAGTCTTAGTAGTATTGACGACAAATTGCCCACTCTGGTAAATGGCAAAATACCTGTCGATGCCTCAGTGACTGTTGATGCCGTAGATATCGGCGACGTCGATATAAAAGGATTCCCAGCAGAAAATCTTGGACAAAAACCAAAAGCCACATCGTTGTCTGTAGCTCCTGCTACTGATATTACCGATGCAACTTATATCGGCGATATCAGGTTTGGTGAGTCCTTGCCCGCTGGAATTGCTATAATTGGTAAAGTTGGCATCGACCAGGTAACAGCCAACGCAAATGAGGTTGTTGTAAAGACATCTGCACTGCCATCAGGAGCTGCCACTGAAACCACT
>Ga0116172_10003637_pt1 | contig 12802 bp, 10 predicted proteins | sample AD_UKC083_MetaG_FD_89799 | JGI IMG/M metagenome (GOLD analysis project Ga0116172, IMG submission 89799) | Active sludge microbial communities of municipal wastewater-treating anaerobic digesters from USA - AD_UKC083_MetaG | ecosystem: Engineered > Bioreactor > Anaerobic > Digestate | place: USA...
AAAATTTCTTTAACCCGAAAATTCAAATACTATAACGATTTTCTTTTATTTAATATTCACTATTATTACCAGCCTAAGAATCATTTCAAGATTCATCATTTAAATAGAATTATTATTTTTTTATCATTTTTCATCCGCATATAATTTATTTTAAAGGTCGGATAGTATGCCCCGCTCAAGCGGGGGAACCGCATATGATTGAAAATTATATTCATTACGTGTTTGCGTTTGAATTCAATCATGTGGGCTTCATAATATCAGAAGATTCATTACTAATAAAATTTTTAATTCTTAACATACAGGTTACATGGATATTGGATAAGATTTATTTAACCCCATTATAAATTTGTAAGACAAATGACAGTAGAAATATGGAATTAAGGATAATATTTGATTGACAAATGTATTTCCACCCTGTTAAAATGATCTTATGGCTCTTACCGCATAAGGTATATTCTTTTTCAGGTTAAAGAAAGCTCCATTTGCCATATCCATTCCCCATGCAGAAATGCTGCTGAACTCAGTTGAACTCCAATAGTAGGTATTGGAAAAGCCTCCTACTATGTCTTTCCTTAAAAACAGATAAGTGAGTTCCAGTTTGGAAGGCAGATACCAGTCGCCATAGTTTTGTCCGTCAACAGTAACCGAATAGTCTGCACACAGCTTGGCAGCAAAATTCCCGACCGGATTGTCATTGGTCTGCAGTGCAATTATTAATGTAGTATTAGTCTCTCCTTTTCCAATGCCATTGCCCGTTGTATTCGTATATCTGTCTTTACCGTTATGCCATTGTATTGTACGGTCCAGATCAGTTTCAGAGGCAATCAGACCATGTCTTCCGAAATCATAAGTATAAAAAACAATACCGCCTCCATAATATTCACCGACATAATGAGATTCTTCGCTTATCTGATAAGGATCAGCCGTTGTGCCCGAACCTGTAATAGTAATGTTATTTCCGGCTGATATGTTTACCTCACCGGCACCCTCTCCTCCTCCCGATCCTGCTCTCTTTGCATATAAGGCATAAGGGACACTCAGAAACTGGCTGATACCCATTTCAACATAAGAACTGCCTCCCGTTCTGTCAAGCTCTACCTTCAGGAAATAAGCATCAGCTCCCCAATCTATTGTTGCAAAAACACCTGAAATAATTTCTCCATTTCCTATAATAAGCGATACCTGTCCCAGGGGATCGGTCATCGTACTGTGTGTCTCACTGTAAGCTACAGTACCGCTAACATTTCCCCTTACTATACTGAACCTGAACGACACTTCCTGGTTTGACAGGGGATTGCCGGAATTATCCCGGACAATAGCGCTGTAATTAAAGCCTTCGGGAGCCTGTGCATAAGCTGCAATGGACAGGAAAAGCAGCAGGAAACAGCTAATGGGCAGCAGGCAGTATTTCGAGCGATTCATTTCTGAATAAGATGGTTTATTCTATAAATTTACGAAATTTTTGATATAGGCAAAAGTACTGAGTACTGTATTCAGAGTTATTTATATCAGTACCTGATCTATAAAGACAGCAGTACCTGAAGGATCCTGTCAGCTGTTTTTCCATCCCATAGCGCAGGGATACTGCCTTTTTTCCATTTACCTTCCAATAGTCTGTCCATATAAGTCTTCAAAGCCCCCGGATCCGTTCCAACCAATTCATTTGTGCCAAGCGTAATTGTTTCAGGCCGCTCGGTATTATCCCTGAGTGTCATACATGGAACTCCCATTACTGTTGTTTCTTCAGTAATGCCACCTGAATCAGTTATCACAGCTTTTGATCTCTCAACCAGATAGTTAAATTCCAGATAACCTAAAGGTTGTGTCAAAAACAGGTTGTTCCCGGAATTATTATTGAAAGAAGTAAATTGTGTATAAGTGAGATTTGATGAGTTAATAATACTTTTAAATCCTGATTCTGAAATAATTTTAGCTGTACGCGGGTGGACCGGAAATATTATTGGCATACCCCCGGAATTATCAATTATTGCACTGAGAAAATTTTTCAATCTATCCGCTTCATCTACATTGGCAGGGCGATGAAGAGTAAGAACCAGGTAATTTTGTGCTTCCAGCCGGAGATCATCAAAGAATGCAGGTTTACGGAATCTCTCCCTGTTGGCCATAAGAGTATCTATCATCACATTGCCGACAAAAAAGATCCTGTTATCAGGAACTCCCAGCTTTTTTAAATTTTCATTTGCTGTCTCACTTGTAGTAAAGAAATAATCAGTAAGACAGTCGGTGACCATCCTGTTGATCTCTTCAGGCATGGTAAGATCAAAAGAACGTATGCCTGCTTCAACATGAGCTACCTTTGTATTTAATTTTTTGGCAACGATCGAACAGGCCATTGTTGAAGTGACATCACCTACAACCATTACAATATCGGCAGGATTGTTCATTAACTCCTTCTCAAATGCAATCATGATTGCTGCTGTTTGCTCAGCCTGAGATCCTCCATTACATTCAAGATTAACATCAGGTTCAGGAATGTTAAGGTCTTCGAAAAAAGAACCGCTCATGTTCCGGTCATAATGTTGTCCTGTGTGAACAAGCCTGTAGTTAATCTTATTATGACTGACATCAGTATTTTTAATCGCATGAATAATGGGTGCGATCTTCATGAAATTCGGACGGGCGCCGGCTATCAGTGTTAAATTCATATAAAATATATTTGCTGGTAATGAAAAAATTCAGGGAAAACAGGCTTACGGCGTTTGGAGTATGGATGCCAGGTGTAATGCAATAAGAACTTATTACTCAAAATTGCAATCTGCCCTTTTGCCAACTCCCCACCGGCTTACCTGATAAGCACTTTCTTTACATGTCTCTGCTTTCCATCAGTAAGTTCTACCATATAAACTCCACTCGCCAGAGAAGAAATATTAAACACAATCTCATCACTATCAATAAGTTTGCTAAAAAGTCTGACACCGTTTACATTATATAATCCTGCATTCCAGGAAATGAAATTGTCCTTTAACAATACTCTCATTTCAAAGTCAGTCATGATGATATTCATTAATCCCGTATTGTCCTGGAAATCTTCAATTCCGGTCACGCCTTCAACTTTCCAGCCCTTATTTATAAGATTACGTAAACAGACCTTTCCAAATAAAGATGGTTCTTCATTTAATGTTAAGTCAAGTATCCCGTTACTTAGGCCATTTGCATCAAGCGTCTGCAAAACGTAATCTACCTGTGTCTGGTTAAAACCACATCTGTTTAATGTAACATTTCTTAAAGCTTCTGCTGTCCCCAGGTTAATAGAAGTTAAGGGATTCCCGGACAATAAAAGGATTCTCAATCCTGTGCATCCTTCCAGATCAACACTGGAATACTGATTATTATATACTATAATCTCCCTGATAACAGAATTATTGCATATTAAAGCTCCTGTCTGGTTTGTATTCCAGATATACAATTCCCTCAATACGGGAAATTGTGTCAGATCGGGTATGTTCACTGTCATTTGTGGATTATCCCGTATGCAAATATGCCATAAGGATTGTCCGATTGAACCCCAATTTATTGAAGCATAAGTGTTTTGAGCTGCCCTCAGATCTTCAAGACCGGAGCAACCTGAGAGATCAAGACCATCAAGATCACAATTTTCGACACAGAGCCTTTCCAGAACAGGATGAGAGTCTAAACTCAATTTTTTCAGTCTGTGGCATCTGTATAACTCAATAAACTTTATTGCACTAAAGCCTCTCAGGTCAAGTTCTGCCAGGAGGTTGTAATTTGCACATAAATATTCCAGATTATCTTTTACAATAGACAAATTATCAAATTTCTCAACAAACTGGTTCCTGACCATTGCAAAATCTCCATAACCTCCATCTGCTGCGTCATATCCTACATTTATACCGACTAAAGCAGACCATGGTGTAACCTTCAGGTAATTCCGGCGTGATCCGGTGCTACCATACTCTTTTACAGGTGTTGCAGATGAGCTTGTTGTTAAATCGTCAAAAATCCATTCAATAACCGGATTGCCTGTAACTTCAATCACGGGTGCAAAAACGGATCCGGTACTCTGGATATTGATTACATCTGATGGGATTTGTTCTTCCTGTCCAGGTAAAATTATTTCACCTTCAATAGTTATCTTGCCCCATTGTGTATTACCGCCCCAGCCTCCAAGCGCAATTTTCCTGTCCGGCAACGGAGTACAAGGATTATTATATGAGTAAATAACATTATCAACCGAAGATTTTATTGTCATGCCCTCTGCAGACATAGTGAATTCATAATCCTGAGGGACACCTACAACAATATACGGAATTCCTATGTTATCCGTCTTTGTACCATTGTGAACCCAAAAATTCTTATAAGTGGCAAGTACAGCACCAAGTCCGGGATCGGGAAAATAATTCTCACCTGTGAAAGTGTTCAGATTAGCATAGAAGTTCAGATGATGACCTTCGTCTGTAAGTGCAACAACATCTTCTGCAATAATCTTACTGCATTTTATGCCCCGGGTCCAGATCATGGCACGTACAGGGACAGTACCGTTGTTTATTATGACAGCCCCATTTCCACGAACCAGTGATGATCCGCTTGTTGTTGTCCAGTCAAGCAATTGGTTATTATTACTCCAGTCATATTCAACCCTGATATGAGTATCGTCGATCCAGGTAACTGTACCGTTAAGACCGAGATCAGGGCGTTCCTGGGAATTAAGGGAAAATGTAAGCGATAGTAATATTATCTGAATTAGTATTTTACGCATACTGGTCAATTGATCGTTTAGTGATTATGTGACTGGTGACTGGTTACAGGCAATTCAAATTACTCTCTTCTTCCTGCCTGCTCTCTCCTTTTTACTTTGCTTATCATGACTTCCATCCGGACTTTGAAACTCCGGCACTATCTCTTTGAAAAGATTTACAACTTCTTCTTTTGTAAGAAGGTAAGCATTTCTTACAAGCAATTCGATCTTCGAAAGGAGAATAGGATAATCATATTTCTGGACTTGTGCGATCCGGATCTTCGGATGGTGGGTGGGGAGAGTCTTCTCGCTGTCAGTTAGAAGTTCTTCATAAAGCTTCTCTCCGGGACGAAGGCCGGTATAAACTATCTTAATATCTTTTTCAGGCTCCAGTCCGGAAAGTTTTATCATCTGCAAGGCAAGATCAGATATCTTTATGGGATCCCCCATATCAAAAACATAGATCTCATTGCCTTTGCCCGTGAATCCTGCTTCCAACACAAGCTCACAAGCTTCGGGGATTGTCATGAAATATCTTGTTATATCCGGATGAGTAACGGTTATTGGTCCGCCTTCATTTATCTGTTTAGTGAATATTGGGATCACTGAGCCATTTGAACCAAGTACGTTTCCAAAACGTGTAATGACAAACTTGGTCTTCATTCCAGACTTCTCGGCAACCGACTGAACAAGCATCTCACAGGTTCTTTTTGAAGCGCCCATCACACTCGAAGGATTAACGGACTTATCGGTTGAAATCATGACAAACTTATCTGCTCCGTATTTGACAGCCATATCGGTCACTATCTTTGTCCCTCCTACATTAACCCTCAAAGCTTCATGAGGATTTTCTTCCATCAGGGGCACATGCTTATAGGCTGCTGCATGGAACACTATCTCCGGTTTAAATTCCCTGAAAATGATTTCCATCTTGCGGGAATTTGTGATATCTCCAAGAATAATATGATAGTTCAGGTCGCTGAATTTACTTTTGATCTCATTCTCAAGATGAAAAACCGGAGTCTCTGCCTGATCGACAAGGATCACCTGTTTTATCCTGAATCTTGCCAGCTGACGCACTATCTCCGCTCCTATTGAGCCGGCTGCGCCTGTCACAAGGATCGTCTTGTCATTCAGGCCTTTCCCTATCTTATCCATATCGATCTTAATAGGATCCCTGCCAAGCAGATCCTCAAGCTTCACTTTCCGGATCTGCCGGGGTTGCAGCTGTCCGTTAAGCCATGTATCAACTGATGGAGTATCCAATACCTCCAGTCCAAGATCAATAGCAGAACGAATCATTTCAGCCTTTCTTTCACTGCTTAATTTATTGATAGCAATTATCATGCTGTCAAGCCTGTTCTTTATAACAAAATCCTTTGTTATTGCATTAAAACCATAGACCGGGATACCATTTATCTTCTTGCCCTGCAGGCTACTGTCATCGTCTATAAAACCAACAACATAAAAGCCTGCCTTCGGGTCGGTCAGAAGTACACGTTTTACAATGAAACCGAGTTCGCCGGCACCGTAAATAATGACTCTATTTGATTCATAATGGATATTTGTTGCCCAGCGAAAAACAAGTTTTATTAAGACCCTCACAAAGAACAGGAATACTGTTATTGAAACATAATGAATAAGGATAATCGAGATCGGGATATTAAAGACCTCGCCACAGTTCATTAACCTGCTTAGCAAGGTTATTAAAATTAAAGTTCCTGATGAAATTGTTGTTACTATAAATACATAAGATATATCAGTGAGCGTTGAATGCCGCATAAGTCCTGAATATGAACGGAATACAAGGTTGAAAATTGCATATACGACAAATGTTACAAAAGCATGGCTGAAGGCCAGTGGAAAACTGAAAGCATGAAGATCAAAATTAAATCTCAGGATATATGCTACAAAAAACATACAAAAAACAGCAAGACTATCAAAGATGAATACCATCCACCTGGGCATGGAATACTTGCTGAATAGCATGAGGGCTTTCTCCCTCAGAAACAGGTGTAAATTGAGTTTTTTATCCTTCATTTTTCAAAACAACAAGCGTTCAGTTTTAATTATCCGCCGCAATTTATTAAAAGAAAGTGTGAGTTATGTTTTGTGATGTCATGTTGTTGGTACAAGGTTCAGCGCACATACACATATTATCCAGTGTACGGTAAGCAATATATAAATTATTATGGTTTGAATGCCAATCCAAGCTTAAAATCAATGAAAGCGTCTCTCGGCACAAGGTTGCCCATCTGGACCATTATGCCGGGACTGAAGGATGCGGTAAACCGTTCATTGAGCCTTAGCCTGATCCCTCCGCCGAGGTTTATGAACTGCCTGGTACCATGGTCAAAGTCATCAGGATTTATTAAGAGTCCGCTACGACCAAATATAAAAGGCGTGGGTTTCGTCCGGTTCCAGGTGAACCTGAAATCTCCGTAAAGCGGAAAAAGCAAGCCGCCGTTATATACTAATATACCTGTACCCAGTCCACCGAAAAGATTGCTTTTAACATTCAAGCCAAACAGATTAAGCTGGTAGCCGTGAGTTGTTGTAAAACCCGCAAAATGTCTTGCGTAATCCTCTGAAGTAATTCCAAGTCCGAAACCACCCGCAAGTTCATTCACATTGGAATAACCGGAATTAGGGTTAAGTGTGGATGGTCTCTTGTATGGCTGGGCAGATACGGTTATTACTGCCAGAAGTAACAAAAATATGAGTATGGGTGATTTCATGTGATGTTAAATGTTCAATGTAAAGTATTCAGAATTAAGATCAATAATGGATAGTATTTCTAATAGTTAACTGATTCTTATTTCTCACTTGCAAGCCTGAATATTTTATGTTAAACCTATACGCCCGGATATGCTTCCGCCCCGTCAGTCCCATGAACACTGTGTTATAACTACCTGAATATTTGATAAATATAATCGATTTTATGATTTTTATTTATCGGGGTTGTAGTTGCAGTCTACTGGTCTGAGAAGCTTCTAAAAAATATATTTGCAAATGTGAAATTATACAAATTAACGATTATGACCAAACGGATATTTGCTTCAGGAAGGCTTATCCAGCCGTTTTAAAGGTTTATTATCCGGTGTTTTCATTGATCCGTATATAAGAAATCTTTACCGGACTTAAATATTTCGACATTTGTCAAAAAAACGAGTATTTACGTAAAGTGCGGGGATTTTTTGACAAAATTCAAAGGTTCAATGAGCCGGTATGCTATCGCAGCGCCGTATCTTTCATTCAAAATGTTTTCGTAACTCCTGCCATCACCCCTGCCGAATTATAATACAATCGCCCTGCATCAAATGCTGCGGCAAAGTCAAGGAGGAAGCCTGATCTCAATTTCCTGTTCAGCCTGAGCAGGAAAGACAACTGCTTTGTTTCCTGAAAAATGCCATGTAAGGGCAGGGTCCGGACCTTGCCAAGGGTGTGTCCCACCTCATCTGTACCGAAAGTGCCGTAATTCAATGAATATGAAGCTTTCATAAATACAAGCCAGTCTTTGATGGAGCCTTCAATACCGTAATGAAATACTGCCACCCTGTTATTAATGAAGTAATCGCGGGGATTAGCGGGCAGACCATCTCTTGTATAGTCGCGTTTACAGATAAAAGGGTTACCTATTCCAATACCTTTATAAGACCATCCGAACACATACTGATCATTATTATAATAGTTTTCATCACCCGAAGGTGTATAAGGCGACCATAACTCCCCCGCCTGATTCTTCGTGTAGAAAAATTCAAAAAGCATCTTCCGCCATTGAATTGTTTTTTCAGATGATCGCATATTTGTCAGAGATACACCATTCAGTCCATCGCGTATGTTTGCCAGGTAATAAAGGGCTCCGATATCGTAGATATTCTGCCTGTAAACAAGCATCCTTATGTTGTTGAAATTGTATTCAAATCCAAGATCTATAGAACCCAGATGATTCCCGATCTTGGATGACGGGATGTTCTCCGTTCCATAGGGTTTGCCGCTTATTACATAAAGATATGTTTCGAACTTCGACAGGGTGTTGAATGATACGTAGTAATCATCTTCACTTCCCCAGAAAGCATTATGATTAAAGCCTCCGTAAATCTTCCACTTCCATTCAGATTTGCCAAAACGACCGTAAAAGGATTTCTGATGCAGATATGTTTTAAGATCAGCTGTATCATTATTGATCAATCTTACTGTAGTCTCACCTATCCAGCCATGGGAAAAGCTACCCTTGAATGCAAAGAGATTGCCCATTAATGGTATTGTAAAGTAATCAGGAATCGATATGCTGATCTGTGGCACTCCCAGGGAATTGCCTGAAACTGAAAATGATCCGGCAGAGAGGGTAGTATCGCAGAGTCCTATGATACTTTTTGAACGCCCTGCCCTGAATTCAAAAATACTCAGCTTAGTCTTAACATAAGCTTCAATAAGAGATATTCTTGTTTTGTTACCAATATCAAAACGACCTTCCACAGAGCCGCCCCAGTCAAATAGCTTATCCCCGCCAGAGTATTCTTTCCCGGCAGAAGTTATAATACTTACAGAAGTCCCATCCAGCGGAATACTTCCGTGCTGCCCGGATCTCAACCAGAAAGGGATGGATCCGGAACCGGAATAATATCCGAATAATCCGGTATTCAAATGATACAGCTTGTCCTGTGCATATACTGTGTTCACTTCCAGGAGCAGAGATAAGATAAAAAGGATCGGGATTCTGGAAGACATTATTTTATCATTAGTTATAACAATATGTGTTAAAGCCTGAATCGCAGCGGCAATTCCGCAATAGCGGAAGAAGCAGCAAATAATCAGTAAGCATCAAACTACAGACTCTTTACAATGTGCTCTGAGTCCTATCGCTGTACCATCATTATTTTTCGTAAATTTACAACTTAAGCTGAAACAGAACCGATGATATTCAAGAATTATAATGTACGGATTAGTCCAAAAGCTTCAATAGGCAAGAATGTCAGGATTGGTGACAATACCGTGATCTATGATAATGTTGTCGTTGAGGATAATGTAACAATCTCCCATAACTGTGTTATTGGTGAACCGCTGAACGATTATTATTCAAATCCTGAATATAAAAACCCGGAAACTGTTATCGGAGCCGGATCGCTGATACGCAGCCATGCAATAATATATGCAGGTAACAGGCTGGGTGAAAATGTTCAGACCGGTCACAGGATAACCCTCAGGGAAAATAACATAATCGGCAATCACACGGTTATTGGATTGCTTTCTGATATTCAGGGTAATGTAAAAATCGGAGATTACTGCCGCCTATACAGCAATGTTGTCATCTCCTCGGAGGTAGTGATCGGCAATTATGTCTTCCTCTATCCATTTGTCGTGATTACAAATGATCCCTACCCGCCTTCAAATGACCTGAAGGGAAGCACTATTGGAGATTACTCAGTTATCGCAACACACGGTATTGTATTATCCGGTATATCAATTGGCAGCAACTGTCTCATAGGCGCCGGCAGCCTTGTAACGACAAACATTCCCGATTATTCCATTGCTGTGGGCAATCCTGTAAAGATAGAAATGGATATACGGAAGTATGTTGTGCTTGGGAAAGGGAAAATGTATCCATGGATGACAAGGTTCTCCAGGGGAATGCCGTGGGATGGAATAGGCTTTGAGGAGTGGATTGAAAGTAAAAAGTAAGTAATAAATGAAAGGATAATTATCTTTGGCTGACAGGTAAAATAATGACAATGTTTATCAGGTTGTTGATAATAAGTGCACTGATTCTATTCCTTGTTTTTGTTCTTCTTGGAATAAGGATACTCATAAAGCCCGGAGGGCAGTTTCCTGAGACTCATGTTGGTCATAACAAGGAAATGAAGAAGCTTGGCATCAGGTGTGCACAGCATCAGGATCTGGGTTGTAAACCGGTTGAAGGCTCTGCCAGCTGTATGAACTGCGAAAAAAAATTCTAATTTGTTTCTGAAATATTCTTTTTCAACGATTCTGAAATCCAGGTCCTGAAGTTCCCTGAATCATCCGAGTAAATAAGAAATCCCTCAAATCCAGGATGGTCTGAAAGGAACTCAATTGTTTTATCCTTTCCCATTACCATACAGGCAGTTGCCACTCCGTCGGCAGTAGCAGCATCTCCTGCAAGTATTGTTGCACTCAGAAGCTGGTTCCTTGCCGGATAGCCGGTCTCAGGATCAATTGTGTGCGAGTATTTTATCCCATTTTCAATATAGAATTTCCTGTAATTACCGGTTGTAGCGAGAGATCTGTCTTTCATGTTTATTATAGCCTGGAGTTCCTGTCCCGAAATCATATTATTATCCTCAGGCCTGTCAATGCCTATTCGCCAATCTCTCCCGTTTCTGTCTCCTCTCACTCTCACTTCCCCTCCGATCTCAATCAAATACCTCGTGAGTCCAAGTCCGTCAAAAAACCGGGCTATCACATCAACAGAGTAACCCTGGGCTATAGCATTGAAATCGAGGCTGACACGAGGATCCGTTTTAACAAGCATCCCATCTATAATATCAACCTTTTCCATTCCTACAAGAGCCAGCAGACTATCTCTGTCTGATTCCCGGAAATCTCTTGACTCATCAGGGCCAAAACCATATGCCTTGACAAGTGGCCCGACCGTAATATCAAAAGCTCCACCGGTAAGTTCCCATACCTCTTTTGATTTTGAAAAGACATCAAGGAAAAAGGAATCAGGAACTGCATGTTCATTTCGATTGATCTTTGAGACTATCGAGGAATCCCGGTATAATGAAAGAGACATGTCGAAATTATAAAGTACAGATTCCACCATGAGCTGAAGTTCCTCAGGACTGATATTATTATCCGGATTTTCATAAGTTATGCTATAGGTTGTACCCTGCGTGAAGCCATTGAAAGCAGAAAACGCAATTTCCTTCTCTTTACATGATAAGGAGATTAACAGCAATAAAATAACAGAGCCGGTCAGATTCTTTTTCATTACAGATTCTTATTCTTCAATTCAATCAATAGTTTAATTATAATTTATATGCCGAAATCATCAAATGATATATTCTCTGCAGGTATTCCAAGGTTATCAAGCATCTCAACAACTGCATTGTTCATCATTGGAGGTCCGCAGAAATAGTATTCAATATCTTCAGGTTCATCAAGTTTGCTAAGATAATTATCATACAGCACCTGATGTATGAATCCTTTATAGCCTGTCCAGTTATCCTGAGGCAGAGGTTCAGACAGTGCAAGATTAAAAGTAAAATTCGGGAATTCCTTTTCAATTGCCCGGAATTCATCCTCATAAAAAACTTCACGCAACGAACGGGCTCCATACCAGTATGATACTTTCCGGGTGGTTTTAAGGGTTTTGAAAAGATGGAAGATATGAGACCTGAGCGGCGCCATTCCTGCTCCCCCTCCAATATAGATCATTTCACTGTCCGTATTCTTTATATGAAATTCCCCGTATGGACCTGATATCATTACTTTATCTCCCGGCTTCCTTGAGAAGATATAGGAAGAGCATATACCGGGCGGCACATTCATGAATTTATTTTTCGCATTATCCCATGGAGGAGTTGCTATTCTTATATTAAGCTTTATCAGGTTTTTCTCAGCAGGATAATTAGCCATTGAATATGCACGGAAAGTTTCCGTTTTGTTCCTGATTCCAAGATCCCACATTTTATAATAATCCCAGTCTGTTCTGAACTGCTCCTGGATATCAAAATCACTGAATTTTACCTCATAATGAGGCACATCTATCTGGATATAGCCTCCCGGTTCGAATTCAAGTACTTCCCCTTCCGGAAGCTTCACGACAAATTCCTTTATAAATGTTGAAACATTCCTGTTGGAAACAACTTCACATTCCCATTTCTTTATTCCGAGTATCGATTCCGGAATTTTAATTTTCATTGGCTCCCTCACTTTAACCTGGCAGCCGAGGCGCCAGTAGTTAAGCTGCTCTTTCCTTGTGAAGAATCCCGTTTCAGTAGGCAGTATGGATCCGCCTCCTTCAATTACCTGGCATTTGCACATACCGCATGTTCCGCCTCCTCCGCAGGCAGAAGGAAGAAAAATATTATTGGATGATAA
>Ga0116172_10003646_pt1 | contig 12759 bp, 11 predicted proteins | sample AD_UKC083_MetaG_FD_89799 | JGI IMG/M metagenome (GOLD analysis project Ga0116172, IMG submission 89799) | Active sludge microbial communities of municipal wastewater-treating anaerobic digesters from USA - AD_UKC083_MetaG | ecosystem: Engineered > Bioreactor > Anaerobic > Digestate | place: USA...
ACGTAGCCGAATCAGTTGTCCAGCCGATTGGAGCCCAGGAATGAGGTTCCAGCTCCTCTCTTACGCCAAACGGGCCGTCTGCATATTTCATGGGAGCAAGACCAAGCCTCTCAACGCCACCCGAACTGAACATGGTTTGTCCGTGAAGCATGCTTACTTTTTCTTCCAGGGTCATCTGTGAAATAAGATCGTTTATTTGATTTTCAGTGTTGACGGTACATGCTCCCAGCATATACACACTCAGTAATACCAGCGCTTTTTTCATTTTGCGAAGATAAAAAAACAAAAAAGAAATACCTATATTTGTCATCATCTGAAACTTTTAAATCAATTACATGAAACGTTTTCTGCTTCTGCTTGGCCTTAGCGCTTTTTTCACTGCCTCCTGGGCACAGCGACCCTATTTCTGTATTACGGAAGGGACCGTACTGGAATACGAAAATTACGGCCTGACCGGAAATGTAGACGGATACGTCCGTATGCATATCCAAAACGTGCAGGGCGCCGATGGCAATTATTCTGTCAGCTACGTTATTACACCTTATAGCCCGGACCGCACTCCTTCGTTCGATCCCATGGAAATGAAAGTCGCCATTGCAAACGGGAATATATCTGCCACCTTCGGTTCAATTGCCCTCATGGAAGTCAGCGGGGATGTCCCCTTTATTCCATCACGTCTGGCAGTAGGACTGGACCTGGGCGGCGGGCTTATGAAGATCTCTGCGCTGGGCTTGAACTTTAACTCAGAGGTCCTGTCACACAAAGTCGTAGGGAGAGAAGAGCTCTCCACCCCGGCAGGAACATTCAAATGTTATATTGTGGAAATGACATCCGAAACCCGGGTTCTTATGCAAAAATCCGTAACCACTACAAGAAACTGGTATGCCAGAGGGGTTGGCGTAGTCAAATCCGAAACCATGGACAATAAGGGAGATATTACAAATTCACAATTGCTTATTAAACTGGAGGACTGATCATGAAATCGTTATTCCTTACCATTGCGCTGCTAATCATAGCTGCTATCCCTGTGGAGGCACAATCTATTCTTCACCGCATTGGAAAAACAGCTAAAGAAGCTGCCGAACGCACTATTGAAAGAAAAACGGAAGAAAAAGTGGAAGAGGCCGTTTCAAAAGCCGTAGATGACGCATTAACAAAATCTGAAACAGAAGAGGAAGAAGAATCTGAAACCAAGGCTAAACCTGTTAAGTCAACAAAGACCAGGCAGGTATCTTCCAATCAGGAAGTTGAATACGACGATTGGGATATGTCTGAGGAAGACAGGGCCATGATGAAACAGACGGGACAGTCCGGTTCTTCTTACAGCCGTTCTTCCGGCAACAACACCGCCGGGCAACCTGCGGGCTCTTCCACACAAGCCCCTCAAACCCGGAGAGCCGAGATGGCCTGGGCCAAATCTGACTTTGTAGCCGGGGACGAAATCTTTTTTGAGGACAATCTGTCGGGCGAAAAATTGGGAGAGTTTCCCTCTCAATGGGATATTCTTCAGGGCAATGCAGAAGTGGCACAAATTAACGGTTCCAACGCCATTCTGCTGGCGAACGATGCCGAGTTGACGCCTTTGATGGAGCATTCGACGGCTTTTCTGCCGGACATTTTTACTTTGGAGTTCGATTTCTTCCTTAATGAAATGACCGAAGAAAATTCAGACTCGGGGTTCAGCAGATACCGTGTGTTGTTTTTTGACAACAAGGCCGGTGAATATGATAATACCGATAACACCATATTAGATCTGGACTGGTATTCGCCCTACGGAGAAATTGACTGCCATTACAGCACTGCATCTTATGAAGACAGAAGTGCTACGGCCAATCTCGAATTTAACTTCGGGGGATGGAACCATTTTGCCCTTTCATTCAATAAAAGAGCACTAAAGGTATACATCAACGGAACACGTATTATTAATGTTCCTAATGTTGCCGCTCCACAGCGGGTTACTATCGGACAGGGCTGGGCCCGGCCAAACACTGCGTTTATCTGCAATGTGCGTCTGGCCAAAGGGGCCGTACCCCTGTACGACCGGATGATGCAGGACGGCAAGTTCATCAGCTACGGTATCACCTTTGATACAGGCAAGAGCGTCATTAAACCCGAATCGGCCGGCGAACTGAATCGCATTGTACAACTGTTGAAGGAAAACCCGTCCCTTCGCTTCAGTGTGGAAGGTCACACCGATGCCACGGGATCTGCTCCTGCAAATCAGACACTTTCCGAGGCCCGGGCCGGAGCGGTGGTTGACCGTCTGGTGGAAATGGGCATTGACCGCAGCCGCCTTACCGCCAAAGGCCTCGGCCAAAACAGCCCAATTGCCGACAACTCCTCAGATGAAGGCCGGGCAAAGAACCGCCGGGTGGAATTTGTAAAGCAGTAGCAAAGCCTTCTGCCGATTATTGGGCAGTCAGGTCCAGTCCCGGGTCAATGCCATTTTCATACCGTTACCAAGAAATGCCTGCAATGGTTACCGTTTGTTACCTGAATCATTGGTTGATTTTGCGTAATTTATTGATTCATTGCAAATTTCTTTGTTACCTGGAAAAATGTGTTTACGTAAACACGAAATATTTTTTCTTCAATACTTTTTTACAGAATTTTGTAATGGGTCATGGGTCAAGTGGTAAAATTCAAGTTATCATGCTGGTCCCGTACACCGAACAAAACCACTGCTTGGAGGTGGCAAGTAATAAAAATGTTATATAAACGCACAAAGTACTGTTATTATGTGCGCTATGGGATCCTGTCTATTTTTTGTAACTTACCACCTACGACCGTTTTGGCGGTTTTTCGGTATTTAGAAGGGGAGGTGGCAAGTAGTGGCCTTGTCGCAAATTGATGTATATGTCTGTTATTGTGTACATTGCAGGCGTAAGTGTTATTTTAGCTACTTACCACCTCCCAATTTCCCCACAGAGTAAAAAACATTCCGTACCTTTGATCAATTCATTGTTTATTGTTGGTATGGAGGGAAGATCTAATGAAAAAAAAGCTTTATCATCTTTGTGTCAGTTCTCCGGAAGTCATGTTTCGTGTTCCGGCAGATTACTATCATGGTATTAACAGAGCCTGTCTGGCTGCTTACCACTATAATACCGGTCTGTTGGCATACGCATATATGTCAAATCATTTTCATCTTATTGCAGAAACAGACAATCCGGCTGGATATATAGGGTCAGTACGTAACGGATATAATAAATGGTTCAATAATAAACACTCGCGGAAAGGCCCTTTGGGTTATGCCGGCTTCCATGTGGTGGAACTGGACTCTATAGAACACATTCTGGACGGCTTAACATATGTATTAAGAAATGGAGTCCACCATAATGTTGTATCGTATCCGAGCGGTTATCCTTTCTGTTCTGCCAGGTATTATTTTATGAAAGATTTCGGGATTAACGGACTGTATACTCCTTTATTGTCCTGGAAAGAACAACGGGAATTTCTGCCCTGGAAAGTAAAACTGCCGCCTGGATATTTATTGGATAAAAGCGGATTATTAATACAGGAAAATATACTGCAGACTAAAATGGTAGAGCACTATTATGGATCTCCCAGAAAATTTTCATTTTATATGAACAAACTGTCCGGAGAAGAATGGGCTATGATGAATATTGAGTCTTGGATGGGAGCACAGACAAAAGAGTTGCTAAATAACGAAAAGCTCATTGGAAAAGTCAACAGAATAAGTGACATTGATGTATGTCTATATATTGATGAATGGTTGAAGGAGAATAAAAACAGAGCTCCATACACAACTCTCTTGAAGGAGGAAAAACTCAGACTGGCTATACTGCTCAAGCATCGAAGAGCAGCTTATGGACAGATAGCCCGGTGCCTGGCAATAAGTGAAGACATACTGAAAAACCCGGTGGGTTTTTCAGTAATATGACGAATTTTTTCTATGTCATAGTGAATCCGGCAGAAGGGTCATCTTTGAGGCAGCCGGGATCTGAGTCACAGAAACCAGATTAAAGAAGCTGCAGAGCTGTCAGAATTTAACGATTCGCGGCGAGGCGGAAAAACTATTAAAGGTGGCCGTCACGTCCTTTAGATAAAGGACAAGCGTGTTGTCATCGTTAGTCTGGTACATGCCTTTCAACTGCGGATATTGATCCAGAACGTATTGTTTTGCCTCTATCCTTTCATCGGCGACAACTTTGGCCTCAATACGCAGCCACTGTCCTTTGCCGGAATCATATGCACAGATCTCCACTTTAGGATTGGCCATCATCTGCCGGGCCACATTCTTTTTCTTACCCGTCTGTATATAAAGTTTCTGCTCAAAAATAACGACGGTTCCAAAAGGACGTACCCTGGGCTGGTCATTTTCAACGGTGGCAAGATAATAGACACCGCAGGTTCTTAAAAAATCATACACTTCTTTCATAGATTGTTCTTTTTGAAGATTCTGTTCTGTTTGTTGCGCATTCCTGCCGGAAGCAAAACACATTACTGTGAGCAGGGAAAAAAGAAGGAAAAGGGTTGTTCTTGTTTTCATGATATTTATTAATTATTAAACATTCCGGCAACCGTTTGAGCAGGTAATGATTCAACCGTATTGCCGTTTATACCGGTCATTGTTTCTGCCGCAAAAAGAGAATTAAGGATGGCTTCCTCCACCGCTTCTATGGCTGCCATAAAAAGTGAGGAGCATTCATCGTTGTGAAGATAAGTGGGCGTATAGGTCTGAGAAGGCGGTTGGGTGGCGGTGGCATATTCCCGGATCAGATTGCCGGGAGCCACGGATAACGCCAGCACATAATCACCGCTTCCGTTAGAAGCTATGCCTCCGGTCCGTGCCAGTCCCATCATACCTCTTTTGGCCAGACGTTCCAGGTTTCTTTCATTCAGTGGGGCATCGGTAATAATCACAATCATGCAGGAGCCGTCGGGTGACGGCATCAGGCCGGATATGGCATCTTTTTGGGCAATCTCTCCGGCATGGAGCTGTTTCATGAAAGAATAACGGCCGAGCCTCTCTCCCACGTTAACTCCTGCGATCTGCAGCACTCCTCCGAAGTTTGTCTGAACCAACACCCCAACCGTATAACCGCCCAGGCTTTCGGGCAACACACGGCTCGAGGTTCCTATTCCGCCTTTGAATCCAAAACAGACCGTCCCGGTTCCGGCCCCTACATTCCCCTCGGCTACAGGACCCGTAGCGGCTTCTTTCAAAGCTTCCAGCACATGTCCGGGTTTCACATGGCGACCCCGGATATCATTTAAACCTCCGTCGTTCGTTTCACCCACTACCGCATTGACCGATTTTATATCTTCATTTCCCGGTTGGGATAATGTATAGGTGATCAGGCCTTCCATCCCTGCTGCAACAGACAGCGTATTGGTTAGGATAATGGGCGTTTCTATATTGCCAAGCTCTTTTATCTGAGTAGATCCGGCCAGTTTCCCGAATCCGTTTCCGGCCCAGAATGCGGCAGGCACTTTTTCCCGAAAAATATTTCCTTCATGAGGTATAATGGCCGTTACCCCCGTACGGATCTCTTTACCTTTTATCAGGGTCACATGACCTATTTTAACTCCCTTTACATCCGTAATGGCATTCAGCGGCCCGGGTTGCATCACCCCTGTAACAATACCGTAATCCCTCATGCGCGCTTTCTGGGCAACCGCATGAGAATTTACACAATACAAAAAAAAGAAAAGAATATAGAGGCGTTTCATGATACGTAGTGTTCGCAAAAAACAAAGATAAAAAATGATTATATTTGGGATATGATCTAAACCTTATTCGTATGAAAAAGATTCAAAAAGCATTCATTGCGCTGCTTCTTGGGTTCGTTCTGGCCGCGTGCGGCACTACGGCTTTTACAGGCAGGAAACAATTTCTTATGTATTCAGACGAATCCGTCTCGGCCTTATCGGACGAATCGTATTCTAAGTTTATGAAAACTGCCGTTATTTCAAAAAACACCTCGGCAGCCTCTACCGTTAAGTCCGTAGGAAGCCGGATGACAGCAGCCCTGGCAAGCTATCTTCAGGGGATTGGACAGGCAGATCATCTGGCGGGTTTATCCTGGGATTTCACACTCGTTTCTGACCAGGCTGTAAATGCATTCTGCCTTCCCAACGGGAAGATCGTACTCTACGAGGGGGTCCTGAAATTCGCAGACAATCCTAATCACCTGGCCATTGTAATCGGACACGAAATGGGTCACGCCGTTGCCCGCCACGGGAACGAACGCATGAGCCAGCAAGCCCTGCTGACTTCGGCAGGACAAATTGCTGCGGAAGTATTCACCCGTACAAAATACGGTGAAAATCCCCAGTATGTAGAATTGTTCAATCAGGCGTTTGCGGTGGGTACCGGTGTAGGGGTTACCCTGCCCTTTTCGCGCAAACACGAATACGAAGCGGACAAAATCGGACTGTATATCATGGCCCTCGCCGGCTTTGACATTTACCAGACGCCCATGTTCTGGGAAAAAATGGCTTCTGCAAATCAAAAATCGACGTTCGATTTCCTGAGCACGCACCCGGCAGACAGCAAAAGAATAGCCGCCATTTCTGCCAGCCTGGACGAAGCGGCTAAGTATTACAGAGATCCAAATATGAAATAATCATCAGCTCAGACCGCTGACCACGCCGTCAATAATATCAATATTACTGGCCTGGGGATTTTTGGGCAATCCCGGCATACGCACTATATCACCGGCAATGGCAATAATCATCCCGGCACCGTTGTTGATGAGTATATCCTGAATGTTCATCTCAAAATCTTTTGCCACGCCGTAAGCTTTGGGATCCGTTGAAAAAGAATATTGTGTCTTGGCAATACATACGGGATAACGGCTAAGATCCAAAGACTGCATCCGGGCAATCCGGTCTTTCAGGCCCTGGTAGTAAAACACCGTTTTGGCGCCGTATATATTTTTGGCGATCTTTTCAATTTTTTCCGTTATAGGATCTTCATCATCGTATGTGAATTTAAGGGGTCCGGAAGGGTTCCTCTTAATGGCATCGACAACGGTTTCTGCCAGTTCACGGGCTCCCTTACCGCCTTCTTCATATGCATTGTTTACGGCAAACCTGACTTTTTTACGTTCGCAATGAGCAGCCACCGTTTCAATTTCTTCGGGAAGGTCCGAAGAATATCTGTTTAGAGCCACCACAACGGTTTGCCCGAACCCGGCAAGATTTTTAAGATGCTTGTCCAGGTTGGCAAAACCTTTTTTCAAATCCATGCCCCCGTGCATTTTCAGTCCCTGGACAGTAGCCACGATTACTGTCAGTTTGGGCTGCAGTCCGCTCTTCCGGCATTTGATATTAAAAAATTTTTCAGCCCCGAGGTCCGCTCCGAACCCGGCCTCGGTAATAACATAGTCTGCATACGACATGGCCATCTTAGTAGCCGTAATGGAGTTGCAGCCATGAGCAATATTGGCGAACGGCCCGCCGTGTATGAACGCCGGCGTTCCCTCCAGGGTCTGAACCACATTGGGATGAATGGCATCTTTCAGTAATACGGTAATAGCCCCGGTGACGCCCAGATCGTCTACGGTAAAAGGCTTGTCTTCATAGGTATAACCCAGAATAATCCGGCCAATGCGTTGTTTCAAATCTTCAATATCCTTTGAAAGACAAAGAATAGCCATGATTTCCGACGCAGGCGTAATATCAAAACCTGCCGCCTGGGTGATTCCATTGGTTTTTGGGCCCACTCCGGTAATAATACTGCGCAGGGAACGGTCGTTGACGTCAAGTACCCTTTTCCAAATAATCTCTTTTAAACAAAACCCTTTATTCTTATTATAATAAAGATGATTATCAAGTAAAGCGGCAATCATATTGTGAGCCGAGGTAACCGCATGAAAATCACCGGTAAAATGCAGGTTGATATCTTCCATGGGAACCACCTGCGCATAACCTCCGCCGGCTGCGCCTCCTTTCATACCAAAACAGGGGCCCAGAGAAGGTTCCCTTAATGCCACAATCGCTTTTTTCCCAATATGGTTTAAACCGAGCGCCAGACCTATTGACACGGTCGTTTTTCCCACTCCGGCTTTTGTGGGAGTGATGGCTGTGACAAGGATCAGATTGCTCCGCGACACCTGTTCTTCCCGTATAAATTGTAAAGGTACCTTGGCCATGTACTTTCCGTAAAGGTTGACATCCTGGCAGGGTATTCCGGCTTCGCAAGTCACTTCACGAATATCCCTCATTGAATATTCATGGGCAATTTCAATATCCGATTTCATCTCTTTTTTATTTAGATGAACCAAACTTACATAAAATCCGATGATTTTACGTCCGTTAAATAAAAATCAAGACCACAAGTTATCTTTAAAAGCAAAAGCGGGTATGGCATCACTGCCTGCCGCACAAGTAAAAATTCACGAGCGACCTGAACCAGTTGGTTGCGATACTCTCTGAGCACCAAGTGGGGGAAGTATGCATGGAAAGCACGAGCATTTACTGGATGCCGGTATGGCGGGTGCTGGAGCCCTACTTCGAGTTAAAACTGGTGAATCCGTATTTCATCAAACAGTTGCCCGGCAAGAAGAGCGATGTGAAGGAATAACCGATCCTGAAGAGCTGATCAAGTTGGTACATGGTCGTACGATCCATCGCATCGGCATGGAGACCATCAAGGGCTCTCTTACCGGAATCATCACAGAGGTCGATATCGACATCATAGGGCAACTGCGGGATGAAGTAGCTCTGGCCAGCAGGCATAAAGAACAGTGCCAGGTTCCTCAAAGAAGCTATCAAACTTCTATTTGCGGAAATAGAAGTACACCGTTTGCCAGGAACCGAAATCTTTTGGAAGCATTCGCCACAAAGAATGTTTTCGCTTTCTTTCTTTGATTTCTATCACATTCTTAATAACTTTCCACTGTTTATCAGTAAGGTTGGTTGGATATCTCATAACTTATTGTTTTGGTAACCATAAAGTTACGGAATATTATCCGATTAATCTACTGATATTCAATATATTATATCTTTTTTATAATTCAAAACAGCTTCTTAGTTTTTATTCAAATAATCAATTCATTAGACAATTACTAAACAAACAACACAATAATTGAGATGAAAAAAACGATTATTTCCATATTAGCATTAGTGTTCATCTATTCCTGCACACCCCTTCCATTTCCATACATTCTGTTAGATTCACTAAATACTTTCCTGTTCATGGATTTACGTGATTTCAAAGTGTATAAAACGGTAACCATTGGAGGCCAGGTGTGGATGGCAGAAAACCTGGCGTATTTGCCTGCGGTGAATGACCCGGGAGATGGATCAGAAGACGCAGGCCATACAGATGATGCCTATTATTACGTTAATGGTTATGGCGGTGAAGGAATAGACGAAAATGTAGCTGACGCCAAAGCCACAACCAGTTATCAAACCTATGGGGTGTTGTATAACTGGACGGCGGCACAGTCGGCGTGTCCGGAAGGCTGGCATTTACCCAGTGATGATGAGTGGAAAGAATTGGAGATGTACCTTGGGATAAGTCAAGAACAAGCAGATAGCATTGGGGAGCGGGGTACAGACCAAGGGGGTAAGCTGAAAGAAGCAGGAACCTCTCATTGGTTCAACCCGAATACCGGATCAACCAACGAAAGTGGTTTTACAGCCCTTCCGGGTGATTGCCGCCATACCGATGGATCCATCCTGGATGTTGGTTCCAACGGCTACTGGTGGAGTTCTACGAAGCTCGGAACAAAAACAGCCTGGTGCCGCGGCCTGGAATACTATGACAGCAACGTTAACAGGACCGTCTACAAACAGGAATTCGGATTTTCTATTCGTTGTTTACGGGATGATGATTGATTTTTTGGACTGTTAGAGAAGACGTTTTTGTCTTGTGAGGCAACTGTCTAAAATGGTGTGTCAAGGACAATAGGTTTAATTATCGTTTAGACAATTTAGTAGATAAAGCCGGGAAACCCGACAGTGCCAGCCTTGCTCTTCGCTGGGAAGGCGAAGCCGGAACAGGGAAGGTTTAATGCACGAAAGGTGGGTGGAGGCACACGGATAGGTGGAGCGGAGTATTCCGGAGGTCGCGGAGGACACGGAGTGGCCGGAACGCTCACCGCAGGGATACGAAACGGAACATTTCCGTTCAGAGTGATTCTGATAGATGCGCCGCTGCGAAGCAGCGTGAACACCATGCCGCTCTACTCCTGCCGGCAGGCGGGTTTAAGGGGGCTGCGCTTTGGGCGGAGCAGGCGGAGCAATTCCGGATTGGCGGTTGTCGGGGTGTGGGTTCCTGCCCGGGAGCGGAGCGGAGGGCAGGTGGAGATGGGCGGACGTGAGGGAGCGACCGCCAGGGTCAGCCGGAGGCTGTGGAATGGGTGCGGCCCGGCCGCGCCGCCAAATGTTGAGGGCAGAGCGAAGCGGAGCCCGAACGACTGAGGGAGCCGGGTGGAAATGGCGCGCGCCCGGGGGAAGGTTCGGGGAAGGGATGGTTGGTACATGCTTTCTGCTTTTGATAGATATGGTCCCGGTCCCGGCGTGGGTTCATTTACGCCGGCGAGTGAGCGCAGCGAACACCGCGGGATATGGGTGGGAGGCGAACTGGTGCCCGTTTACAGTTCGCCGGGTGGGGATAAGGATCATGAGCGGAGCGAATACCGCTGAGTACTGGAGCGTCAAGAGTTTGTGGCCGGAGTGGAGCGTCAGTGGAATGGAGGACGACAATCTCTTAGCGGAAGTAAACACAAGGTCAGTGATTCGAGTGGAGCGGAGCTTGCGGAGCGGAAAGAGAATGACTGGTGCCTCGGTATTAAGTAAGGGCCCTTTTTCAAATAGCTGTTTACAATTCGCTTACAGAAATCATATTCATTTCAACCAGAATCAAAGAATAACCAACGTAATTCGGGAATTTTGCACTCTGATTCAGGACGTTAAAGTAAAGATAGGCAGCGTAGTTAATCCTGGAATTGAATAATAATGATTAATTTAGAGGCAGACTTTCTCCGGGAATAGATCCGCATAGGCGGATTTAGTTCAACATAAGGTATACTGCATGCGGGTTTCAGAGATTTGCGAGCGTTTGTATATCCTAAAAAAGTTCTGTGTAAACTGATAGGAAATCGTCCGCAATCGGCAACGTTTCAAACTGCCGGGCAAGTCCCGGATCCGGATATCCTGTTGAGAAAAAGCCCACATTTTAGTAAAGAATGAAAATATTTTCAATTTTATCATAATGTTAACAATCAATGCTCCGAAATAAAGCCTGGATTTCAACTGAAAAACTGGGTGGCGATGCTCCGAATTACGTAACCGGCTAATTGATCACCAAACGTGAAGAAGAACCATTTTTAGATGCTGGCTACAGTATGATTTTCAAAGTCAGAATATTATTGTTTGTTTATTTTAATGTATATTTGCGGTAATAATTACCGCTATGGCAACAAAAATTAAACAAATTCTTCAGAAGGTACCACGTAATGCTGTGTTATTTTCTTCCTGGCTTTCAAAAAACGGAATAGACAGGAAGGAGCAAACTTCCTATGTGCGCAGTGGCTGGATAGAAAGAATTTCGCAAGGCGTATATAAGTTTTCCGGGGAAACTCCTACTGTATACTCGATTCTTTCGTCCTATAACACTCAGCTTGACAAAAGGACCCATATTGGTGCTTCGACGGCACTCGATGTGCGCGGATATTCCCATTTTGTGGCAATGGGCAAACCTTTGGCGTATATCTTTTCATCGAAAAAGCTATGGATCCCATCCTGGTTTGAAAGAGGGGAGTGGGATATGTCTGTCAGATATTTTTCGTCGTCCGCTTTTGGAGAGACTGAGGTTGGATTGGAGATGATGATGATAGATGGGAGCCAGGTGCTTTTGTCTTCTCCCGAAAGGGCCTTTATGGAATGTCTGCATCTTTCCCCGGTTAATTATTCTTTGATGGACCTATATTATGTCATGGAGATGCTGACTACGCTACGTCCAAAACTGGTACAGGAGCTCCTGGAGGCATGTACCTCGGTAAAGGTTAAGAGACTGTTTCTATATATGGCAGAGAAGTCAGGCCATTCCTGGTTTAAAGCGATCAGCACGGGAGTGATAGCACTCGGAAGCGGCAAGCGTGTATGTGCTTCCAATGGAAAATACATAGGTAAATATAACATAACCATACCAAGAGAGCTGGCGGACTATGAATAACTACTATGCGCAGAAGGTAGAGCTTCTGCTGAGAATGATTCCAATGATTACCGACGAAGGAGTGTTCGCAGTGCATGGCGGTACTGCCATCAATCTGTTTTTGAAAGATTTGCCCCGGTACTCAGTAGATATTGATTTGACCTATATTCCTTTGGAAGACAGGCAGACCAGCCTCTCCAATATTAATGCTCATCTAAAAGCAATTTCTGAGAGAGCCCAAAAGTCTTTAAAAGGCATACACATTGTACCAAATCCTGCGACCTGTAAACTTTTATGTGAATATCGGGGGAAACAAATCAAGATAGAAGTCAATCAGACTAAGCGCGGCATCATAGGAGGTAATGTACTCAGATTGCCGCTTTGCAGCAAGGCTCAGGAAGAATTCGGCTTGTACAGCGAAGCCGATATTGTACCCAAAACACTTCTATACGGAGGCAAAATGGCTGCCGCATTATCCAGACAGCATCCCCGTGACCTGTTCGATGTAAAATATATGAATATGCCAATATTGGAAGCGAAAGAGGGCTTTTTGTTTTGTTTACTGGGCAGTGACCGTCCGATACACGAATCACTTGGTCCTGTTTTGATCGATCAACGCGAGGCAC
>Ga0116172_10003648_pt1 | contig 12747 bp, 10 predicted proteins | sample AD_UKC083_MetaG_FD_89799 | JGI IMG/M metagenome (GOLD analysis project Ga0116172, IMG submission 89799) | Active sludge microbial communities of municipal wastewater-treating anaerobic digesters from USA - AD_UKC083_MetaG | ecosystem: Engineered > Bioreactor > Anaerobic > Digestate | place: USA...
ATCAAGACGATTGACGAGATCGCGTTTCAGACCAATCTTTTGTCACTCAATGCGGCAGTCGAGGCGGCCCGGGCCGGGGAGGCCGGGGCCGGATTTGCGGTTGTGGCCGACGAGGTGCGCTCTCTCTCGATGCGCTCGGCGGAGGCATCCAGACGGACTGCCGAATTGATTGAGGAGACGATCACCCGTGTGAATGACGGTGTGGCCGTGTTTGCCGAGAGTGGCCGGGCGATCGATGATGTGGTCGAACAGTCCGGAAAAGTGCAGCAGCTTGTGAGCGAGATCGCGGCAGCTTCCAACGAACAGTCCAAGGGGATCGAGCAAATCAACCGGGGCGTGGTCGAAATGGAAAAGGTTGTGCAGCAGACAGCGGCCAATTCCGAAGAGACAGCTTCGTCCTCGGAGGAGCTCTCGGCTCAGGCGGAGGAGATGCATGCCACGGTGGATCGGCTGGTGGAGTTTATCGGTGGCTCAGGAAAGAAAGCAGCGGCCGGAGTCAAGCCTGTTGTGGTCAAGCCCGTGCCGGCAGTGAAAAAGCCGGTCCTGACACGACCGGTCACAAAACCGGCGACCGAAGTCCAGACTGTCCGCAAGAGCAGTGCGGCGCCTGTCGCGAGGTCCAGAGAGATCACACCGGAGCAGATCATTCCCTTGGATGAAGAGGATATGAAGGATTTTTGACAGACCGGGCTCCGGATACTTGCAGGCAAAAGAGGCGCGGGAGCGTCTCTTTTGCATTGAGAAGGACATCCGGTCTGTGACCGTATGGATGAGCAGTGGGACTCTGCCGAATGAAGTCAGGAAGTATGGCTGTTTGACATTCCGGTTCCTCGGGCAAGGCTCCGGAAATGGTTCTTTGTGTGAAACCCGATTCTTGCGGAGTATTGCACTCTGATGATATAGTCATGGATGGGGGCTCGTGTGATCAGAATGACAACGCTGCGGATGAAGATCCTTGTACCCGTCATCGGAATTCTTGTCATCGGGTATGCCTTCGGATTTTATCTGATCTTTTCCAGATATCATGAACAGGCCCGGGATCGAGTCTACGGGATGTTGCGGGAATCGGCTCGCCATCATGCCTTGCAAATCGGAAGCCGTTTATTGAGCGGTCTCAATATTGCTGTTGCCAATGCGAGTTTTTACCGTGGAATTCTTGGTGTGCGAGGAGGATTTTCGAGGGAGAGTCTTGTAGCCATTTTGCGGGAGAATCTGAGGAGCAAGAAACTCTATGGTGCCTGGGTGGTTCTCGACAGAAATGTTCTGGACGGCAATGACGACGCATGGGCCAATCATCCGCTCTTTTCCCGGAGTCGGGGACAGTTTACCCCATTCTGGACGTTGAAGAACGGGATGACGCACTACACGGCGATTGCCGGATTCGAAAACGAGAAGGATCCGGTCAATGAGTTCTACTGGTTGACAAAGCGATCAGGCAGTCCGGCAATCACCGAGCCGTATCTGGATCCGGATGACCATGGGACGCGGATGATCAGTCTGACAGCGCCCATAGAGGGTCCTGCGGGTGATGTTGTGGGAGTGGCCGGAACGGATGTGGTCTTGGAGGAACTATCAAGAATCGTTCAGGATCTCTTGACACTGGAAGGCGGACGGGTTGCTTTGGTTTCGGAACGTGGACTCTGGGTGGCGCATCCTGATCAACAGATGTTGGCCCGCCATGTGGGGACAAATCATGAGGCGGTACAGCTCTTGCGCTGTATTGCCGAGCGAAGAGAGAGCCTCAGGCATATCCATTCATCATTGTTGCATGAGGATGCTGTCCGGGTGCTCACCCCGGTCTTTGCCGGTTCGGCGAAACAGGCCTGGGGGTTGATTGTCGATGTCCCGGAGGCCGAATTTTTCAAGGATATGCGTCGGGCGATGCTGTTGACGGTGATTGTGACAATGGTGGTACTGGCGGTGCTGGTTGTCGCGATCATCTTTCTTGTGGGCAGGATGACCTGGCCGATGCAGCGCGTCGCGGCTGCAATGTGGGCCTTTGGTGGTGGTGATCTGGGACAACGAGTTCCGGTTTTGTCACAGGACGAGGTCGGAGCGATCAGCCAACGCTTCAACGAGATGGCTGAAACGCTGGAGATCTACAACACAGGTCTTGAAGATGAAATCCGCAAGCGTTCCGAACAGCTTGTCCAGTCCGAAAAGCTGGCTGCTCTGGGGCAACTCGTTGCCGGGATAGCCCATGAATTGAACACGCCACTGGGCGCCATCGTTTCATCCAGCCGAACATTGAAAACCCTCTTGTACGGGAGTGTGCGCTTTATCGTTGTGTCCTTGGCGGATATGCCGGAAGATATCAGGGAGCAGTGTCTGAAACTCGCCAGGGAGTGTGTTTCCGTACCGGTGAGTTATCGCAGCGGTGAGGAGCGGAAGCTGCGCAAGGCGCTGGATGCGCGGCTTGCCGCGGCAGGTGTCAGGGAGAGCAGTTCGTGTGCCGAGAGGCTGGTGGAATTGGGTGTCGTTGATATCGATGACCGGCTCTTGCAGGCCATACTCTCCCCCTATGGAGAAGCTGTGATCGACATTGCCGTGCGGATGGCCCAATCCGTGCGGCTGACCGAGATTGTCGTGATGGCGGCTGAAAAGGCAGCGCATGTTGTGGCGGCGCTCAAGCACTATTCGCGGCAGAATCCGGACAAAGATGCAGGACCAGTAAATATTGAAGAGGAGATTCAGGCAATTCTGACCCTCTATACCAACCGGATCAAGTACGGCGTGGACGTTCGTCTGGAGTTCGAGGGTAGGGCTGTAGTTCATGGGAACCGGGACCGCTTGAACCAGGTCTGGATCAATCTGGTAAACAATGCACTCCAGGCGATGGAGTATCAGGGAAGTCTGGTGATCGGTGGCAGGATACGGGACGGGGGGCTGGAGGTTTTTGTCCGTGACAGTGGTCCGGGAATCCCTCCGGAGGTCAGGAACCGGATCTATGAACCGTTTTTTACGACCAAGCCGATGGGGGAAGGGACAGGTTTGGGGCTCGATATAGCTAAAAGAATCGTCCAGGAACATGGCGGGCGGATAGATTTTGTGACAGGTGGGGATGGGACCGAGTTCCGGGTCTGGCTTCCGAGAGGGGAGGTGCGAGATGAGACAGGCAATTCTTTGCCTTGATGACGAAGTGATCATAGTTGAGGCAATGCGCCAGGAATTGCGTGGGCATTTTGGGCAGCGTTTTTTGTATGAGACGGCGCTGTCGGCTGGGGAGGCCAGGGATGTGCTGGAAGATCTGGTTGCCGAAGGTGTACAGGTGATCCTGATCATCTCTGACTGGTTGATGCCCGGGACAAAGGGTGACGAGTTTTTGGACGAAGTCCGGAAGCGGTATCCCGGTTTGCGGGCCATTCTTGTAACAGGGCAGGCCGATGAAGCAGCCATCGAGCGGGTTGAACGAGAGAACCTTGCCGAATGTGTTGTCCGGAAACCATGGAAGGCCGAAGAACTGACCCGGGCTGTCGATCGATGCATTGGTGCGTGCATGAAGGAGACCGGAGATGGCCCGTGATATTCTTCTTTGCGTCGATGATGACATACTGATTCTGGAAAGCTTGCGGGTCGAGTTGAGACCGCTGTTGGAGGAGTGCGGGTTGACTCTGGAAACGACGCTCAGCGGAGAAGAAGGCCTGGAGATTCTCCGCGAAGCGATGCAGGCACAGGAGGACGTGGTCTGTGTGATCTCCGACCAGAAGATGCCGGGCATGAAGGGTGACGAATTTTTGCGTGAAGTCCACGGAATCTCTCCCGGAACACTGAAGGTTCTCCTGACAGGGTATTCGGATATCAATGCCATCCAGAATGCGATCAATACCGCCGAGCTCTATCGCTACATTGCCAAGCCCTGGCAAAAGGACGATCTGGAGATGACGGTCAGGGGGGCGGTGGAACGGTTCAGGCTGAAGCGGTCGGTAGAAGAAAAAAACAAAAAGATCGAACGTCTGACAATGACGATGGTCTCAATTCTGGAATCCGCAAATTATTACAATGATACGGAAACCGGAAACCATATCAGACGGGTGACGGAATACAGTACCATGATCGCCCGGGAGGCCGGATTTGACGGGGATTTTGTCAAGAGGATCAGTCTGTATGCATCGTTGCATGATATCGGGAAGGTCGGGGTGCGCCAGGACCTGCTCCATAAAGTCGGAAAATATACGGATGCCGAATTTGACGAAATGAAGCGGCATGTGACGATCGGGTCGAATCTTCTGGCGCGGGACGAGATCGACGAAATGGCCAAAAATATCGTGCTGTATCACCATGAGCATTGGGATGGCAAGGGGTATATGGCCGGGTTGAAGGGCGATGCGATTCCGGTCGAGGCCCGGATTGTGGCGATCGCCGACGTCTTCGATGCCCTGGTGACCGAGCGGGTGTACAAACCGGCGCTCTCGCTTGAGCACTCGATGAACATGATGCTCGCAGAGCGAGGGACGCATTTTGATCCGGATCTTCTGGACGTGTTTGCCGTCAATCGCCATCTTGCCTATTGGATAGCGACCCGCTCGATCTGATCGAGCCTGCTGACCGGGATGGTAAAGATTTTTGGTGAACAACCGCGGATCCCGGGATGCGCGAAAAATCCTGCGATGGAGCGCCCTGGAGAAAGGTTTGGACCCGGGCATCAATCCTTGACGCGCAGCCCCCAGGCTTTGACCGAGGAATCTTCGCCAAGGATGCGGAAATGGTCCGGATCATCAATGACAAACGGGCGGATTTCCTTCGTGCCGTTTGGTTGAGAGACGACCATGAAGTTCCCTTCGACGGTCCAGCGTGCGGTCATGGTTGCAGTGTAGACACCATTACGCATATAGCCCTGGGTGGTGATGCCGTTTGGCTCAAAGGCGACGATTTTGTCCGATCCGGCGGCATCATCCGCCGATGTCAGGCTGATGCGCCACATTCCGAAAAAAATGTCTGGTGGGGACTTCCGGGTCAGCGATGAGCACCCAATCATCAGGGTGAGTGCTGCCAATACGGATGCAGCGATTGCAGTAAATTTCATGGGGACTCCCGTCTGGGCAGGAATTGTTCACAGCCACCCAAGTGTAGCACCATTGTATAGAGAAGTGGAGAGATGATGAGAAAAATGATGAAAAAAGACCCGCCGGAGCGGGCCTCGAGAGAGCAGGGTGTTGGCTCATTTCTCGACGTCAAATTCGGCGTCGGTCTTTGTCTGGGAGCGGTACCTGACTTCCTTGATGACCGGGCTGAGGATGAACTTGTCTTTGTCGACACTCGCCTGGAGTGAGGCTTGAGCATCAAAGTCGAAGACCAGTTCGCTGGTATCGCCTTCGGAGATCGAGAAGAGCGGGTCGTTGCCCTTCCCCTTGATCTTGATGCCGCTGGTTGAACCACTGGGCGTTTTGAGAGCGTAGAAGGTGCTATCGTTGGCGAACTTGATCCGGCTGTTGGTGCCGACCACCAGGCGGAGCTGGATGTAGTCGCCCGGGTCGAGGGTGATGCTGCCGATCAGTTTCGATGCTCCTCCGATGAGGTCGAGAAGATTGACATTGGTCAAATTCGCGTTGTCGATCACGGTATAGACGCCGCTCCCGTCCTGGATCTGTGTGACGCCTGCTGTTGCGGCTGCGCTCCCCTTTTTGACAACATCAATCCGGGAGATATCCACATAGACACCTTCGACCGTATAGGTCCCGACAGTGACTGGCGCATCGACCATGCGGACAACCAGAGTGGCGTCGTCTTCACCGCAGGCGGTGAGCAGGCTGAATGATGCAAGCAAGGCTATGAGGAGAATGGCTTTTTTCATGGGAAACCTCCCTGAATGGAATGTGGCCGGCTCCGTCCTTCGGTGCCGTACACTCAGGATATATGCCCGAGGAGCGGGAAGGTTTCAAAATCTCCGGTCGGGAGACCAAACAGCCGCCCAGGAGGGTGTCATTCGTTGAAAAACACATCCATCGGAGTATTCAAGCCGGTATTGTATGTTGCGAGAATTGTCGAAAAACTGGTTTTTCGAATGGTATTGTTTCCGCTCTCGGCCATGTAGAATTCCGTGCCTGTACTGTTGATGTGGAGTCCGACGACATTCAAGAACGCACCGTAAAACGTGGTTGGTGCGAAGTTGGAGTCAAGCCTGCGGAGATAGTCCGATCCCGCAGGGGAACTTCGGCAGACAAAGCAGGCGGAACTGTCGTTGAAGAGATGGACTCCGAAAACTTCCTTGCCTTCATAATATTCCTTCCATCCATTGCCAAGGATGTCATTGATGCGGATGACCCGTTTGTTGCCCCGGTCGGATAGCATGATAAAGCCGGATGAATTGACGGCAATGTCAACCGGCCCGGAAAAATATCCCGTTCCGGTCCCGTACGAGCCGTAGGTTGTCCAGCCTGTTCCGTTGATATCATCCAGACGGACGATGCGATTGTTTCCAGAGTCTGCAATATATATTTTCCCGTCATAGCCGATAGCGATTCCCTGCGGGTTGTTGAATTGGTTGATTCCGGAACCATAGCCGCCGAAGAAGACCTCGCCCGATCCGTTGATGCTGTTTATACGGACGATACGGTTGTTGCCGGTGTCAGCGATATAGATTCGGTTGTCCGGTCCGACAGCCAAGGAGCACGGCAGGTTGTACCCGGGTTTTTCGGTCAACCCCGCGCCGGTCATGTCGTTCATGTAAAGAATCCGGTTGTTTGCGGTATCAGCGATATAGATGCCTGTTGGCGCCGTGCCCGTGCCTGTGCTGCTCGAGACCATGCTGGAGACGGAGCCTGCCGAGGAGGAAGGGCTTTCAGAGGAGGTTTCGCTGCTTGCTGCAGATGCCGAGCTGCTCATGGTGCTGGAGGCAATGCTTATGGCGGTGGAGGAAGCTTGAGAGAAGCTGGACGAGATTAGTATGGCACTGCTTGCCGATGGGGAGAAAGAAACCTGCGAGGACATGCTCAAACCTGCCTGGCTGGAGGTTGTTCCCCATGAAGAAGAGAGCGGAGACGCAGAGCTTCCGGGAGAGGACGGCGCGTCGGTATCGTTTTCGATGGCGAGGCAACCGAAGACAAGAATCTGGACGAGAAGGCCCAGAACGGCAGTGATGGCAGTGCGCAGGAACATGGGTGGCTCCAGAGAAAAGCGGTTTGCACTTGAGTATAGCACATTCCTGTGGATGAAAAAAAACACCCGCCAGAATGGACGGGTGTGGAAGACCGGGAGAGAAGGACGGGTCAGGGCTTCTGGCGCTTGATGGCCAAGACGAGATTAGAACTCCCCTTGACATGATCATAGCCGTAGCTGAAGGCGAGCCGGCCTTTGGAGCGGGCCTGCATATTGGTCAGGAGCTCGCGCTGGAAATAGTTGGAGAAGAGGGGGATCGGCCTGTCATAAAACCCGAAATACTCAACATCCCATGTGTTGTTCAGGAAGAAGCGCTGGGGAACAGCCGAGTCGTCCTGGAGGATGAACGCACTTTTTTCGAGAACCAGGGTGCGGATGCGGGAGAAGAAGTCCTTGTGCATCAGGAAGGATGCCGACTTGGCCATGGTTGTGGTTGACGGCAGACTCTTGGAAAAGAGTTCGAAATTGTTGTTGCGTTTGAGACCGGAGTCAGAGATGTCGAGCGAGAAATACCGGACACGCTTGATGGTGCCGGAGGATGCTTCGGTTTCCTGCCCGGAGTTTTGGGTGCGGACGCGGAATGTGTATTCGACACCCGGGATCAAGCGCGCGTTTTTCGGATCATAATTGGTCACGATACCGCCATTGGTGTCGATGCTGATGTTGCGGCCGCCGATGACCTCCATGCCGGCCCGGGTCAGGAAGTACATCAGGATGCCGGAGACGCTGGAGTAGGATGTCTCGGTGACTTGGACTTCCATGTGGAGGGTCTGGAAGAAATTCAGGACGAGAATGTCGGAGAGGGCGTTTTGGAGGCGTCCCAGTTCGAGCATCTGGCGCTGGAAGGGATCTTTGTCGGGTCGGGGGATCCGGCCGGCAGGTTCCATGCCGAAGAGGATATAGTCTTCAGCCCCCGGGAAAAAGGCCAGCGCATTGAGAATGTCCGGACCGCTGAAGGGATAAAAGAGCGTTTTGGGCATTCCGGCGCGGTTCAGGTTGGTTGAAGCCCAGGTCTTGATCAGGTCGAGATTTGGCTGTTGCGTGCGTTGCCAGACATTGTTGAAGGCGTTGGTCCAAGCCGTGTAGGCCGGCGCGGAGGCTGTTTTGGCGAAGATGGAATTGGTCGGCAGAGCGATGCCACCGAGGAGGTTGGCTGTGTCACGCAGGAGGGGGTCAATCTTCACCATGGTGACGGTTTTTTCGGGCTGACTACCCTTGTTTTCGTTCCCGCAAGCGGCTGCTATGGTGACGAAAACAATTATTATAAAGAAAAGGATACGATGCATGTGTGTTTCTTCCATTTATGGCAGATTTACGGGGAGAACCCGCAACGGAAAACTAGTGAGATGGGGTGGAGCGGTCAAGGGAATGCGGTTCGTTCCGAATATGGCATGAAAAAGCGGAAAACCCCGACTTTAATGCCTATAATACCTGCAGGAGGGATATGCAAATGACCAAGAAACGGGAATTTCAGGTTGGCGGAATGCATTGTGCCTCCTGTGCGATTCGGGTTGAGGAGGCTGTCAGGAAGCTCTCAGGAGTGGAGCAGGTGGCAGTGCACCTTTTGCGGGGGAATCTCTGGGTTCGGGGCGGGGATGAGTTGAATGACGAGGATGTGATGGTGACGGTTCGCCAGCTCGGCTTTTCGATAGAAACCGAAAAAAGGGAAAACAGACTTGCGGACGACGCCAAAAGGATAGAGAAGAGAGCCAGGTGGAATGCAGGAATCGCCGGATTGTGTGCGGTTCCTCTGATTGGTCATGTGATGATCGGTCATATCACTGGGAACGGGTTAGGCTGGGCTCCGGCGGTAGAAACCATGGTGCAGTTTTTTCTAGTCCTCCCAGTGCTCTGGGCGGCGCGAGACATCATCCGGGCCGGGTTTCCGGGGATTGTGCGACCGGGACAAGCCGGGATGGACAGTCTGGTGACCATGGGGGCGCTGGCGGCGATTGGATATAGTCTTGCGGTCGCCGGGCCACAATGGCTGGATGGTGACGGTTGGCAGAGGATGGGCCATTCCGCCGGGCATGGGATGGCGGACATCTATTTTGAATCCGCTGCCGGGCTGCTGTTCTTCATTCTTATCGGAAGGCGGCTGGAAGCGGGAGCAAGGAGAAAGACGGTTGAAGCGGTAGCTGAACTCGGGAAAAGTATCTCGGGTTCGGCGGAATTGGTCGGAACGGATGGAAGAACCAGGGAAGTTGCAATCGAGAGCATTTTGCCGGGGGATCTGGTCCTGGTTCGGGCTGGGGGCAAAATCCCGGCGGATGGCGTGATTGAGGAAGGGTTTTCCGGAATTGATGAATCGTTGCTGACTGGTGAAAGTCTGCCTGTGGAGCGAGGCCCTGGCGATCCTGTCATTGGCGGAAGCGTGAATGGTGCAGGGGCCCTGCGTGTCCGTGTGCGGGCGAGCGGAGAGGCCAGTGTTTTGGCTGGGATTGTGCGACTTGTTGAAGAAGCACAGGGGAGGAAAGCGCCGGTACAGGTATTGGCGGACCGGATCGCGAGGTATTTTGTTCCAGGCGTGATGATCCTGGCGCTTGGAACAGGTCTGGTGTGGTTGCTCGCAGGGAGTGCCGAGGGCGTGGCCTTGTCCCGGATGATCGCAGTGCTCGTGATTGCCTGTCCCTGTGCTCTCGGGCTGGCGGTTCCTGCGGCGGTGATGGTCGCTGGTGGCGTCGGAGCGCGGAAAGGCATTGTCGTGCGGGATGCTGCCGCATGGGAGAAGGCGTCCAGAGTGGACACCGTTGTGCTTGACAAGACAGGAACACTGACACTGGGGAAGGCCAAGATTTTTGGAGTGGCGTGTATTGATGGAGTTGATGAAGAACACGTGCGCAGAATGGTTGCGGCGCTGGAAAAAGCATCGCATCACCCGCTCGCCGGAGCTTTTGAAGACGGGTCAGGCATTCTATGCGAGGTTCAAGGGGTGCAGGCATTGTCGGGGAGAGGCCTTGGCGGTAGAGTGGACGGACAAGATCTGGTTGTGGGCAGTGAGCGGGTGGTCTGTGCTGACAAGACCGAGGATGCAGGAGGGGGAAGCGGGGAGGAAAAAAGATTTTTGGTGAACAGCCTCAAGCCCGGGAAGCGACTGCTGGATCCCCGATTGGAAGAGGCCGGCCGGAGGTTTGCCCGGGGAGGGGCGAGTCTGGTCTGGGTTGTGATGGATGGCGAAGCGGTGGCTGTATATGGGGTTCGTGATGCCATCAGGCCGGAGGCCAAAATGGTTGTCGGGAGATTGCAGCATGACGGGATGAGAGTGATTCTGGCGAGCGGTGATCATCGTGAAGCGGTACGGGGGGTAGCCGAAGAATTGGGGATTGGCGAGTGGTACGCGGAATTATTGCCCGAGGATAAAGCCAATCTGATTGGACGACTTGGAAATGAACACCGTGAAGTCTTGATGATGGGGGATGGGATGAATGACGGGCCGGCGCTGGCACGTGCTGCAGTCGGGGTCGCGCCGGGACATGGGACGGACTTGGCACAGGGGAGTGGGCAGGTGATCCTGCCTCATGGTGACATCCGGTCACTTCTGCGGTTCCTGGGGTTGGCTGCTGCGACCATGCGGACGATCCGCAGGAATTTCTTTTGGGCCTTCGCCTATAATGTGGTGGCCATACCGGTCGCAGCCGGGGTGTTGGTGCCCTTTGGGGGGCCGGCCCTGGATCCGATGTTGGCCGGATTGGCCATGTCTCTCTCATCGGTTTCCGTCCTCGCGAATTCGCTCCTGCTCAGGATGCCGGATTCTCCAGAGGTGGGTGGCAGGGGAGATCAACGGTAAAGGTGGTTCCTTTCCCCATGATCGATGTGAAATTCAGGGAGCCGTGGTGAGCCTGGATGATACCGTAACTGACGGAGAGGCCAAGACCGGTCCCTGTTTCACGTGTTTTTGTCGAGAAGAAGGGATCAAAGATTTTCCCCCTGATTTCTTCAGGAATTCCGTTACCATGATCCTCGACTGAGAATCTGACCCAATCTGCAAGTTGGGGGTGGCTGCCAGCCATGAGGCAGACCTTTTTATCCGGTGACCAGTCCGGGTAGCGTTCATTCAGGGCATCTCGTGCATTGATGACAAGGTTGAGGATGACTTGGGCGATTTCCTCTCCCCGGCAATGGATGTCCGGGATGTTCTTGTCGATGCTGATACAAAGCTCAATCTGGCTTTTTTCGAGGATTTTCTTGCTGAGGAGACTGATGCGTGAGATGATCTCGCTGCTGCTGTACAGCCGGGCCGGTGCGTTTTCCTGCCGCGAAAATGCGAGCAGATTACGGACGATGCGAGTGATGCGTTCGCCTTCGGCGATAATCTCGTTCGAGTATTCCCTGAGATCGGAATGGCTGGGTGGCATTCTGTCAAGAATGAGCTGGGCATAATTGATCATACCCGTCAAGGGATTGTTGATCTCGTGGGCAACGCCACCGGCCATGATGCCGATGGATTCGAGTTTCTGGGCCTGGATGAGTTGAGCCTGGAGATGAGTTTCCTGTTTGGCAACATTTTTTCGCCAGACTGCTTCGCAGGTTATGCGGGTGAGTTCTTCAACAAGGAGACGGATGTGATTCATTCGTGCCGAAGAAAGCTCTTCGGGGCGTCTTGCCAGAAAGAGGTAGCACCCGGCAGGGTCGTCATCAAGCATACAGGGGATGGCAAGAGCGGAACGGATTCCGTTGACGAGGACTGTGTGGTGCCAAACACATGATTCGTCGAGTTCAGCCAGATCTTGGCACAACCGGCTCTTCCCGCTTTGGAGGACTGTTCCCAGAAAATCTGAAACAGGAGAACACTGCATGCCGAGAAAGGAGGCGGAATCACAGATGAATCCGGATTCTGCGATGGCTGTCAGCGAAGCCTGATTGTATTCGAACCAGACACCGGAAAGGTTCTGGAAATTTGCGCAGATCTCGTCGAGAAGCCGTGGATAATCTCCGCTTTCGCGGCCAGGTGCTCGCAGGGAAGAAAGAATTGTGAGGTAGGCTGTTGTATCGGCGTGATAGAGCTCGATTGCGAGGCGCTCGCTGATATCGGTGATGACGCCAACAATACCGGCCACGTTTCCATGATCATCATGGAAAGCAGCTTTATTGATCAGGACCCGATTCTCGATACCGTCAGAGCCTGTGATATCAATCTGGAAACTGTCCTCTTCTGTGCCTGAGAGGATTTGGGAATCACTTGAGCGAAGTTTTTCGACAAGATCGAGGGGAATGGTGTCGCTGATCGTATGCCCGACAATGTCGGATTCGTGGAGGCCAAGCAGGCGGGCATAGGCCGGGTTGCAGCCCATATATCTTCCCTCAACGTCCTTGTAGAAGACCGGATTGGGGATGGCATGGATAATGGAGTGAAGTACTGACTTGTGGTGTGCGAGACGGTTTTCCATACTGCGTTGGGCTGTGATGTCCCGGCCGATACTCTGAAATTCAAGCAAGCTGCCATCAGGAGCAAAAATTGGTGTTTCTGTCCAGACGATGATGCGTCTGTTCCCGTTTGTATCAATAATTGAGTGTTCGTAGGTGATGGTTCGGGGTGACTTGATGAGGATGGTATACTGACGCTCGACAGACGGTATTTCGTTTTCAGGAAGAAATTTTGTCCAGCGGTGACCAATGATCTCGTCCCTTTGTCCAAAGAGACTGCAATAGCTG
>Ga0116172_10003662_pt1 | contig 12712 bp, 14 predicted proteins | sample AD_UKC083_MetaG_FD_89799 | JGI IMG/M metagenome (GOLD analysis project Ga0116172, IMG submission 89799) | Active sludge microbial communities of municipal wastewater-treating anaerobic digesters from USA - AD_UKC083_MetaG | ecosystem: Engineered > Bioreactor > Anaerobic > Digestate | place: USA...
CTCATTTTAAGGTCACTCGCTTTCTTTGTTGTGTGCCAACTTCATTTTAGCATTTTGTGACCCTAAGAGCAACTGTTTTTTCAGCTGCTCTTTTTCTTTGCCTACTTTTATTTTACACTAAGTCCGCACTTTTTCGTCTAAAAAGCAAATTATCGCTTTTCTATTGACACAAAGCCCCTATTCTGCTATAATGTAGTTGTAACACTATACAGACACATACGTTTATATGATAATTTTGAAAATATTATCATATCAATATAAAGGGAGTGTGCATATCATGGCAGATCAGACTATTATTCAAGTTAGAGTAGATCAAGAGCTGAAGGAGCAAGCAGCAGAGGTTTTCGACAGCCTCGGCATTGACATCCCCACTGCAGTGAGGATGTTCTTCAAAGCTACAGTAAGAATGCAGGGGCTTCCGTTCAGTACCGCACTGAACAGCACTGCTCCAACGAACGATTATTCATCGGATGGCGGCATGACCATAGGCGACAGACATTTCTCGGTTGAAGAGACGGATGCTTTCATGAAATGGGCAAGAGAGAATTTAGCATATAACGCTCCAGATGGCATTGATGATGACGAAACGGTTGTCGTTCTTCCGCTGGAATACGGGAGAGATATTTCTCCGGCTATGTACACACAGCTTGTTTCTAAGGTTCCTGTCGGAAGTGTAACTTGTTGGGAGCATATCTACGACTTTCTCGGAAAGCTTTATAACAGACAGGTTCAGGGGCAGCCAGATAGACCGCTGCCTCGTGTAGATACAAATGGAGAAATGATACCGTACTGGCGGGTGGTATCTAAAAATGGTGTTCTCGGAGAATACTATGCAGGCACCAAAGAGCGTCAGCGTGAACAGCTACTTAGTGAGGGAGTTCCCGTTGTTCAGCGCGGATCCGTTCAAGGCTCATACAAAGTTGAGGATTACAAGGAGCTTATGTTCAACTTTGGCATTATGAAAATTGTCAGAAAGTAAAATTAGGCTCTGTGAGAAACGATAATAATCACTCTCACAGAGCCTCTTGATTTATCAACTTGTAAGCGGACTATTGCCGTAGTATTTCATAATCATAGCAACTTTCCCGAAATACTTGTAGCCCTTGACTTTCTCCCTGCTTACTCGGTACGGATGCGGATTGGTATCCCTGTTGCTCTTGTTTTTCACAAACACCGACAGCGCACCCTCGGCGAATTCTGCATCACGGTCAACGATTACCAGATCACCGGTGTCTACGCCATAATCCGGTAAATCAGGCTGTTTGTCAACGATGAATGCTATCGGAGAACGCAATGTGGACGGGAGAAGTGCTGCCGGAACACTGAGATCCTGTGTCATGTTATCTGCCCTCCTTTATGTCTGTGCGTCTGTTATGATCCACATGAAATATCTGATTACACTCGGCATTTTCCCGTTGAACGCCTTTCTGACTTTTTCAGCATACTCCTTTTCAGTTTTATCTTTGATAGATGCAAAACCTTCCGGAGAGAAATATTTAACCATCTCGCCCTGCAGCTTTGCGAGATAACTACTGCCAGTCATGCCGTTCATACGAGCCATGTTATACATTATATCGGATAAGCATTCTGCTTGTTCCTTTACAGCCGGACTTGGCTCCTCACATCTGTATTCCTCGCCTGTGGGCAGCCTAAAGCCTACGATTCTGCTTGTATCTCTTTTGTGCGGCTTGGGGTGAGCATCGTTTCCGAACAGGCGATGTATTTTCAGGATCTCATCCATTTGCCGACAAAATTCGTCATCACTCATCTCGTCCTCATCTGCATCCTCATATTCATTCGGTTCAAAATCATCTTCTGCACCATCCAGCCAATCCTCCGGATAGTCATCATGATCGTAATAGGTGTAATCCATAAGCGGAGATTCGACATTTTCTGTTTCGTCATAGAGAGCTATCCTACCTTTATGCTCAAAGGGAAGCTGCCACCTGTATTCGGTTTCTTCCCGGTCAGCAATGTCTTCTTCGCATTCAGGGCGTGCATCGTACATGAAATAGCGCATTGCCCTTACTTTTTTTCCATCGTATACAATCGTTACCAACTCGTTTGGCACAAGATATGTTTTCCCTTTTTGAATTCCGAGTTCTTGCATAACAAAGTGAAATGAATCAGATAGGTGGATGTTTGGACCATAATCGCCTTTGGGATAACGCCTGGTCTCACTTCTGACAAATGCATAAAAATTGTCATCAAGGCAGAGATTAGCACTTTCTCGTTCCTCATCAGCAAGCGGAATCAAGAAAAAGCACATTTCATCCTCATTGTAAACAAATAGTGCGTAGTGCGGATTACCGAGATCATGCAGATCATCGTGACTTATTTTAAATATCATTTCTTTGGTATAAAGGGAATTGTAAAAGCTCTCGTACATCATATTTACTCACTCCGTTATCTTTGAATATTAAGCCCGTCATTTATCGCTGCAGCTCTGCAAGTCATGTAAGTATCGCACAGCGATTCCGTGAATTATTAAGGATTGCGGCAAGTCACTGCTGACAAACGTCTCATTTACTTTTGCTTGCGTAATTTCATACCGAAGGTTTTCATCATTGCAATTCCTCATTCTATGTAATCCACTAGATCACCGCTTATATCGCTGATCTTATCCATATCCAGCTCCATATACGATTTGCTTGCGCCTGTAGTCTTGAAAAGCTGTATTTTCCTGTTCACTGCATCTATCTTCCTAACTCTTTCCGTCAGTGTGACATAAGAGCCGCCTGCTTTCAGCATATCATCCAGAAAATATGTGAACTTCAGCACCGGATGATGTCCGTCCTCCAGTACATCATATATCAGGTTGATTTTCTGATTCAGTACTTCCAGCTCCGCTTCACTCAATGTTTCCTGCACACCGACCTCTCTTGCCTCCTCGTCAACCATATCCTCATAGCCTTCGAGCGCATTGAACGCTGAAAACTGCGCCGCACGGCTCCAACTATTCATATATGGTTTACCGGGAACATGGAAATGCGGCAGATCGATTATATCCGCATACATCACTCTTGCGTCAGGCTCACCCTTGCGCAGACCTTTCGTCATAAGCACTCAACCTCCTATACTATTCGCTTCCAGATCTGTGACCGCCGATCTGACCGTTACGTTCTACAGTCATTGCCCCCTCTATTAGATTCATGCCCTTTAGAACGGCATTTTTTCCAAACTTTGACTGCAATGCCAGTGTAGCCCTTTGCAGGGCTTTTTCCTTGTCAGCCTTCTTTTTCTTCTCTGCGTTCTCACGCTCCAGCGCCTCATAATCCACGAACAGTTCAAGCTGCACCGGAGCTGTATCCTCCGGGACATTATCCTCGCTGATAATGTTGCAGGCGCAGATGTTCACACGCCGTATCAGCAGATCAGAGTTTATGATCCTGTCATAAAGCTGCATCATACAGTCGCAGATGTCATGTGTGGAGGACGTCCACGTTTCAAGGTTGCCCGTGCCGTGAGCGTGATAAGGGATAATGCGGCCGTAGTGATCTTTTGCCAGTCTGCCTGTATACAATTTATCAGAGTTTGCAATGAAGAACTTGTCATGAATCGTATATTCAGCCTTTTTCGGATTTGCAGGTGTCAATGATGTCCTGTCATATCCAATCGTTAATGTGATCTTCTTCGTTACTACTCTTTTTCTCACAAGGTCAAGGGCAAGCAGCTCCGTCATCTCTCTTACGATCAGACGGGCTAATGTGCTGTCATACGGCTCTTTCAGCACCTGACCGGACGAAATGCTGTTGCTTGCAGGCCTGTATGCCTTGATGGCAGGAATCTCAATCGGCTCCCAACCCCATGCATGGTCAATAACTGCTTCTGCCTTAACCCCCAGTGCCTTATACAGCAGGTCTCCATTTGTCATGGAAAACCTCGCAACATCTCCCATTGTGAAGCATTTCAGTGCCGCAAGCCGCTTCACTGTACCGGGGCCGAAGTTCCAGAAATCTGTCATAGGCGTGTGACACCAGAGCAGTTCCCGATAGGTGCGCTCGTTCAGTTCTGCGATCCTCACACCGTCTTTATCCGCTTTGACATGCTTTGCAACGATATCCATTGCAACCTTGGCAAGGTAGAGGTTCGTGCCGATTCCCGCCGTTGCTGTGATCCTCGTCTCATACAGTACCTCACGGATCATTGTCATTGCAAGCTCGTGAGCGGTCATATGGTAAGTAGTGAGGTAGCCGGTCACATCTATAAAACACTCATCGATGGAATAGACCAGGATATCCTCAGCACTGACATATCGCATATAGATTGAGAAAATCTTCGTGCTGATCTCCTCATAAAGCTTCATTCGCGGCGGTGCGATAATAAAAGCGAGCTTCAGAGCCGGATCGGCGGCAAGTGTATCTGCATAGAAGGACCCGGAAACGAAGCGGTGTGTACCATCTTCGTTCTTTGGCAGCGCACCTGCACGAAGCGCATCCTGAAAACGCTTGTTATTGATCTGCTTGACAGCATCCTCTACTTCCCACAGTCTCGCTCTGCCGGAGATACCGTATGCCTTCAATGAGGGTGTAACTGCAAGGCAGATCGTTTTAGAGGTGCGGGTCTCATCCGCAACTACCAAATGTGTGGTCAGCGGATCAAATCCGCGGTCTGCACATTCAACGGACGCATAGAACGATTTCAGGTCAATTGCAATGTACACCTTTTCAGCCATGCTTCACACCCCCTGCATATCGTAATTTACACCGTACTCAAGCACTCCACATACCATCTGCCGACAGAACTTTTCTGGTATCGGTTTGCCCGCTCAAAGAACAAGTATTTCGTATCTCCCTTTATAACAACAGTATAGCAGTCTGTTGTGCTGCTGTTGTGCTGTGTACCGGCAGGACGGAAATCCTTGACTGTTTCGATCTGAAATACTCTTCCGTCACTCCATGTGATCGCTTTCGGCTGCATATATCCGGTGGCATCCGTTTCAGAAGTTACCTTTACATAAACACGTTCTGTATGTGATTTCATAGTCTTCGCCCCCTCTATGCTGTTTTATTCAGCTTCCAGACGCTTTTTGACCCTTTCGTATCTGACCATATCCTCGTAGGATACTACGGCATCGGGATCAAGCACGCCCAGCACTCTGCCGATGAGGTAAACATCATCATCGGCACCGAAGTGCATGAACTTATATTTCTTGTTCAGTGATACCAGACCTTTTTTTGTGAACTTCTTGATATAGGTCTCGTTATGGAAGCTGAATGCACCGATCTCACCGTAGGACAGTTCAGAACTTTCAGAAAGTCTCTGAACCATAACAAGGTCGCCGCTATGGAAATCAGGCTCCATACTGTCACCGTTTACAGGAAATACACAGTCCATAAGCGGATGCAGCTTGTTCTTATACAGATGAATCGGCTCTCCCTGATCCTCATACTCTGTTCCAGCATCAAAACCTGCGCAGAGTCCTTTGGTAAACATCGTCTCTTCCGAAATGCTGTTATACAGCTCCTGATCCTCCACATCGCAGAGTTGACGCACCATAGAAGATACGACACTGCGGTGACCGGCTGAGAGCTGCTGAAAACCTTCCAGCAGAACATCCTCTTCAGATGATGTCTTTTTCGTCATAGTAATTGCCTGCTTGGGTGTCTCCGGCTCCGGCTTCTTCATATCGAACAACTCGTCAAGGCTGACACCCAGCACCTCACAGATCTTCGGCAGCAAGGCGATATCCGGACGTGTTCTGCCGTTCTCCCAGTTGCTGACTGCATTTGATTTGATACCGACCTTTTCAGCAAGCTCCTTTTGTTCGATTTTCTTCTGCTCCCGGAAGAAACGAATCTGCCTGCAAAGAACTGGTATCTCCTTCCCCGCATCAATGTTTGTGGACTGTTCCTGCATACTTCGTCTGCCGGCATACGGACGGTCGAGCCGTGCCTTTTTTTCATCGTTTTGCGCTGCCATAAGTTACTCCTCTCACATAAATGAAGCATCATAAAGCGAATCGCACAAATAAAATGGCATCTTTTTATGCGATTTGCCAATTTTTCGTAGACTGAATCACATCTCTTGTAACTTTCAGCCCATTTTGCATTGTTTCTGACTGTATTATAACACATAGTTAGTGCTTTGTCAAGTCCTAAAATTTTAATTTTGCTCTTTACAAAGCACAAAGAATGTGTTATAATACCAAGTAAAGATTTTCCCCGGAGAGATACAACCGCTTCCGCCTTGTGGTGTGTGGCAGAAGCGATTGCCAACAGTCTCTTATGGAAAACCTTAGTCGCCACCGAACGTATTTGTTATGTGAGTCTGCGAAAATGGAAGTTATATCGCAGAAAATCGAGAAAAGAAAGACGTATTTTCCACTCTATTGACTTAATACAGGAGGAAATAAATGGCATTTTGGTATAAGAATTCAGATGGACTAGTCATCAGCCCGGAAAACAGTGAGGTCGATATCGTCGAGGACTGGGAACTGGAGGATGTCGGTCCCGGTACTTATGAAACAGTATCTGAAATGGTAGCAGCACGCTGGGACGACTATCGCCGCTCCTTGTCTAAAGCAATCGAATCCGGAGTGGTTTCAGTGGAACTGAAGCAGAAACGTTTGTCTGAGGTCGCAAGCATAGTGCTTTCCGGTATGGCACTGAAACGTATCGACTGTGCCTGTGCAGACGACAGCGACACCGGATTTTATCTGGATGTGATCGTCATTGCCGACCTTGAGATCTCAGAACCGGACTATGGTGCCGTTGAGAGGGAGCTTGAACGGGTTACGGCGATATCTTCTACCCGCAGTGAATACTATGATTATCTCTGCAGCTGTTTCAGGACAACAGTGAAAAAGAAGCAGTGGTTCAGAATCCGCACCTGCAAGGATGCACAGCATTTTCAGGAAGATGACGGAAGCTGGTATTGGTGTTCCGAACCGGAAATATCTGTATACAAACGAAAAGATAATCTCAGCGGCATCAAACTCACCGACTGCCTTGTTGGTGTAATGTCCTTGGAACAGATCGAAGAGGATGCCGAAAGGCGGCTGATTCAGCATGATATGATGGGTTCTATCGCAAAGAAGGGCTTTGTGGATATGTGGGAGTATGCGGAAAAACTGGGAGCAGATATCCGCTATGCAAAGCTCAGCGTAAAGGGAAGGATCGCAAGCAAGCTATGTCTTCCCGGCAAAAACTCTCGTGTCTACGAGTATTACGGAGAGAAAAGACCCGTACCATGTGTAATCAGCGGACAGCTTATGTTGGAGGGAGTTGACACATTTTACGAGGCAGCAACGCAAAAAGACGATCTCAGCGTGCAGACACTCAGCAGATATCATAAAATCACCTTGAGATTCAAGAAACCGACTATTTTGATAGATCCCATTGTTTGTGACACAGAATCCAAGGAGCAGAACGGAATCTCTCACGAATGCTTTCATATTGAAATACACCCTCGTTTCCTGCTTCTTCAGAATCATCAGAGAACCAGGTTTACAGCTTTGAATATGACAGAAGAAGACTATGACGCATATGAAGAGGAACGGGAGAATTATGCAGAACTGGCCACTGCGGGTGGTCAGAGTAGTTCTTCCGGTCGGGACGAGATCGACTGGGTAGAATGGCAGGCTAGGATGGGTACTGTACGCAGGCGGATGCCGAGGAGTATTGTACGGAAGAATTTGCAGGAGCTGTATGCGAACTATATCTCAGCAAACTCAGTGATGTCTGAGCGGGAGATCACTGAACACATTATCAATGACCTTGCACTTACATTCCATGTCAGCAAAGAAATGGCGAAGATACGCATGATAGAAGTCGGATTTGAAACCGCAAGAGGGGCAATGGTCTTTGTGGACGGCAGATATGCCCCTGCACACCGGACAAGCATCGGCTCACATCCCCGTAACATCTCTTATGTTATCAGTATGTTTGATGCTGCGAGACTGTATGCCGAGGATGAGCGGTTCTATAATACGCTGCAATCGGGCAGATTTGTTTTCGTTGATAACTTCTTCTGTCTCGACAGTCCGAAGTACATTGAGATTCGTGTCGGTGTAAAGCATTTGAATGAGTATGCCCTTAATAATGTTGACAAATGCTGTCTCAGCTTCCGGATTGATTACAGAAGCAGAACAAGCTACTTTGATAAGACCGGGCTGCACAGTGATAATGTCGTTGTTGATCCCATTGCGAATGCACTGGCAAGCATCCCCATTGAACTACTCATCGAATCTCAGGCGGACATAGACGAAAAATGTGCTGATCTCCCCAAAGCCTATGGAGATACACTTGTCTACCACCGTGAGAGGAAAAGTATGTCGCAGGATGATCTGGCGTGGGCTTTAGGAATCAAGCCGGATAGCCTGAGAGATTATGAACATAGCCGTATTTTTGAACCGAGCAGAATCTTCTTCGCAAGTGTAGGAAGAATTCTGAAGCTGCCCGGTTTCTATACAAAGGATATGATGAACAAGGCAAACTGCTCGTTGGATTTTTCAAGGGAACAATTAAAGCACCTCGATTTCATTGTTACATTCATGTATATGCGCTCTTTGGAAGAATGCAATGCGATGGCAGAGCGTTTCAAGCTGCCGCCGCTTCTCGGTCGCAGTGATGAGGAAATTGCACAGGGGCGCAGATTGCGCAACGGAAAGATTACGAGAAAACGCGATAGCTCTGTTCAGTCGATGCAAATGTAAAACAGAATATCACATTATGACGGTTGGAGAAATCCAGCCGTCTTTTTTTATTACACCCCAATACGGGGTGGACATACGGGCATTAAGCGTTAGATACACCCTCATTCGGGGTGGAAAATGGAGTTCTCAAAAATATTTTATGGTTGTTCCACCCCGTTAGGGGGTGGATTTTTAGTTCCAGAATTGATGCGCGTTGCGGCGAATTTGTGCATACAGCACAGTGAGACTGGCACAGTTCATCGAATGCACAGCGTTTTGCACAACAAAACGTCTGAAAATGTCGAAAAACGTCCACCCCCTTATGGGGCTGTAAACCTGCCTCAATATCTGCTACAATAAAGTCACAGTCAAGGACAGAGAGCTTCCGAAGCTTCAGTCCAAGGCTCAAAATAACACCCTGCCGGATGCATACGGTAAGCGGATGTTCATACAGGCTACTACATCTTGTGGCAATAGGCTCGAACTATGCCCGCAAGTACAGGATATAGCTGTATGAACTATCCCTCTGTATGCATCCGGCTATTTTTATGCCGCGGCAGCCTGATAGCATACCCACAACACTGTACCAAAGGAGCATTACTTATGAATTATAAACTCGTCTATATCTGCTCGCCCCGCCGTCCGATTCTGACAAACGAGCCGGAGCGCACTGAGGAGCTGAACACCAACATCAAGCTCGCTCGTGATGCCTGCACGCTTGCCGTGTACCGTGGTTTTCTCCCGGTCGCACCGCACCTTTATTTCCCTCAGTTTCTGAACGATGATGTGGCTGCGGAAAGAAACCTCGGCTTAGACATGGGAAAAGCACTGCTCAGACAGTGTACGCAGCTTTGGATCATAAGCCCTCGGATCAGCAGCGGAATGTCCGCAGAGATCAAGGAAGCACAGAAGTACGGCATCCCGGTTCTGGTTTTCACTGCCGCAGGATTCAGACATTACAGAGGAAATGGTGATACGACCGATAACTGTTATGCTGACACCTTTGACGGTGTGAGCGAGTAAAAGCACATCAAACTTTTTAGAAGATAAGAAAAACACATTTGTTAGTCAGGGCGCGCACTGGCGGACAGATGCTCATAAAGGAATACAGAAACGTTCAGTACAGGAATAAGACCTGTGTGACTGATGGAATAACTGTATCCTTTTGACATCTGCTGCCGGAGTGCGCCCTTGGTGCAGTTTGGCATATTGTCTGAGCATCTGCCGCCTGATGCGTTCCTTGTGGAAAGGAACTGTTATGGAAAACATGAATATTGCTCAGAACACTGCCGTAATGCCGGAGATTACGGCACAGACCACACTCGGCGAGCTTTTAGAGATGCTCTGCCTTGAGGCCGGACAGAAGAAGCCCAACAAAACACCTACGCCTAAGAATCTGCGCATTACCGCCGTTCCCGTTGCAAAAATGCTGGATTGCATCGTATACGACAACGGATTCGCTTATTATAATAATGGTTCACGACACTCGGTTCTCTGGCTTCCTTATTGCGTGAACTTCACATACTATTTCACTCCTCTGAGAGATGCTGAAAAGAATACTCTCAGCGAGACTTTTCCTCTTCCCGAAGGTCTGCTCGAATCAACAGCGTGGCCGGTTGTCGTAACACTGATCGCTGAACATCGTATCGAACACCATATGGATACCAATGCAGGAATTGGTCATGAAGAAGTGAAAGAGATACCAGAAGAAGAGGAAGAACCAAATATTGAAGGCCGTGATAACCGCTGCTATGAGTTTATGTGGCACGAGGAGCCTATAAATGTGAATCCGCTGGATGCTGTAATTCGCAGAGAGACACGAGAGGAAATACTCAACGATTTACCAGAAAAGCAGAGGGAAGCATTTATCCTTTATCATAAATATGAATACACTCAAAGAGAAATTGCTGTGATGCTTGGCATTTCACAGAAAGCAGTTGATTATCGTTTGAGCAATGCATATGAGCGTATCAAAAAATTTATTTGAGAAATTTTCGTTTTTTGACTTCTCAAACGCCCTCTCCCAGACTATATAGTAGTGGCTCTTTCAAAGCCCCCATCTAAAACGGCTGCGATAGCTACTGCAGCCGTTCCACTTTATACATTGGTCTATGACCACAGAAAGGAATGCCTATGGAAAACAGAAGAAAACCGAAGTACCGTTATAACGGAGCAGCTCGTCCGAATGCTGAGAAGGAGCTTGACAAGCTGAAGAAGCTCGAAGCCTGCTCGGACAAGCGTGCCGCAGGTATTGCACAGACAGTATCGAATATGTTCAAGTTCATGCTGCTTTCCGCAGCGATGCTTCCGAAGATGGAGCTGGATATCGGAATAATGCGTCTGAAGGTCGATGACAACGGTATTTTCTGCGGAGTCAGATTTCCTGATAGCAGAAGCAATGACCGCTGTGATGATGCCAGATGTAGGAATCATGAATATGACGATGATGAGGAGGGATTGATTTATGACGGAGACTGAAAAGAAGCAAACAGTACCGGAGCCGATTCCGGTGGATGCAAAGAAATTGATTGATGCGCTTGGCACGATCTTCGGCGGCGTGATCCAGCTTCTGAAAGCAACTGAGCCGGGCATGGCACAGCAGCTTGCAGACATGGCGATCAACGGTGTGCCGAAGCCTGCGGCTGAGACGGACCCGGAAACGATCAACCCGGACGAGTTTGAGGAGATCATCTCTGCTGACGATCTTCCTTGGGATACCGAGCCGGAACAGCCCGAAGAGACGAAACCTGCGGAAAAGCCTAAGCCGAAGAAGGCGGCAAAGAAGGCGGAGCCGCCCGCCGAGCTGACAACAGACGACCTTATTCGTGTTGTAACGCAGAAGATCAAACAGAACAGAGCCAATAAAGATAAGGTTCTCGCTCTGCTAAAATCCTATGGCGCAGCAAAGGTCAGCGACATTCCGCAGGACAAGTACGAGGCATTTCTCACCGATGTGTCTCAGCTCTGACCGGGGGTGATCGGATGCCTGACGTTCATGCGCTTCTAAGCGCATCCGGTTCCAAACAGTGGCTGCACTGTCCGCCTTCCGTCCGGTTGCAGGAGAACTTCCCGAACGAAAGCTCCGTCTATGCTGAAGAAGGTACATTTGCCCATGAGATCTGTGAGTACAAGGTCTGCAAATACCTGCATGAGCGCGTGAAACGTCCGCAGTCCGAGGAGTTCGATACTGAGGAAATAGAGCAGATCACGGATGTATATGCGGAATTCGTAATCACGATTATTGAGCAGATGCGTGAAAACGGCTGTGAACCGCTTGCCTTTGTGGAGGAGCGTGTCGATTACAGTCACATCGCTCCTTCCGGCTTTGGTACTGCGGATATGCTTATCATCGGAAAGGACGAAAACGGCAGAGGTCTTCTTCATGTATGTGATTTCAAGACGGGCAAGGGCGTGTTCGTGGATGCCGACCACAACAGCCAGATGATGCTGTATGCACTCGGAGGTTTAGCCGCCTACGGCTTTTTGTATGATATCGAGATCGTCCATATGAGCATCATTCAGCCCCCGTCTTGATAATATCAGCACGTTTGAATGCTCCCGTCAGGAGCTTGAGGAATGGGGCGAGAGCATCAAACCGACCGCACTGCTTGCTTTTGAGGGCAAGGGTGAACAGCATCCCGGCGACTGGTGCCGCTTCTGCCGCGCAAAGCCTGTCTGCAAGGCTTGTGCCGATGAAGCACTGGCGCTCTGCCGGGAGGATTTCCTTGATCTTGATGCCGGGGCTTTTGATGATACCGCAGAGGAATCGGATATGACAGCACCCTATGAAGCGGATACAAATATAGCCGTATTCAAGCAGCCGGGACTTATCCCGATATCTGAACTGGCGGAGATACTTCCGACGCTGAACCGTATCAGTTCATGGATCGAGGCGGTATTCGCATTCGTCTCCTCCGAGGCGATCAACCACGGCGTACCCATTCCCGGTTATAAGGTGGTCGAGGGACGCAGCAAGCGTATTTTCACAGACACCAAGGCGGTGGTCGATACTGCCGTGCAGAACGGCTACACCGACCTTTACAAGCAGACGCTCATCACGCTGACGGAATTTGAAAA
>Ga0116172_10003671_pt1 | contig 12699 bp, 9 predicted proteins | sample AD_UKC083_MetaG_FD_89799 | JGI IMG/M metagenome (GOLD analysis project Ga0116172, IMG submission 89799) | Active sludge microbial communities of municipal wastewater-treating anaerobic digesters from USA - AD_UKC083_MetaG | ecosystem: Engineered > Bioreactor > Anaerobic > Digestate | place: USA...
CACTTCCAGCACCCGGCGCGACAGGGCCTTGAGTTGGCGTGTGGTGTTGCGCAGACGGGTTTCGGCCTCGTGTTTGTACAGGGCCATGGCCAGGGTGGTGCTCAGCTCACGTTCAGAAAACGGCTTGAGGATGTAGCCAAAGGGCTCGGTCAACTTGGCCCGCTCCAAAACCTCGTCAGCCGCAAAAGCGGTCAGAAAAACCACCGGCAGATTGAAACGGTTGCGAATGGTACCTGCCGCGGCGATGCCATCCACCGTGCCGCTGAGCTGTATGTCCATCAGCACCAGGCTGGGGCGCTCGCGCTCGACCAATTGCATGGCCTGGTCGGCACTGGCTGCAATACCCACGGTCTCGTAGCCCAGGGATTGAACCTGCGCGGCAATGTCACGGGCGACGATGGCCTCATCTTCCACCACCAAAATCCGGGCTCTCGCGGTAGACGACATCATGGTTGTGGGCTTTCAGTGGTCTGTGCGGCATCAAATCGCTGGTATCTGTTCCTTCCCGACTGTTTGGCAGCATACATGGCCTGGTCGGCATGGCGCACCAGCAGGTCTGCCTCAATACCATCCTGCGGGTAAACCGTGACCCCCATGCTGGCAGATACCTGCAACACCGCCGCGTCGACATGGATGGGGGCAGACGCGGCCTGCAGCAGGCGATCCAGCACGGGATCGCAGTCCTGGGCGTGTTCCAGGTCCACCAAAATCGCAACGAACTCATCGCCCCCCAGGCGCGCCAGCGTGTCGCCCTCGCGCAGGGCAGATTTCATGCGCTGGGCCAGGGTCACCAACAAGGTGTCTCCCACGGTGTGGCCATAGCGGTCGTTGACCGCCTTGAATCCGTCCAGATCCAGATACACCACCGCCACCGAGTGAGCGCGACGCTGGCTTTGGGCAATGGCTTGTTGCAATCGGTCAGCCAACAAGACACGGTTGGGCAAGTGGGTGAGCGCATCAAAATGGGCAATGTGTTCGAGCTGCGCCTGGTGTGTTTTCATGGGCGTGATGTCGCTGAACAAAGCCACATAGCTTTGCGTGCGGCCCGCCACATCGCGCACCGCGCTGATGGTTTGCATCTCTGCGTACACCTCGCCGTCCTTGCGCCGGTTCCAGACCTCACCCGTCCAGTGCCCGGTTTCCAGCAATGCCTTCCACATCGCCGCGTAATACTCAGGCGGCTGCCGGCCGGAACTGAGAATGCGGGGGTTTTGACCCATGGCTTCCGTACGACTGAAGCCCGTGATGCGGGTGAATGTGTCATTGACATCCACAATGGTGCCATCGGCATCTGTGATCAGGATGCCCGCTCTGGCGTGAGTGAACACACTGGCCGCCAGTTGCAACTTGTCGAAGTTGGCCTGCAGTTCCTTGCGGCTGTTCTCCTGGGCCAGGCGCGCGGCCCTCTGGCGTGTCGCATTGCGCAAGAGCTGCCAGGACACCAGCATCAACAGCAAGCTCACAATAACGCCTGCAACCACACTCCGCAGCTGCTGGCTACGCACCGGCGCCAAAATCTTCTCAATACTGGGACCCACAATCAGCGTTACACCGTACTGCGGCAGGCGGTGGTAGCTGGACAAGCGATCCACACCGTCCACTTGGGCCTCACGACGAAAACTGCCCTGCAAGGGAGCGCCAACATCGGCGTAAGGCGAGGTTTTGACCACGGTTCCCACATACGTATCCTGCTCGCTGGAGCGGGCCATGACGTCACCGCTGTCGCGGATCATCCGCGCAGCACCATCTTTGCCAAAACCAGTCGCTCCATAAAACTTGACGAAGTGATCCGGGTTGACCGACGCCACGATGACACCAACCAACTGGCCGCGCTGAAACATGGGACGCGTAACCTGGATAGACCACTTGCCCGATACCCGCCCCTTCACAGGACGGCTGATGAACAACTTGTCTTGATACTGCGCCTGGTGCACCGTGAAGTGTTCCCTGTCGCCCAGGAAGGTGGGCTCCTGCGGAACGCCAAGGTTGCTGTAAACCAGATAGCCTTTGGCGTTGATGACGGCAACCTGCAGAATCGCACCCTCTCCCGCATCCAGGTGCAAGCGTATGGCGTCACCCATCTCTGACGGGCGGTCCATCCATGTCTGGCGCAATACCAGCAAGGCGTGGTCCACATACACAAACGTGGACTGGGCCTGACCCGCAAAAGTGGTCGCCCAGGCGGCTGTCTCGCGCCGTGTGTGGTCCAGCGCCTGCTCTTCAATGCGGTGCGCGTCCCACAAAATGGTTGACCACAGCAACACCAGCGCAGTCAGCAACCACAGGGTCACTTGCTGGCGGAATCGGTTGGTAGGCATGCGAGCCATGTTATCAAGAACACGATGGCGGTTTCATGTCCATAGCCAAGCCAACCAAAGGGTCAGATCTTGGAAAAAATCTTGGCTTCTTCAAACAGCGGATTCAAATCACCCAACGACGCGATGACCTCGTCAAGTGTGCCGCCCAGGCGTTTGACTACGGCGGGCGGAAACTCTTCGACCAGCAGATTGCCGGCAAAACCGAAGGCCAGTTTCTTGCTGATCTGGTTGGCAGCGAACACGCAGGCAATCATGTCGGAGTCTGCTAATTCCGGACCATACTGGTGGCGAATGGTTTCCACCAAGTGCGGTGCAAAACGCCATTTCTCGACCAGCATGGCGCCAACCACGGCATGGTCCACACCCAAAGTTTCGCGCAAGGCCAGATGCAGCGACGTGCCGTTTTTCTCACTTGCTTGCAGCGCATGGCGAAACTCGGCTGGCATAAACTGGGCCAGCACCACCTTGCCAAAGTCGTGCAACAGCCCGGCAATGAAACAGTCCATCGGGTCGGCGTCGCCCGCCTTGAGAGCCACCTGCTTCGCAATAGCAGCAGTTGCCAGTGAGTGCAGCAGGTATTGCTGTCCGTCAAAACCGGCCTCATTGGTCTTGGGCAGCATGCCGATGGCCGCGATGCTCAACGCCAGATTCTTGATGGTGTTGAAACCCAGGTACACCACCGAGTGACCAACCGAAGTAATCTGCTTGGGAAGGCTGTAGTACGCAGAGTTGACCACCTTGAGGATTTTGACCGTGAGCACCGGGTCTTTGTCGATGACCTCCACCAGGTCCTTGGGCATACTGTTGACATCGCGCGTCAGCTCCAGCACGCGTTGCACGCTCTTCGGGAATGCGGGCATGCCATCCACCGCAGCGGTCAGCTTCTTGGTGAGTTCGGGACTCATTTGCATGATGCGATTTCCGGAAATAGAACCTCAGTGTAGCCAAACTGACTGAAATCGCGAACCCGCATCGGATAGAGCTTGCCCCACAGGTGATCACACTCATGCTGGACCACGCGGGCGTGAAATCCACTCACGGTCCGGTCGATCGGATCACCATATTGATCAAAACCGGTATAGCGAATATGCGACCAGCGCGGCACCTGGGCCCGTAAACCGGGGACGGACAGACAACCCTCCCAATCCAGTTCCTCGGGCCAATCGCCTTCGGTCTCGCCCGCCTGGGTCAACGGAGTGATAACCGGATTGACCAGCACGGTTGGCGGCACCAGGGGGCGGTCGGGGTAGCGCGGGTTAGCCGCGCGACTGCCAAACACCACCACCTGAAGATCGACTCCAATCTGCGGCGCGGCCAGGCCCGCGCCATTGGCGCAGGCCATGGTATCGAGCAGGTCATTGACCAGCAGATGCAGCACATCCGAATCAAACCCCTCTTGTGGCACGGGCTTGGCCATGCGCAGCAAACGCGGATCGCCCATTTTGAGAATGTCACGGATGGTCATGGTTCAGTCTCCAGCAAGCATGGTAAGCATGTGCGCCTCGTCGATGACAGAGATACCCAGGGCAACCGCCTTGTCCAGTTTGCTGCCCGCATCGCTTCCCGCCACCACATAGTCGGTCTTTTTGCTGACGGATCCCGAGACCTTGGCGCCTGCTGCCTCCAGTAGATCTTTGGCTGCATCGCGACTCAGGGTGGGAAAGGTGCCGGTCAACACAAATGTCTTTCCGGCCAGCGGCTTGGGGATCTGGACTGCGGGTTCACCCTCCTCCCAGGTCACACCGCATGCACGCAATTGCTCGACCACCTCGCGGTTGTGGGGTTGATCGAAAAAGGTACGAATGCTTTCAGCAACGATGGGGCCAACATCGGCAACCTGGAGCAGTTGTTCTACCGAGGCATCCATGATGCTGTCCAACTGACCAAAATGCCGTGCCAACGCTTTGGCGGTGGCTTCGCCCACATGGCGGATTCCCAAGCCGAACAGGAACCGCGGCAGCGTGGTTTGCTTCGAGTCGCTCAGTGCTTGCAACAGATTCTGCGCGGACTTGTCGGCCATGCGGTCCAAAGCGGCCAGCGCCGTTAAACCCAAACGGTACAAATCTGGCAGGGTATTGACGATACCTGCGTCGACCAGTTGATCCACCAGCTTGTCGCCCAGGCCATCCACTTCGACAGCGCGGCGCTGCGCGAAGTGCAGGATGGCCTGTTTGCGCTGGGCACTGCAGAAAAGACCACCGGTACAACGGTAGTCAGCCTCGCCCTCCTCGCGCACAGCAACTGAACCGCAGACCGGGCAGATGCGGGGCATGGTGAAGATCGCGGCGTCGGCCACGCGCTTGTCCAACAGCACTGACACCACTTCGGGAATGACATCACCCGCGCGCCGAACCACCACGGTGTCGCCGACCCGCACGTCTTTGCGCCGGGCCTCGTCCTCGTTGTGTAAAGTCGCGTTGGTCACCGTGACCCCGCCCACGAACACCGGTGCCAGCTTAGCAACCGGTGTGAGTTTGCCGGTGCGCCCCACCTGCACATCAATACCCAACACCGTGGTGAGCTGCTCCTGTGCCGGGTATTTGTGGGCAACGGCCCAACGGGGCTCGCGGGATACAAAACCCAGTTGCTTTTGCAGTGCCAGGCTGTTGACCTTGTAGACCACACCGTCGATGTCGTAGGGAAGCTGGTCGCGGGCTTGACCCATGCGCTGATGATAAGCTATCAATTCGGTAGCGCCCTGTGTAATATCTACGAGGGCTGCAACTGGAAAACTCCAACTTTTCAGGGTTTGGAGCATGCCGAAGTGTGTGCCGAAGGTGGGGCCGCCCTGCTCCACCGGTGTGACTTCACCCAGGCCATAGGCAAAGAAGCTCAAAGGCCGTTGGGCAGCAATGGCCGGGTCCAACTGGCGCACCGCACCAGCCGCGGCGTTGCGTGGGTTGACAAAGGTCTTTTCACCCTTTTCACCCGCGGCAATGCGTTGGCGTTGGCGCTCGTTCAGCGCTTCAAAGTCGTCGCGGCGCATATAGACCTCGCCACGCACCTCCAATACGGGGGGCGCACTGTCTGGAAGCCGCAAGGGAATTTGGCCCACGGTACGGATGTTCTGGGTGACATCTTCGCCGGTTTCTCCGTCGCCCCGGGTGGCGGCCTGAACCAGCACACCGTGCTCATAGCGCAGGTTCATGGCCAGACCATCAAACTTGGGTTCCGCCACGTATTCGATGGGTGGATCGGTGTCAACGAGCCCTAGTTCTTTGCGCACACGGGTATCGAAATTTTGGGCGCCACTGGCCTCGGTGTCGGTCTCGGTGCGGATGCTCAGCATGGGAACGGCATGCCGCACGGAAGCAAACTGATCCAGTGGCTTGCCGCCTACACGCTGCGTCGGTGAATCTGGCGTAATCCATTGCGGATGGGCACCTTCCAACGCCTGCAACTCCTGAAACAGCCGGTCGTACTCGGCATCAGGAACCGTGGGTGCATCCAGCACGTAATACTGGTGGGCGTAGCCATGCAGCAGGTCGCGCAAAGCCTGCATGCGCGCCATGTCTGACGGGCTGTTTTCGGTGGGCAAAGCTGCAAACAGGTCGAGATTGGCCATGCTCACGCCCGACCGCTTCTAGGCAAACAGACGCCGCGCGAGCATGGAGCCGGCGGCCAGGTCGCGTTGTTCCAGCGTGTCATACAGAGATTGCAGCTCGGCACCAATCACGTCCATGGCTTGCGCGGTCAACAGTTGTCCGTGGTCATCGGTTACGACCCCATCCATGGTTTCCGCCAATGCGGTGGCCACTTCACGCATGCGCACAAACGGGTTCTCGCCCCGGTCGACCTGCGCCACATCGAGGTGCAAGGAAACATCACGAATGGCGGACTGTGCCGGGTCCTCTGCCAGCGCGGCCTGCGTGTCAAAACCCAGTACCAGCACCGGCGCCATTCCCTCCTGGCTGGATGGCAACACCATGCGCCCGGGAATCACCCCTGCGACAAAACCCAGCCTCGCCGCGTTTTGCTGCACATAACCGGGGCTCCACGACGCATTGCGTGCGCGAATGGTGAAACCCAGTTGGGCGTCATGCGCACTGGCAAATTGGTCCAGCTCGCGGGCACGTGCGACTTCTTCCAGCATCTCGGGAAATTCTGGCGTGGCATTGATCGCGTCGGCAAAGGCCTGTGTTTTGACCACGAATTCGGAGTATTCAATCTCGTTCAAGGCGCCAGAGCGATTGGCCAGTTGCACGCCCGCCTGAAAGCCTCCATAACGTTGACCGGCAACCGGAGCTTCCCACATCTGGGTACTGAGGTTATAGCCTTCGATGGCGAAGGGCTTGGTCCCGGCCCTGCGGGTGGAGGGCATTGCCGCAATGGCAGCCTCTCCAGAAACCTGCAGGTTGGGACCATCCAGTGCCACAGTGGCAATGACATCGATCAGCGAATCCATCGCCAGGCGGCGGGTTGCGGTCGCAACGGCTATTGGCTGGCTGAGGTGATCCGGCTCATCCCCCATGACCGGGTCCTGCTGTTCTGCGGTGCGTGATTCGCCATCGGGCTCGGGACTTGCCTGACGGGGCGCGTTACGGCGCGAACTCCAGGCGCCATGGGCGACCACGGCAGCCAACACGACGCCACCTGCTATTGCCAATCCGATTTGAAGATTGCTCATAAAGTGTCTTAAGCCAGCTCTGCCAGTGTGAGGGCGGATTCCATGTCCACTGCAACAATGCGCGAAACGCCTTGCTCCTGCATGGTCACGCCAATGAGTTGCTCAGCCATTTCCATGGCGATCTTGTTGTGGCTGATGAAAAGGAATTGGGTTTCTTTGCTCATGCTGCGCACGAGTTTGGCATACCGCTCGGTATTGGCGTCGTCCAAAGGTGCATCCACCTCGTCGAGCAAACAGAAAGGCGCCGGATTCAACTGAAAAATCGCAAACACCAATGCGATGGCGGTCAGGGCCTTTTCACCACCGGACAGTAGGTGAATGGTCTGGTTCTTCTTGCCCGGCGGCTGGGCGATAACCTGCACACCCGAATCCAGAATTTCGTCACCCGTGATAACCAGCCGGGCGTTGCCGCCACCAAACAGCTCGGGGAACATGCGCCCAAAGTGCTGATTGACCAAATCGAATGTGCTCGACAGCATCTCCCGCGTTTCGGCGTCAATCTTGCGAATGGCACCTTCCAGCGTATTCATGGCCTCGGTCAGATCGGCATTCTGTGCGTCCAGAAACTGCTTGCGCTCGCGGGCTGCGGCCAGCTCTTCCAGGGCTGCCAGATTGACCGCACCCAACGCCTCAATTTCGCGGTGCAAACGGTCAATGTCACTCTGCATGCCGGTCAGGCGCACGTTACCGTCTTTGATGGACTGCTCAACTGCCTGCAGATCCGCCTGGGCGTCGAGCAACAGCTGCTCGTACTGTTCAAAGCCCAGCCGGGCGGCCTGCTCTTTGAGCTGAAACTCGGTGATCCGCTGGCGCAGTGGGTCGAGTTCACGCTCGAGCTGCAAACGCCGCTCATCGCTGGCACGCAATTTGGCCGTCAGGTCGTCGTATTCACTGCGGGTTACACCCAAAGCTTGTTCGCGCTCGAGCTTCAGCGCCAGCGCATTCTGCAGGCCAGCTTGCGCGGCTGCGTCGGTCAGTCGGGTCAACTCATCGTGTGCGCGCTGGACTTCAGCATGGACCGACTCGGTTTGCTGTGCCGCCGTTTCGATGGTGCGGCTGAGCTCGGCAGTGCGCGCTTGCAGGCTGCGTTGGGCGAAAACGGCCTCCTGCGCCTGGCGCTCCAGGCTGCGCTGCTGGTCACGGCACTGGGCCAATTTGCGCTGCACGTCGATCACCCGTTCATCCAGCGTGGCGTGGCGCTCCTGGCTGTCAGCCAATTGCATATCCAGCGATTCAAACCGGCCTTCCGCCGTCTCACGGCGCTCCTGCAGGTCGTCAAGCTGTGCCTGCACCTCTGCCAAGTCGCCCTCGATTTGGGCGCTTCGGTTGCGGGACTGCTCGGCCAACTGGGTCAAGCGCAAGGTCTCCACCTGCAGGGCGTGTGCCTGGGTTTGCGCATCGGTGGCTTCACGGCGCACACTGACCAGACGCTGGGATGCATCGGCATATGCCGCCTCGGCCCGCACCAATGCGGCACGGGCTTCTTCGGCCATCATGACCTGGGCACGCAAGTCCTTTTCCAGATTTTCAATTTCCTGCGCACGTGCCAACAATCCTGCCTGCTCACTGTCGGGCGCATAAAAACACACACTGTGGCTGCTGACGACGTGACCGGACTTGACGTAAATCGACTCACCGGGTTGCAACTTGTCGCGCTGGGCCAGTGCGTCTTCAAAACTCGATGCGGTGTAGCATCCCTGCAGCCAATCGGCCAAAACGGCGCGCTGACCGGCATCACTGATGCGCAACAAATCCGACAGGCGCGGCAAGGTGGCAGCATGCGCCGGGGCAGCGGCCAGTGGCGGACTAAAAAAAGACAACTTGGCCGGCGGCGCGTCATGGGCAAAAGAGCGCACCAACTCGAGGCGGGAGACTTCCAATGCCGACAGCCGCTCGCGCAGGGCGCCCTCTAAAGCATTTTCCCAACCCTGCTCGATATGGATGCGTGTCCACAGGCCCTGCAGGTGATCCAGGCCGTGCTTGGCCAGCCAGGGCTGCAACTTTCCATCGGTCTTGACTTTTTCTTGCAGGGTCTTGAGCGCCTCAAGTCGCGCCGACAGATCGGCCTTGCGAGCCGACTCTTCGTTGACCGTTTGCTGCTGCACGCGGCGCGCCTCATCACGCTGGGGCAAGGCGTCCTGCAATTCCTGCAACCGTGCGTCTGCAACAGCCGCTTTTTCCTGTGCTTCCTCCAGCTGTGCCAGCAAATTCTGCAGCTGACCTTCGTCGGGTGGAGTCAGCGCGTTGCGGTCAGCTTCCAGTCGTTCGCGCCGCGCCGACACCTGCCTGAACTGCTCTTCAATGCCGCGCTGTTCAGCCGCCAGCACCTGAATTTGCTGCTGCACTTGCATCACGTTGCCGCGCTGGTCATTCGATGCAGCCTGCGCAGCGGTCAACGCATCCTCCAGATCCGGCAACTGTTGCGCCTGCTCTTCGACCTGGGCAGACAAAAGCTCGGTTTGCTCGTCACCCAGCAAGGCTAGCTCGGCAAGACGTTCAATCTCGGCCAGCGCATCTTCCTTGCGTGCGGCCCACTGACCAATCTGCTCCTGCAAACTGGCCAAACGCTGTTCGGCACGTTGGCGGCCTTCGACCACAAAGCGTATCTCGGCCTCCAGTCGCCCGACATCGGTGCTGGCCTCATAGAGCCGCCCCTGCGCCTGGTTGACCTGGTCACCCGCCGCGTAGTGGGCTTGCCGCACCGACTCCAGATCGGCTTCCACGCGGCGCAAATCGGCCATGCGGCTCTCCAGTGCGTTGACGGCACCCAGGCCATCCGATTGCACCTTGGCCTGATCGACCAGCGCTTCGGCACGCTTCAGAAACCACTGTTGGTGCTGCTTCAGGCTGACTTGGGCTTGCAGCGATTTGAACTGCAACGCCACCTCGGCCTGGCGCTCCAGTTTGTCCAGATTGGCGTTGAGTTCACGCAGGATGTCTTCGACGCGGGTCAGGTTCTCGCGCGTGTCCGATAACCGGTTTTCTGTCTCCCGTCGCCGCTCCTTGTACTTGGATACACCAGCGGCTTCTTCCAGGAAAAGGCGCAATTCTTCCGGTTTGGATTCGATGATGCGGCTGATGGTGCCCTGGCCAATGATGGCGTATGCACGGGGCCCCAGGCCAGTGCCCAGAAACACATCCTGCACATCGCGGCGACGCACCAGCTGGTTGTTGATGAAGTAGCTCGATGTGCCATCGCGCGTTAGAACCCGCTTGACAGCAATCTCGCCAAATTGGCCCCACTGTCCACCGGCCCGGTGATCGGCATTGTCAAAAATCAGCTCCACGCTGGATCGGCTGGCCGGTTTGCGGGTGGTGGTGCCGTTAAAGATAACGTCCTGCATCGACTCGCCACGCAACTCGCTGGCCTTGCTCTCACCCAGCACCCAACGCACCGCATCCATGATGTTGGACTTGCCGCAACCATTGGGCCCCACCACGCCGACCAGTTGCCCCGGCAGCAGGAAGTTGGTGGGCTCAGCAAACGACTTGAACCCGGATAACTTGATGGAATTGAGACGCACTGGAAAAAGAAGAAGAAGCTAAGCGATTGATTTCATTGGAATTTACGGACAAATGCCGCAAACCGCAGTCTGCCAATGATACCGTGCAGGCATTGCGCCCGCACTCAGGAACGCAGGGCAGCCTCGATCTTGGCGGCCAGCGCGGTCAGAGAGGGAGGTTTGACCATATACCCGGCTACGCCCAGCGGCAGCGCCTCGCCGACCGTAGAGGCGCTGGAGTCCGCACTGAGGAAAATCACCTTCGTATTGCTCAACTGGTTATTGGGCAAAGACCGCAGCTGTTTGACAAAGGCGATTCCGCCAACTGGCTGCATGTGGATGTCGGTCAGGATCAGGTCGGGTTTGAGTTTGACGACTTCTTTCAGCGCACTCGCTCCATCCGTGAAAGCATACAGATCCAGGATGCCTATACGGCGCAATGTATTGAGGATAAAGGTGCTCATCACCGCCTCATCCTCAACAACAACGATTCGGGCCCTTTTGATATCCACGTCAAAACTCCATGTGATGGGAACTGGTCACCGCGGGAGCGCCAGGTAATCGGCGATTTCGCTTTGAAGCATTTCCAGCTTGGGGTCCAATTCAGCAAACACCACCCCGACTGCTACACCATCCTCCGTTTTGCTCATGTGCTCGACCCTTGCCAACTGCTCACACAGTGCGGGCACGCAAAATATTGGCATGCAACCCTTGAGCGAATGGAGCAGTGGATTGGCGGTGCGCGCGTCGCCGTTGGCCAGCGATTGACGAATCTGTGGCAGGTCGCGCTCCAGCAACTCCTGCAGCATGGGCAGCATGCTGCGCATGGCCTCCTCGTCGCCAATTTGTTCCATGGCAAGCGCAACATCCAAATACACCCACGACTGGCCATTGGCGGAAGTCATCGACATCAACTACTCCTGGAATGGACTCAAAATATACAGGAACTCTCGGAAAACCCACCCTGCAAGTGTAGCAACTGCACAGGGGATAATGGCGGCCCATGAATCCGAATTTATCCCTCTTGCAGGCCTATCCATTTGAGCGTCTGCGGCAATTATTTGCACCGGTACAGCCCAATCCCGCTTACTCGCCCATCAGCCTGGGCATTGGTGAGCCCAGGCACGCCACGCCCGAGTTGATCAAACAGGCTTATTGCAAGGCCATCAATGACCCCAAAGGGGGACTGGCGGCCTACCCAGCCACTGCGGGCGTAGCGCAGTTGCGTGAATCCATTGGTCACTGGCTTCAGCGCCGCTATGGCCTTGCACTCAACACCGAAACCCAGATTCTGCCCATCAACGGGTCGCGTGAGGCCCTGTTTGCGTTTGCCCAAACGGTTGTCAACCCGGCCGCGCGGGTGGCGCCGGATTTGCCTGCACTGGTGGTGTGCCCCAATCCGTTTTACCAAATTTACGAGGGTGCGGCGTTTCTGTCCGGTGCACAGCCCTACTTCGTTCCGTCCGACCCAACGCGCAATTTTGCCCAGGATTGGGACAGTGTTCCCGACGACGTGTGGGCGCGCACCCAGCTGCTGTTTGTTTGCTCACCCGGCAACCCCACTGGCGCGGTCATGCCGCTGTCTGAATGGAAGAAACTGTTCGATCTGAGTGACCGCTTTGGTTTTGTGATTGCCTCGGACGAGTGCTACAGCGAGATTTACTTTCGCGAGGAGCCGCCGCTGGGCGGGCTGGAAGCCGCCGCCCAGCTGGGCCGAACAGATTTCAAAAATCTGTTGATTCTGACCAGCCTGTCCAAACGCAGCAATGTGCCCGGCATGCGCAGCGGTTTTTGCGCTGGCGATGCAGCCCTGGTCAAGCAGTTTCTGCTGTACCGCACCTACCACGGCAGCGCCATGAGCACCGTGGTGCAGGCGGCCAGCATTGCCGCCTGGGACGATGAACAGCATGTACGCGACAACCGCGAGCAATACCGCTCCAAGTTCGCCCAGGTCACACCGATGCTGGCCGACGTGGTCGATGTGGCCCTGCCCGATGCCGGGTTTTACCTGTGGGCCAAAGTACAAGGCAGCGACACCGATTTCGCCCGCGACCTGCTCGCTCTTTACAATGTGACCGTTTTGCCCGGAAGCTTTCTGGCCCGCGAAGCGCGCGGCTTCAACCCCGGTGCCAACCGCATCCGCATGGCGCTGGTGGCTGAAACGGCAGAGTGTGTGGAAGCCGCCGAACGCATCGTTCAATTTGTCAAATCCCGAAAGTCCCTATGACACAACAACTCCAGCAAATCATCG
>Ga0116172_10003673_pt1 | contig 12697 bp, 7 predicted proteins | sample AD_UKC083_MetaG_FD_89799 | JGI IMG/M metagenome (GOLD analysis project Ga0116172, IMG submission 89799) | Active sludge microbial communities of municipal wastewater-treating anaerobic digesters from USA - AD_UKC083_MetaG | ecosystem: Engineered > Bioreactor > Anaerobic > Digestate | place: USA...
GTTTTAAATACGAAACAATAAGCTGAATTATTTACATTAGCGCAAGGTTTATTGGAGAGCAGGGATTGCGGTCTTTCGGAATCATCGGAGCGAATATCTTTGGTTAAAACCACTTGATACCATGTATTACTCTCCCACTTATTGTTCGAAGATAAACTACCGGTAAATAAAAATTTATCATCAATATTTTCAGAAGTTCTTACCAAAGAAGATGCCCCGGCCAATGTCTTACAAAAATTATCTCCCGATTGAGCCGGACCTTCCGCGCATTTATAAACTATGAGATTGTTTTGATTTACAGTGTTTATATTGATATTTGCATCTATCTCTATGGTAATATCTGCAGTCAAACAAGTGCTTTCCGCTTCTTTGTTTAAAAATACATTTGGCGCCGGAGTTGGGACAGTGCTATCATCCGGGCTACAACGCTCAATCACTTTTGGAGTTTTGGGGAAAGTTTTGGTGGTAAATCGCCACATATAACCGGTGGAACGAATCTCTCCCGAACACAGCTCATTTACCGGTTTGCAAACACCTTTTTCATCTCCTCCGCTACAACATTTTTCCCCTGTAGCGCAAGCCTCTCCGGGTTTAGTACAATCTTTTACCGTAAAATTAAGAGGATTACTAAAAATGTTTTGTAAATCTATACGTCCAACCAATAACTCTCCACTCATCGCATCAAACGGCACAAGCCCTGTTAATTGTTGGCCACCTTTAATATTGGACAGTGTTTGCGGAGTGGTTGAAGCTCTGTTTTCAAGAGAACTCATAACAGCTCCATTTTTCCAAAAATAAATTTTTAAATTATTTTTATTATTACCAAAATTTTCACCAAAAATATCCACACCGGAATTAACCGGGCCTGAGGCTGGTTTTATTTTGCAAATACCGGGCTTCGGGGTTGTATTTTCCAATTTAAAAGAAGCATTATTTTGTAAAATACTATTTTGTCCTTTGGAATTAAAAACAACCACCGCATAATCTCCGATATCCGGGGAAAGACTAATAACTTGAGGAATTTTAACTACTATTTTTTTATCAGACCAGATATCGTTTAAACATTCATCCATAAAATCAAAACTTCCTTCAAAATACTGACTGTTATTAACCAAGCTTGAAACCGGTTTTTTATAAAACCTGACACTTCCTCTTTGAGAACCGAAATTATTACCGGTTATGGTTAAATATTCGCCTTTGGCGCCATTTTTTGGAGAAATATTATCAACAATCGGCGCCGTAGAATCGTAAGTATTATTAACCCGAACACGCAAAGAATTACTTTTTACATTACCAGCCAAAACATATGTGGCTAAACTGCCGTTTTCAAGTCTCGGAGCCTGAGTTTGAATTTGACTCAAACCACTAACCACTCCCCAAGTATTTACCGCCATCATTAACTTATCTTCTTCGTCATTTGAAACATTGAGATATACTCTGTCTATATTACTATTATAAACACCAAATTCTTTACCAACATATTTGATGTTATTTTGAAAAGATGAAAATTGATTAGGATTGACCATGCATAAAGACGGACGATTTGCCAAAGCACCGTCATATTTAAAACGTAAATTTCGACTATATACATCGGTCCCGTCGCCTATAGTATTAGCCACAAAACCATTACCAGAAACCATAATCGCCGCTCCGACTTGATCCTTATTGAAATCTTCCGGAACCTCCACAACAATTTGATCATTAAACCAATTTTTAGTATCTGTGCCACAGTTTACAACTTGAGCCTCGGTCCAATGAGCTGCGGTATCTTTATTTGGTTGCGCCACTTTACTAAACCAAACAGATCCCGGAGTGGCGCCAAAATTCTCTCCAAAAATTCCCATATAATTTTTTGGGGCGCCAATTTTAGGATCAATACCCAAAATACGCATAATCTTAGTACATGCTCCTTGAACACACAAAAGACCTCCGGCGCATTGATGATTATACTGACAAGACCCTCCAGCACAAGATCCACAATCTCCACCGCAAGCCGGCGGACCAATTTGCTCTTCACCAGAATCAAGAACATTATTAAAACAATGAGCCGGTAATAATCTCACATCTATACTATCATTTCCCGCTTGAGCGGATTGATCAAGGCCCTCGGCTACCAAAGTATATAATTGACCAGGTTGTAAAGAAGCGGTATTCCAAACAATCTTTGTTGTTACATTTTGCTGACAACCTTCAAAAGATTGACTGCCTACTAATTTTCCAGCCACATACAAAGAAACATTTTGTACAGCTATATCGTCTACGACTTCAATCTCTATTTCCGGAGAATCGCCCTGGCCGACAGTACCGGGTTCAAAAATTTTCACCGTCGGAGCATTTCTATCAACTCCGGACCCGGTTGTAAAATCTATTGGCAAACATTTATTAGTACTTGGTGTTGGGGCGCAAACTAATTTTTTACCGTCTGTGCTTTCTACATTTCCGTTAGCCCCAGTAAAATCCAAAACAAAAGAAGTGTTAGGAGAAAAACAATCATCCAGTCCGCTGTCACCACAATCACCGATAGCGGAAAAAACAATCGTTTGTCCGTTTCCCCGACTTGACCAACTACCCTCAATCAAATTATTTTGAGCATCCAAAACTCTGATTTTTCCTTGAACTGTTTCCAAATTGACCGGATAATTGAAGGTTATCACCGGATGATAATTGGCCACACAAAGCTGACCACCCAAAGGAACACTCTTGATTTTGAAAAAATTTCCACTACCATAAGGATTAAAAGGAGTATCTCCGGAGCAAGTTGGACACGGACCTCCGCAATCTCTACCAGTCTCCCCTAAATTTAAATCCAAAACTCCGTTATAACAATGATCAGGATAAAACTGGCCTGTAGTAGCTTGAACCAAGCGACTAATAATAAAACTGGTAATTGCATAGGAACTCAGCATTATTGTCAGACCTATCAAACCGTTAAATAAAATTTTCTTGGCTGTGGCTACTCTATTTTCATCTCCTCCGGCTGTCATCCACATAAAACCGCCCCAAAGAACTATAACCAAAGCCACTATTCCAAGTAATCCCAAAGCTACACGAATAATATTGGCTATTGTAATACGAATATCTTGCGAACCGAGACCTGTTTGTGCCCCATATTCCAAACCTAAATCAGGCTGGGCAAAAACATAAGCAAACACCGAAAATACACCGAGAGTAATTACGGTTAAAAATAAAGATTTTAAAAATATTTTTTTCATGGTTTTTAATCTTTTATTTTATTGTTTTTTTGATCATTCTCCGCGTAAACTAGCGGCGCAATTATCCGCATAAGTCGTACCGAAAGGATTGGCAAAAGAATCGCCGTTACAACAATACGGGCCGGTACAGCAATTTTGATTTATACAATTCACCCCTCTTCCTTTTGAAACCGGTCCGCTACCGGGATAAAAACAATTTCCTTTGATATCTTTAACCGCGGAATTTACTTCCGGTAAATAATATTGATTATATCCGTCCAAAAACGGAGTATGTAATATTTGGGTTATCGTATAAGAATTTTTACCTTCTTGAATAATTTCAGTGGAAGAAGGTGATTTGCCCAAAGTTTCCAAAGAACATAAAACTCGGCTTTTAATAACTCCGGAACTTATCAAGTCTGTGCACCTTTTTTCCGGTGATGGAAACTCTTCGATCTCAATACTGTACAAAGTACTCTTTTTCATCATTTTACTCCAAACGATAAACATATCCTCTCTGGCAGCGACTGTTTGAGTTTCCGGGCCTATGGAAAGAGCTGTAATATAAGGTGTGGTTAAATCAACTTTATCTTCTAAAATAAAATTCCAACCATAATTATCCGGTCCGAAAAACCCCGCTGTAAAAGGCGCACTTGTGTTTCGTTGATATACATCATCAGCATTTCCATCAAGCGCATTTCCGGCCATATCCATAACACCACTGCCCAAAGTTAGGTCCGCCACAAAAGGATTAACATTTTCTTTGCTGGATCCGGGGGCGGTTTTAAACAACACCTGATAATTGTCTTCTGTGCAATTTACCCCTTGTTTATCGCAAACCGGCAAACAGTATTTGGGTAGTCCACAAGGATCTTTACCACACTGTAAAGAAGAAGAAAATTCTAAAGTGCGATACTGATTAGTTATTTTAAAAGACCCTAGAGGAACAGTACTATTACCGCTTTTAATAAAAACTATAGGATCTCTGTTAACTTTATCTTGATAATAAGTCCTGTTCGAAGATACGCTGAAAGAAGCCTGAGCATTGGGAAATATAGGTTCGTTAAAATTTATTTCAATTGCCGTATCTTTGGTTTCTTTCATACCTTCAAAAGGATAAACCGACACCACTCGCGGAGGGGTTGTATCTTCAACCGTGCTACAAACAAAAAACCATTCATAGAAACTAAATCTTGTATTGGAAAAAATAGATTTCCCATCAGCTCCCTGAACAATATTGTTTATTTTTACCGAATAACTAATTTTTTCTTGACTGTCTCCAAGTAAAGTCGCCGGTTCAAGTACGATAGTAAAAATTTCATTGATAACTTCTCCGGACGGCAATGTTGTCTCTGTCGGAAAACTATAAACTTTAACCGATTCTTGATAAGGGAAAGATTCAAAGCCGGAAGGAGCGGTAGAAGAAGGTGATTTAACACTAAGAGATATAGCTCCGGTCTTGAGAAAGTCATTTTCTCCGACTATACTTTCAATTTTAACCGGCTTGGCAAAAGTAATAGCAATTTTAGTATTACGAGGAACATCTATTTGTCCCGGAGTCGGATAATGATCTAGAATAACTTTTCCCCAAGCACCGCTACCCGCCACATTCATTATCCCTTGCTGTTCATAAGCGTATTGATTTTCTCCGGTACCGACACCATATCCATCCAATCCTAATAATCTCATTACAAACAATACAATACTGTAAGCGCTCAAAATAATGATCAAACCTATAGCGCCATTTATCAAAGTTTTTTTAGCTTTGGCTATCTGTTCTTCGTTTCCTCCAGCACTCATCCAAAGCCATCCTCCATAAAGAATAATCACTACAGCCATCAAACCCATCAAACCCAAAGCAACTCTGATAACATTGGCTATTATCAATCTGATATCCGTAGTCGGTAAACCTGTTTGTTCCGCATAAGCCAAACCTGTATCTAGCGACTGGGCTTGAACAAAATTAAAACAAACAAAAAAACACAAAACCGCCGCTAATATAAACCCTCCTTTAGCGACGGTTTCCCATTTGTTTGTTTGTTTTTTATTTATCAACGTTAGCATGGTTTCAATGATAAATAATAAATTTCATGCCTTATTTGCGAAAAGATTTCTTTTCTTCAGGCATGCGTCCTATTTTTTTCAAATAAGCGATTTTTTCACTCATTTCTATACGATGCAAAGCACTCTTTTTACGGAGTGTTTTATTTTCTTTTTTAGCTTGATAACGAATTTTTTTAACTTGCAAAATCTTTCCAGACTGTTGCCAGCGCTTTTTTACACGGCGCATAAACGCTTCAAAAGATTCGTTTTTCTTTCTTTTAATTTCTGACACAGTAATTCACCTCGCTTTCAAAAAATTTATCTTTAAAAATTTATTAAAACTCAGTCAAAAAACGACCTTTTTGACCTTAACCTATTATACACTTATTTATTTGTATCGTCAAACTTTTTTAATTTCTTTTTCAAAGCTGTTTCTATCTTCTTTTGATCAACTATTTCCTGAATTCCGCTTTCCATATCACGAATAATAATCGTCCCCTCTTGAACCTCCTTTTGTCCCAAAATCAGAGAATACGGAACCTTGAGTTCGTTGGCAATATCCAGTTGTGTTTTGAGTGAATTTTTGTATAAATTAAAGGCTATTTTTATATTGCTTTCACGTAAATCATCTAAAATTTTCATAGCCCTACCCTTGGCTCTATCACCCAGCTGAGCGAAAAATATATCATAGGGTTCTTTTTCAACTCGCAACTGATTTTGTTGATAAAATTCTTTCATATAAATAACACTGCGATCTATCCCAAGCGCCATCCCGGCAGCCGGAGTGGATTTCCCACCAAGTTCTTCTACCAACAAATCATAGCGACCACCGCCGCCCAAAGCGCTTTGAGCCGCCCCCTCACCACTTATCGGATAAACTTCAAAAACCGTATGGGTATAATAATCCAAACCTCGCACCAAAGATGGTCGTAAAATATAAGGCACTCCAAGCTCATCCAAATATTCCAATACTTTCATAAAATAATTTTTGGAATTTTCAGAAAGCCAATCTACGATTTGCGGAGCTTCTTCTTTGACACCCTGACATTGTTCTTCTTTGCAGTCCAACAAACGAAGAGGATTTTTTTGCATCCTCTTGCGACATTCTTCGCAAAGATAACTCTTTTTAGTGCGATAATAATTTAATAATTCATTTTTATAACGCTCTCTTTCCTCCGGGGTGCCGATACTGTTAATATGAATTTCCACCGGCAACTTAAGGTCTTTATAAAAATTGAAGGCAATCATGATAAGTTCAGCATCAGCGGCCGGATCAAGCACGCCAATATTTTCAAAACCGACTTGAGTAAATTGACGATAACGCCCGGCTTGCGGTCTATCATGACGAAACATCGGACCCCAATACCACACTTTGACCGGTTGTGGATTGTTCCATAAACCATCACTGACATAAGCACGCACTACCGAAGCGGTAGCCTCTGGTCTTAAACAAATTTTTCCACCGTCAGAATCATCAAAAACATACATTTCTTTTTCCACCACATCTGTGGTTTTACCGATAGATCTGATAAACAAAGAAGCCTCTTCCAGAATCGGGGTTTCAATACGAGCAAACTGCATATACTCAGCCAGTTTAGACGAAACATTATACATGCTTTTCCAATATTTTTCCTCTTTGGGCAATATGTCATGCATTCCACGCAAAGCAGTCCAGGTCTTTTTATTTTTATCAGAAACTGTTTTTTGTTCTTCGTTTTTTTTCATTTTTTCTTTTTTGATCGGTTTTTTTATAACAACCTTGGCGGGCTTTTTATTTTTTTTGATTTTTGCTTTCATAAATAAAATTATTTAATTAAGGTGTTGAAAAAACAGCCAATTTATTGAGCGGCCAACCACGAAGCCAAGCTCGGCCGACAACCAGGCTTTTATCTATAGGACCAAAACGACGTGAATCAAAGCTATTTGGTCTATTATCCCCCAAAACAAAAAGCTGATTTTCACCCACTTTTGTGGTTCTGTCTCCATCAGTAATTAAACTGTCCGGTAAATAATTTTCATCCAACAAAAAACCTTCCGGATTTTCAGAATTATAAATATAAACTTTACCTCCTTGCACCTTCACCGTTTCTCCCGGTAAACCGATAACTCTTTTCAAAAAATATTCTTTTGGGTCTTCAGGGAAACGAAAAACTATCACTTCACCCCTAATCGGTTCGCGAAAACGAAAAGAGAGTTCGTCTATAATAAGATATTCTTTTTCATGAAAATTCGGCTCCATAGAAGCTCCTTTGACGTAAAACGGTTTAAACAAATAATAACGAATAAGTGCGATAGTGATACCGGCTAATACCGCTACTTTTATCATTTCCAAAATAAAAATTCCGGCAGAAATCAAAAAATTAACCAATTTTTTAGTAAAATTTTCTTCCATAAAAAATAAGAATATAACCTGCAACAAGCCAGGTTTGCTTAGAAGCTATTATACACTAAAAAAATTTGCTTGACAAGGCCCCTTATTTTGCTTTATTTAGCTCCAAAATAGCCAAAGCCTCGATATGCGGGGTACGGGGGAAAAAATTGTATAATTTAAGAAATTTTACGCTATATAAAGCGGAAAAATACTTCAAATCTCTGGCTTGAGTAGAAATATCACAAGAAAGATAGATAATTTTCTTTGGTTTTTCTTTGAGAATTTTTTTAACGAGATGGGTATGCAATCCGGCACGAACAGGATCAACAATGATGGTTTTATCTCCTTTGATATAATCTGTCATTTTTTCCGCCGGGGCACAAACAGCTTCAAAATGTTGGACTTTATTTTTTAAAATATTTTCTTTGGCAAATTTAACCGCTTCAGAATTATTTTCTACCAAAATTCCACTTTTTATTTTTTTGTTTATTCCAAGACCTATGGTCCCAACTCCGGAATAATAATCTACTATTTCACTCCCCTGCTCTACAAAAAACGAGATATCTGTCAAAGCTTTTTTAAACATGTTTTCGTTTATCTGAAAAAAAGAAAGTAATCCGTAACTCAAATTTCTTCCATTGATTTTGTTGGTTAAAAATTCTTCACCAAGCACTTTTATTTTTTCCGGCAACCAATTACTAGGTTTGCGCGGATCGGCAAAATATATATGAAAACCTGCTAATTTCGGCCCTATTTGCGGTATTGAATCAAATTTGATATTCTCTCGCACAATCAAACCGGCCAAAGTTTTTTCTCCATCATATCGTAAAATCAAATTTTTCAATGCGGCAATCGGTGCTTTTATTTCATTGAGCCAAATCAAAATTTCTTTTGCCGCTTCGTTAATTTCTTTTTTGGCCAACAAACAACCCTGCTCCATGGATTTCAATTGTAACCCCCCGCGTTCATAAAAAGCCAACTTGATTTTTCCTTCTTCTTGTACAAAATGATACTCCATTTTGTTGCGATAATGTTCACTTTCGTTTTCTTCATATTCTATTTCCGGTGGAACTTGCAAACTCAACCCGCTGAGTTTTTCATAAGTTTCTTGGGCAATAATCCTTTTCCAAGCATTTTCTTGGACAAAATCCAAAATCTGCCACGCACTGCATGACATATAATGGTCTTCTTTAGGAGGCAATCTGTAAGGCGATGATGAGATAATTTTAATCGCTTCACCTTCACAGAAATTTTTATTTTGTTTGATAATCTCTACCTCTACTTCTTCTCCCGGAAGCGCATTCCAAACAAAATAAACCTTACCTTCATGTCGAGCTAGGCCTTGTCCGCCAAAAACTAATTTCTCAATTTTTAGTTTCACAACTGGTCGCATCTTTTTTAAATATATTTTTTAAACATTGAATAAAATATTTAGTGTGCCACAAAGTATGAAAAAAACTTACAGTTATCATGGCAAAACCCCACTCAATATGGTCTCCCCTAACATCAGACCGGCCCCTGGTACCTGCCTCAAATTTTAAATACCAAACAATGGCTGTATATGCGGTCACAACAAAAGTAACCAATAAAACAAGATTCCAAAATAAGCGATGGGTGGTCAAAGAATAAACTTTAAACTTTACCAAAACCACCGACAAAATATACAGCGCGACGATGGAAATAATTATGGTCAACATAAAAATTAAGTTAATTATTTATTAATTTATTATACTAGTGAAAGATTAAAGAATCAATGTTAAAACAAAAAACCGTCCTTTTGGAGCGATTATTGTTTTAAGCTCATTTTCAAAACTTCCGGTAGTAATTTATTTTTAGGATATTTTTTAGTTCCCTTTTTTACAAACCCACATTTTTCATAGGCCCTAATAGCTCTAAAATTGTTTGGTCTTACTTCTAAAGCTATTTTTTTTACACCTTTTTTCTTAGATTTTTGTATAGCTATTTTAATGGCTTTGGTACCAACCCCTTTATTCCAGTATTCTTTCTCTCCTATAACTATTTGGATGCTATATGAATCTTTTTTATTTTTAGATAAAAAGACGTGACCAATAACTTTTTTTTCGACAATTATCATGTGATGAAAATCCGTTCTGCTTTTACAAAATGCAGAGAAATATTCATCAACTTCTTTATCTGTAACGTATTTTGTACTACCGCTCATCAAATGAGAAAGGCTTTTATCTCTCCACCATTTGGCAAAATATTTTTTGTCTGTAATTTTTAATTTTCTTAATAAAACTTTTGGCATAAATATTTATATTCTGTTTAATATATACTAACACAATTTTAAAAAAACAAAAATTGAAGAAATTTTGACCGTACCAATCTCATTTTTTTGTTAATCTTCATTTTTCTCCTCCTTTTATGAAAACAGTTTAAATTTCTATTAAAAATTAAAAGAACAAATAACAATAGATCTTACCTTAAAAAATTATTTATATTAATATTCGCTTGTTAAATCAAAAAAACCGCCTTTAAAAGCGGTTTTGTAAATATTTGGTGTTGTGTGGGTCCAAGAGGAGTCGAACCTCTGACCTCTACAATGTCAATGTAGCGCTCTAACCAACTGAGCTATGAACCCGAGGTTGTTGTTGTGGGCGACACAAGAATCGAACTTGTGACCTCGTCATTATCAGTGACGCGCTCTAACCATCTGAGCTAGTCGCCCCTCACCTAAATTTTACTACACTAAAACCAACTAATCTATAATTAAAGATTAACCCTGCTTCACCTTAAAAGTTTTATCTGCCTTTCTTGGTGAGGGGCTAGTCGCCCTTTTTTCAACTTGCCCAAAAATTATATTATAAAAAATATTTTTTGACAAGGGGGTTATTATCTTACAAAAACACCCGTTCCGCTCAAGCGGGACGGGTGTCTTCTGGTTGACATTACAAAAGTGGTAGGAACGACACCCCTGTCGACGAAGATATATTTTTACTTTCGCAAAAATCAAATCTCCAGAAAGGAGGTGATCCATCCCCAGCTTCCGCTAGGGATGCCTTGTTACGACTTCACCCCAGTCATTGACCCTGCCTTAACTCCTTGCGAAGCTTCGGGCATTGCCAACTTCCATGGTGTGACGGGCGGTGAGTACAAGACCCGAGAACGTATTCAACGCACCGTGGCTGATATGCGTTTACTAGCGATTCCAACTTCATGTAGGCGAGTTGCAGCCTACAATCTGAACTGGGGCCGGTTTTGATGGGATTAGCTCCGTCTCGCGACTTAGCAGCCCATTGTGCCGGCCATTGTATTATGTGTGTAGCCCTGGACGTAAGAGCCATGCTGATTTGACGTCATCCACTCCTTCCTCCTGCTTGCGCAGGCAGTCTCGTATGTACAATTTAACATACGACGTGGGTTGCGCTCGTTTCCCGACTTAACGGTACACCTCACGGCACGAGCTGACGGCAACCATGCAGCACCTATCTAGCACCCTCGAAGGCTTGAGACGTTTCTGCCTCAATGCAGCTAGTAGTTGAGCCCAGGTAAGGTTCCTCGCTTATCGTCGAATTAAACCACATAATCCACCGCTTGTGCGGGTCCCCGTCTATTCCTTTGAGTTTTAGCCTTGCGGCCGTACTCCCCAGGTGGCACACTTAACGCGTTAGCTTTTTTCAACGGCACTGACAGGGTCGATACTGCCAATACCTAGTGTGCATCGTTGAGGGCGTGGACTACCAGGGTATCTAATCCTGTTTGCTCCCCACGCTTTCGTCCCTGAGCGTCAGTTACGTACTAGCAATCTGCCTTCGCATTTGGTGTTCTTGCTGATATCAACGCTTATTACGACTACACCAGCAATTCCGATTGCCTCTTCCGAACTCTAGATTAGTAGTTTCAAAAGCAGTCTCCAAGTTGAGCTTGAAGTTTTAACTTCTGACCCGCTAATCCGCCTGCGGACCCTTTACACCCAGTAAATCCGGATAACGCTTGAGGTCTCTGTATTACCGCTGCTGCTGGCACAGAGTTAGCAACCTCTTATTCCTCAGGTACAGTCACAAATTCGTCCCTGAGAAAAGCAGTTTACAATCCGAAAACCTTCATCCTGCACGCGGCGTCGCTCCTTCAGGCTTTCGCCCATTGAGGAAGATTCTTGACTGCAGCCACCCGTAGGTGTCTGGGCAGTGTCTCAGTCCCAGTGAGGCAGGTCACGCTCTCACGCCTGCTATCCGTCATTGCCTTGGTAGGCCATTACCCTACCAACTAGCTGATAGAACATAAGCTCCTCTTCAAGCGATAAATCTTTAAATGCGAATGACATGTGCCCCCGCATTACCATTGGGTATTAATCAAGCTTTCGCCTGGCTATCCCCAACTTGAAGGTAGATTACTAATGTGTTACTCACCCGTTTGCCGCTCGTAATCCCGCACCACTCGGTATACTTTTTCTTGCTCTAACGAAGTAAGACGAAGTCGCTTCGCATTACTTTCTTTTTTTCAAAAAAAGATATAACAAGTGGTGAGGGACACGTCGCTCGACTTGCATGCCTTAAACACGCCGCCAGCGTTCATCCTGAGCCAGGATCAAACTCTTAAAAAAAGAGTGTTAATCCATTCCAGTATGAATACTGAAAAAATTGGATTTACAAAATATTATAATAGAATAGATTCCGATAAAATTTATCGGAAAATTCAGTGGATGTGTTCTTACCACATTTGTATTGTCAACGTACTTTCTTCCTAAAATTTTTTAGAAAGAAAAAAGAGAAACCCAAAAATTGAAGTTGCTCTTTTTTCTTTCCAGTATCTCGCCTCCACGGGACTTAGAAGATTGATATATTGTAGAGTTGCGTTTTTGCCTTTATTAAAGGTTAATTTTTGTAAGAGAAATATAACAATTTTTTACTCTTATGTCAAGAAAAGGGGGTGTGGATAACTTGGCTGTTCATAAACATTAATTCTTGGCTGAAATTAGTATATTTTAATATCACGCAAACTATCTAAAACAAACAAATTAAAAAGTCAAAATTTCAATTCAAAAATAAAAATCTATACAACCATTACTTTTGAATTTTTAATTGCAATTTTAAATTTTAACTTTTGCATTTTGAATTATTTCTGTTTTTTA
>Ga0116172_10003688_pt1 | contig 12664 bp, 10 predicted proteins | sample AD_UKC083_MetaG_FD_89799 | JGI IMG/M metagenome (GOLD analysis project Ga0116172, IMG submission 89799) | Active sludge microbial communities of municipal wastewater-treating anaerobic digesters from USA - AD_UKC083_MetaG | ecosystem: Engineered > Bioreactor > Anaerobic > Digestate | place: USA...
GAAAGAAATATCCTAACCCTATGTAGTATTGAGTTCTGTCATTTCCACCAGATATGCTTACATCATGTTGTGTTTGTGGAGATAAATCAGAAAAGATTAAAGAATTCCAGTCAGTTTGTCGCCTGCTTCCATTTCGATATGCTTCAAAATCTTCTTCTGTATAAATAATACTACCTCCGTTAACATTGTTCATTGATTTTTCGTTGTACAATGTCATGGTTTCAAATGCGTTAGCCAATTTTGGCATTCTTGAAGGTTGTTGTAAGGTATATGTTCCATTGTAGGAAACTTTTGTTTTTCCATCTTTAGCACCCTTTTTTGTAGTTACCAAAACCACTCCATTGGCTGCACGAACGCCATAAATAGCAGCTGAAGCATCTTTTAGCACAGAAATTTCATCAATGTCATTGGGATTCAAACGTTGAAAATCGCTTGTTTCACGAGGAATACCATCAATAACGATAAGTGGTGATCCTAAACCACGGATATCAAAATTGTTGTTAAAAGAACCAGGTTCAGCGCTTTTTTGCCATACACGTACACCGGCAATTTTTCCGGTGAGCATGTTTTGAGGATTTTCATTGACAGTTTTTATCATTTCATTTCCTGTTATGCCAGCTACAGCTCCGGTAAGAGTTACTTTTTTCTGGACACCATAACCAACGACAACAACTTCGTTAAGTGCTGTATTCTCTTGCTCCGACATAACAACATTTATTTCGGAACGGCCATCAACTTTAACTTCTTTAGTGGTTAAACCCAAATATCGGAAAACTAAAGTTGCATTTTCAGGTGCATTAATGGAATATTTTCCTTCTTTGTTGGTAATTGTCCCAATATTCGAATTTTTTACCATAACAGTGGCTCCAATAATTGGTTCATTGTTACTGTCGGTAACTTTTCCTGTTATAGTTTTGCTTTGCGCCCATATAGATAATGGTAGGACTGAAGTGAATATTAAAATCAAAGTCAGAAAGCGCAATGATTGCATAAATTTTAAATTTCGTGTTTTCGTCATATTTTTAAATTTAAGTTGGTTTTATTTTTCTAGTTCATAACGCGCCAATACTGCATATTCTGCCGCAAAGGCAAATGTAAACATGCCTTCAACGCTATTGTTGTTATTATCAAGACTCCAACCAAGTAGTAAATTGGTAGGTAAAAATCCTTTGTATAAAAATTTTTCATATCCGTAATCAAGATTTTTTTGAAAACTGCTTACGCACACCGAATCGTTTTTATAAAATGGATAAACATCAACATATCCTCTCATTAATACTCCATTAAACCAGTTTCTGAAACCGGTAATATCATAAGTGTAATATCCGATTACTGTTGCATCCTTTTTTGCAAAATATCGGAAACTGGCATTTGTTAAATTTTTTATATCGTTCAGATAGGTGTTGTTATTGGTAACCCGATATAGATCAGCACCACCCGAAAGCATGGTCCCACTATTGTATGAAATGGCAGGCCCAACACGATCACGTAAATTGACGTGCTTGCGATAAGTTACGTTGTTGATTGTTTCATAAGCAACATTACAATTGGGATCGCAACCACCCATCATGTCATCGTAGATTCCATCTGAACGTAACAAAGATTTTTTCTGCCAGTCGTAAACGGCTTGAGCATATTTTAAATAGTAATCGCTCTTTTTCATGCTCCCCGTTTTCCGACTTTTGTCTGCATCGATATAGCGATAGGTTATCTGGTCATCCTTGTCTTTATATAACTCATAAAGCCATACCAATGGGCTGACAATGGGGCCGTTGCTGCAGGAATGTTTTGTTACATATCCCGGGCCCCATGTAATGCCTCCATATTCTTTTCCGCTTTCATCCAACACACAATCCCAACCATCAAGAACGTAATCGGTCAGGTACTCGGCTTCATTCAAGTAAATAATATTATTTGTAATTTTGTATGCTTCAAGTAATTCGCGAATCAACCATTCCTGATCATCATACACGTTATGAATCCCTTCTACCAATGCTGTACCTTTGGAACCTCCACGATCTACACCGTAAACCGACCATTGTCTGGTTTGGGTATAAGAGGTTAATGTGTAAGTTCCTTTATAATATGCTGCATTTTCATATAGCTGATTGAGTAATTGAGTATAACGCTCAAAGTGCTGATTATAAAGTTCAGCATCTCCATGTTCTTTTTGAGTTTTGAGAGCATGTAGAACGGCATTTACAGCTTCAATGGAACTGGTATACATCCAGACACTGCCTTTTTCCTGAGAACGAACTCCGGTGTAGGGATTGTAATATCTTGCCATTGTCATTCCATCTCCGGTAAAATAAGAGTTTATGGCATTGTCGATAATTTGAATGGCTCTGCTTAAATTTTGTTTGGAGACATTTTGTGAATTATTTTCTTCTCCGTTTCCTCCGCCTTTTTGTATATCATCCGAATTTTCTCCACATGCACAAAGAACAAGTAAAAAGCAAAAAACAGTAAATAATATTTTTCTCATTTGTTTATAAATTCTTTTATATTCTCATCCTTTGCTCAATATTCCTTTCCGGCAAAGGATGAGAAATCTAAATTTTAAGTTCGTTAATCTAAACTAATGTTATACAAAACGAGTTTGTTTTCGTCTGTGTTAGTCGATTCTCCTTTATAAACTCCAATAGCAACAACTACATTATTACCATTAAACTGTGATAAATCGTAAACAAATGAAGCGTAGCCATCAGGATTATCTGCAGTTCCGTTGGCATGTTTAAATTTCCAGCAGCCATCAGCAGCAGCTGAAGCTTCTTGAGCAGTATTGGAAGAGGGGGCAATATGAGCAACCGTTCCATCTTCTTTGATGACGGTAACTTTAAAGAATGTGTAGTTGCTTCCAAAATTTCTGGTCTTCAGCGTTAATCTATTGTTTCCTGAAGCTATGGCAAATTTTGCATATAGGTAAGATTCCGGAACTTGTGTTTCTACAGCCGTATTTCCTCTGGTTTTTATTAGATAGCCTTCTGATGGAAATACTTCGGGATCCTTATTTAATGGAACAAATTCCCATTCTTTGGCCACATGGTTGACAGTTCTCCAAGAACGATAACCATTCACGTAATTGTCTCTATTTCCACTAACCGGACTTATACCAGTAAAACTCTTTTTGGTTTGAACCATCGTCGATCTTACCATTTCCTGTGTCAACTTCCAGTTGTTAATTACTTCTGTGCCCGGCAACCAGTTGGTACCTTCAACTTTTGTGCTGGCAAAACGAATCGATCTAAGTACCAGTTGTTTCCAGTAATCTCCCGTCTGAGCACGATAAATACCAACAGCTATAATAACTTCTTTCCCTACGTATGCACTTAAATCAAAATCAAAATCTGCATAATCGCTTGAACCATACGTTTTTGTTTCGCCAATTTTAACCGCTGTCGCATTGGCAGCAGAAAGATCAACTACTTGAACGCCAAAATAAGCCGGAGAAGCAGCATCTGCGTCGTGTGTGCGAACTCTTAATGAAAGAATTTTATTGTCGGCGGTAATTTTTTTGCTACCAAATATAAAAGAGTCAAAATGATCGAGGTCAGCCGGATTATTTTGCTCACTGCCGGTATTTCTGATCTGCAAGGTAGTTCCTTCATTTTGTTCTTCCCATGCTCCACGTAAATCAAGTGCACACATGTAATCGGTAGACCAATCCCAATGAGGATAGGCATCGCCATTGCGTCCACCTCGGTATTCATTATAGTACCATTTATCAGCGTTTTGCAAGTCTTCTACAATCAAGCCAGGTAAAAGTTCGACGCCACCCATTCTGACATCCAATGTTACTGTATTATCTACAAAATCGGCTGCTTTTACAGCTTTTGTGAGAGTAGCATAATCAGTCTTGCTAAAAGTTACCGTGTAATCACTCACTGGAAGATTTTTAATTTCGTATTTTCCATCAGCTCCCGAAATAGCTGTTTCGTTTTCGCTTACACTTACCATAACACCTTCCAGTGGTGCATTACCATTTCTGGCATCTACGATTGTTCCAATAATTCGTGCTGGTGCGTCAACCAATGAAATGTTCACTGTCGCAACTTTATCGGCTCCAAATTTGCTCGCTGTAATTGTTGCAGTGGTTGTTTGATAGCCATCCTTTGCAAAAGTTATGGTATGAGTCTCAATAGATACATTTTTGACTTCATACGTACCATCTGCACCACTTGTAACCGCTCCTTCAATTCCTGATACCGTAATATTAACATCAGGAACAGGCATTCCCAATCCATCGGTAACTACACCAGTTACTGTACCAAAATTCTTGTCAACGTCATCATCTTTTTCACATGATCCGGTAATAAAGACTAAGGTTCCTAAAACAGCAGAAATTAATAAATTCCGCAAAAATTTTGTTTGTTTCATAAATAAATTAAGTTTTAAAATTTAAGGATTGCTTTATGTAAATGAAAAATCATTTCTGACTTTAAAATAGTTTTGACACAATTTTTATTTTCAAATGTAGATGAGTTAGATTAATTAATGGATTAAAATGGGGTTATTCACAAAAAAAAATCATTAATCAGATATTTTTTGTGTTTTTATTTTAATCTCAATTTTAATCTCTGTTTATGAAAATTGATTCGATTTAATTCTATCCTTATGAATTAGAGAACCCGAATTTAATTTCTGAGAATTTTTGAAGGAATTGTAAGCTCGTTTTTTTACATGTTTTTTATGAAATATTTTGGAGAGGAAGGGGGGAGAGAAATTTCTTTAGCAGTATTACAAGAAAAAATTCAAGAAACTAAGAAATGACTATTGATAAGAATCATAAAAAACGGAAGGTGTCTGTATAAATGAGACACCTTCCGTTGAAAAGACATTTTATTGATATTTCCTTATTTTTAAACGCCGATCACTTCAAAAGAAATTTCAACACTCACTTCTCTGTGAAGTTTAAGTGTTGCTTTATAGGTGCCTAATTCTTTCACGGGTTCATCCACTACAATTACTTTTCGGTCAATAGTTAAACCTGCTTTTTCAAAGGCATCGGCAATTTGAATAGGTCCAACAGCGCCAAAAATTTTTCCGGTGGAACTTGCTTTGGCTTCAACTATCAAATTAATTCCTTTGGCTTTTTCTGCCAATTCGAGCGCTTCGTTTTTAATGCGTTCCAATTTATGAGCACGTTGTTTTTTTTCCTCTTCGAGCATTTTTTTTGCCGAGTCGGTGGCAATTACGGCTTTTTTTGTGGGAATAAGGTAATTACGTGCGTAACCATCTTTTACTTTTACTATATCGCCTTTATAACCAAGACTATTTACATCTTCTTTCAATATTACTTCCATTTTTCTGTCCTCCTGATTAAAATTATTTCAACATGTCTGTTACATAAGGAAGCAACGCTAAATGACGGGCTCTTTTGATGGCCTGAGCAACCTTGCGTTGATATTTCAGAGAAGTACCGGTAATACGACGAGGAAGAATTTTTCCCTGTTCGTTCACAAACTTTTTCAAAAATTCCGGATCTTTGTAATCGATATATTTAATACCACTCTTTTTGAATCGGCAATATTTTTTCTTTTTGATATCTACTGTCGGAGGAGTTAAATATCTTATTTCTTCGTTGTTGTTCGTTGCCATTGTTTATTCCTTTCCTTCTTTAGATTTTACATTTTTTCTCTTTTCAGCATACTCGTAAGCATATTTGTCCAAACGAGTAGTTAAATAACGGATCACCCGTTCATCACGACGATAATTGGTTTCCAAAACGGCCACTACGGACGGTTCAGCGTCAAACTGCAGCAAACAATAAAAACCTGAAGATTTTTTTTCAATCGGATAGGCCAACTTACGTAAACCCCAATTTTCTTCATTGGTAATTGTTGCACCATTTTCCTGCAAAATGGTTTTAAATTTTTCTACCGCTTCCTTCATCTGCAGGTCAGATAAAACGGGAGTTAAAATGAAAACGGTTTCATAATGATTCAACATACTGTTTAATAGCTTTTTATGTTTATAAATTTTATTTGTTAAAACGGTTACAAAGGTAATAAATATTTTTGATTTTAAAAAGAAATGTTTTAATTAAATGTCTGATGAATAGGGTTGAGATTTTTATAAGTAAATTTTTTCCTTCCCGAATTTTTTTGATGTACAAAATAATTACGCTATTTTTGTCTTTAATCATTTCATTGTAATTACTAATCAACTGATTTGAAATTGAAAATTTTTATTTGAATCTGATAACAACAAAAATAGGAGGTAAATCATTATGAGTAAAGTTCTTTATATCAAAGCTAATGCAAAACCTGAAGGTGAATCAAAAACATTCAGAATTGCCGATAAATTTATGGAAGCATACAAAAAACACCATCCGCAGGACGAAATTGTTACGTTGGATTTGTACAAGGAAGACATTCATTTTTTAACTGTTGAAGATGTGATGGTTCACATGAGCAATGAAGTGGAAGAAAAAGAAAATCCGATGAAAAGATATGCTCTGCAATTTAAAAGCGCCGATAAATATATTTTTGCTGAGCCTATGTGGAATTTGGGAATTCCGGCAATCTTAAAAGCTTATATCGACTATGTAAGTATTCCGAATATCACTTTTAAATACAGTGAAAACGGGCCAATTGGTTTGTGTCAGGGAAAGAAAGCACTCAATATCACTACCAGCGGCGGAGATTATACTGAAGGAATGGCTGCTGAATGGGATTTGTGCGATAAATATCTTAAAACTATTATGGGGCTTTTCGGTATTTTCGATTATACCACCATTCGGGCTTCTAATCTTGATGTGATAGGGATGGATGTTGAGGCTATAGTAAATAAAGCCATAGAAGAGGCTGAAGAGCTGGCAAAAACTTTTTAACAATAGTTGCCAGAGATTTGTAGTTAATGCAAATAGTTTTCAAAAAAGAAAAAAGAAAAAAATTTTTGTTGATTAAGAAAAAAACTGTATCTTTGCACACTCAAAAGAAAATACAAACATTTTAGACAGATATGAAAAGCGGAATTCATCCTACCAATTATCGTCCGGTAGTATTTAAAGACTTATCAAATGGCGACACTTTTATCACTCGTTCGACCATTAATACCAAGGAAACCATTGAAATTGATGGGGTTACTTATCCATTGGTAAAATTGGAAATTTCCAGTTCTTCGCACCCTTATTTCACGGGCAAAGCTAAGTTGGTGGATAGCGCTGGCCGTGTTGATAAATTTATGAATCGTTACGCTAAAAGTTTGGAGAAGAAAAAAACTTCAAAGTAATTTTTTTCATAATAATGTGTGTAAAAGGCTTCAGGAAAAATTTTCTGAGGCCTTTTTCATTTTTCTCTTATCCATTTTAAATCGCTCCATTGGAAAAGCAAAGGGGCCGTATTCACGTAGGGAATAACGAGCTTTTTATCTTCATCGCTTAAAAAATCGATGCTGTTGTTGGATGCTGTCACAACTTGCCCTTCATCCTGAAAACTAAGCGAAACAAAAGAATGTTTCAAAATTTTTTGAAATGTTTCAATTCTTTCTTCAGATTTTTGAGCTTTTTCCAAATCAAGCCAATCAGTGGCTTGTGGATAGGGGAAAGGAACGGGAATGCAGTTCCATTTTAGATCGTAAAATTCAATTAATGAATGACAAATAGGTGCACAAACTGTTCGGATAATTCCAATTATCGGTTCGGTAGTACCCAAATTCAAAATTTTCATTTCAAAAGTTGATAAACTCGAATTTTTCACAATCAAGTGCTGATGAAGCGTATCGAGTTTTAGCAAAAAAACGGGATTTTTGAAACGGTTGAACGTAGTATCGTTTTGTCCTGCTTTGGCATATTCTATAAGTTCGAGCCGTTGTTGGGACGTCAAGGTTGGATTGAGTGCGTCCGGCATACCGACATAAAATTTATCGACTCCTTGAGCTGAAATCAATGTGCAAAAAAAGAAAAAAATCGCCGTAAAATAATTATTGATTGGTTTCATTGGTTTTCTTTTTAAAGGTCAAAATGTTCCAATAATAACGGAACAACTCATCAAAATTAGAAAAATCTTCTTTATATATTAGTCCTATTCCTTGCGTGTTTTTCGCCGACCGAAGCTGATAGCGGTCAATGGTGTGGTTGTAGGCTTTTAACCTGAATTTTCCACCTTCCGTGAGCAACCATTCAACATCAATGTCACCAATAAATTTATTGGTATTGTTGCTCAAATTAACATTGTCGTTTCGGTAGCCCAAATTTCCATTGATAATTAGCCTATTGTTCGGTTGAATAAGAAATTGCGCCTGAACATCACTGCTTAGCTGATCGGTTTGACGATAATCGAACCCGATGGAAATAATGTTGCTGTTAATCATTTGAGCCAGCCAGTTATTCATTTGTGCGCTCAATGTACTTACAACCAACGATACGGCTTCGCTGGAACCGATACCGACAGGAGAATTGGTTGCCGATTGCTGATATGGGTTATAGAATTTGTTGAAAATGAGTAGATAAACAATTTGGCGAGCCATCATTTCGTTGGTGCTAATGGTACTTTTCACCATCTGTTTTACACTTTCGTCGCTCGAAGGTAAATCTATATTAAATTCCACATTGGGTTTCATCAAATCTCCACTCAATAGCAATATACAGTTTACAGGGACACTGGTTCGGGGCAAGGAACTGAGTTGCGATGCATCCATTAAATCGCGCAGAGAAGCTGTTAAAGAATAAATGCCTTTTATTTTTACTTGAGCATTGTAAAGATCACCTGTCCATGTCAGGGTACTTCCTTCATCAATTTTAAACTCTTTGCGTATCACGTTTTGAAGAGTAAAAAGATAGGTACCTTTCTCTATGGTATAGGTACCAAATAGTTTTATATCCGAATAAGTATCAAACTCAAAACGTAAATTACCCGTTCCTTTTCCCACAATCATATCGCCGGCTTTTGGGTCAATAATAAATTGTATCTCTGCATCAGGTGTGATGCCGATCTGAAGATTTACTTTGGTATTGGAAGTACGTTCTGCCTGTTTTTTTTCTTTTTGCTCGTCCTTTTGACTTTTTAGCGTGTCATTTTTATTTACAAACTGAACAAAACTGTTATCGGCAGCAGTTGAAGAGCCGGGCATAGTTACATAGCATTTGGAACCTGGACGCGAAACCACATCAACCCAAACATTAGTAACATTCACATCCCCAAAAATATGAACTGTACCTCCAGCATAGGCTTTTCCGTAAAATATTTCGTTGTCGTTGGCATGAGTATTCAAAGCCAGAATATTATTGGAGCGAATCATTACATCATACTTCAGGCCGCCAAACATGCCCGTATGTTTCATTATTCCATCCAATACACCTTCATTTCCTTCCTCGTCATACATCTTTATATTCTTGAACTCAACAGAAGTAGGCTTCATACGAATGGTATCGTTAAAAAAATAGGTTGTTTGTGTTAAAGCCATTTTTAATTGTCCTTCATCTACATACAAATCCCCATCGAACCTCATTTTTTTTGTTGGACCAAACATACGAAGTTTACCAGTTGCGAAGCCTTTGACATTTTGCACTACATCACCAAAATATCGTTTTAACATTCCCGCATTGAGATGATGCATGTCGTACACAAAATCTATGGAATCTTTTCCCGGTACATAAACACCGTCGATATAAGCTACTGTATCTTTGTTATTTATGATGTTGGCATTTGACACCACTTCTTTCTTTTCTTTGTCCCAATAGGAATATAAATCTGCATCTCCCAAAACCGATTGGTTCATTGAAAAATCTTTTACCAATAGTTTTGCTTCAAAAAAAGGCTGTTGAAAAGCACTGTACATGGTTGCATTGCCCGTAAAATATCCTCCCAGCGAGGGGTCTTTCAGCTTTACCAAATCGTTCATAATAAAATACAAATCCAAATTATTCATGGCAAATTGCAAACTGTCTTTTTCACTTTTTGAAGCAATGCCGTTAACATGAAGGAATTGACTGCTGCCCTCCATTTTGAAATTATTTACTTGAAGCGAACCATCAGAATTGTATTCTACAACAGATGGGAAAATATTTAAAACGGAATCCATAAGAATAATCTGACTTGGAAGAACAGAGATTTGTGCATTGATTTTTCCATCGGTTGCTGCAAATTTTGTCAGTGTTTTAAATTCTCCTGCATTGGTAATTGAATCGGAATTTTGCCAGCCCAACAAAGTATTGACAGAATTGTCCGATGCTGTTGCATTGATATAAAAGTGCATGGGCTTGTTTTTTCCATCCATTTGTGCGCGGGTAATAAATGATAATTTATCTTCCTCATTCTGAAGTGATAAAAATATGTTTTCAAATTCCCTTTTTCCAAATTTGAAATAAGGAAAATTTGAAGTGAAGTCAATTTTATAATTTTTTTCGTCATAATATCCTTTAATATATGAATTGCCTTTCAATTGCCATGGAAGTTCCAAAATATCGGTCAGTTCACCTGTATCAGAAATTTTCAAATCAACATTGATAAAATTTGGATGTGAATTTTCGTGTGGAATTTTGTTCGACAAGGCAGGTAAATAATGATATGCCAATCTTTTAAATGTTTGATCTAATGAGCTGTAAATAAAATTTCCCGAAATACTTCCATTTACGTAGTCGGAAGAAATTAAAGAATAGGTTTCATCGTTCTTCGTGCGCGATACGAATTGAATTTTGCCTGCATTGAGTGTTCGATTTCGGTTAGTGAAAGCTATCTTGTCGAATAAAACGAATCCGTTGAGATTGTCCGGTGAATTTCCTATCATATTGGTTCTTGCATTGAAGGACAAATTGGCATTGGAATATTTAGTTGTCAGTTTCAACGCATTCAAATTGGCTTTGGCCAAATTCAGGCTGAAATCGAATACCGGTAAACGTTTTGTCATATCGACAATTCCGGTAAAATGAGCATCGATGTTTTCGTCGGCAACATCAAAAGTCCCATCAAATCCACTTCCATCATAGTTTCCTTTTAATTGCATATCGCGGTAGGAATAACCATTCCATTGAAATTCGGGAATATCAGCTTCAATAGTTCCCTGAAAATTTTTATTGGCCTGCTTTTCTCCTTTGGTGTTAAAATTAAATGAAAAAAGTCCAAACTGATTGTTGCTCAGAATTTTATTCAATTGAATGTTGTCCGACTTAATGGTGCCATTGTAAGCCAAATACTGAGACTTGGTATTGTATTGCAGCAGGATATCCGTAGCTATCGTACCCACATTCGATCTCAGTTTACCATAGGCTACCAGGTTGTTTAGAAATCCGGAAATATTGCCGTTGTATCTGACCATTCCCAGTTGATTCAACTCTTTTGGCAGCACAAATGGTTTTTTTGTTAGTCCGGCAACAAAATCCTGCAAATCGTTTCTTTCGAAATGCAAGTCATTGATGTTGGCGTAAATAAAAGTTTCATCCATATTGGGTAAACCGGTAAAATCGGCTTTGGCATTCAGTAAAAAGGAATTCCCAAATTTTAATCGAATTTGGTTGAATTTCAGACTTGAAATTCTGCCATCGATTTCAATTTCTGCATCCATTTTGGTATTTAAGTTGGCAAAGGCAGGGACAAATGCAGCGAAATCAGAAAAGGTAAAGTAAGAAGATCGAAGTGGAATTTTCAATTTCACATTCTCATTCAGATTTTTCAAATCGGAAAATTTTGCATAATTTACCTGGATACTGTCAAAATGAATTTTAGAATTGGGCATCCATAAATCGAAGTAGGGAATATCGATATTTTTATCGGAAACTGAGAATTTTGTCCGTAAATCCTTTAATGTCAAGCCCGAGGATTCGTATGCGCTCAAGTGGTTGATACTTGCCTTAATGGTGTCCTTGTGAAAAATATCCAGATGAATATCGGAATTGATATTGGTAAGATAAAGATGCTTGGGATTAAATGTCTGCGAGTTGCTATGATTTTCGCGAGCATCGACGAAACGAAAAGAAGAATTTTTTAATTTGAATCGGGTAATTTGAAATTCTATATTTGCCGGCTTAGAACCTTGTGGTTTTTTGAAAGCCTGAACAATAAAGTCAAAATTTGTTTTGCCAGCCTTATCAATAGCAATATTCCCATAAAGTTGATCTAAATCAATGGAACGAAATTGATATTTTCCACGAAAAAATTTCCATAGATTAAAATGTGCATCCATGCTTTTTACATACAAAAGTGTGTCTTGTTGCTGATCCTCCAAGTAAACGTCATCAATGGCAATGGTATTGAAAAGCTTGTAATGTATCTTACCGATTTCAACTTTAGTTTGCAATTTTTCTGAAAGTTGTCGAACGAGGGTTTGCGCAATAGAATTTTGTATTCTGCTGTTTTGCAACAAAATAAGTAAAATTGCAAGGAATAAAATAATTCCTCCAATGGTAAAACCTGCTATTTTAATCGATTTTTTTATACCTTTGAATTTTATTTTACAAAAATAAAAAAATTATTTATGATTTTCTGAATCAAAAAAGTGGAACAACCCTTATTTTTTTATAAAATTCAAGCATACTTTTTCTGATTGAGATTGTTATTTTTTTATTAAAAAAATGAATTTTTATGAACCCTATTATTATATTAGGAATCGAATCTTCGTGTGACGACACTTCAGCTGCCGTTTTGCGCGATGGAGTCATGCTTTCAAATGTTATTGCCAATCAGTCGGTTCACGCCAAATTTGGAGGAGTAGTTCCGGAATTGGCATC
>Ga0116172_10003712_pt1 | contig 12628 bp, 8 predicted proteins | sample AD_UKC083_MetaG_FD_89799 | JGI IMG/M metagenome (GOLD analysis project Ga0116172, IMG submission 89799) | Active sludge microbial communities of municipal wastewater-treating anaerobic digesters from USA - AD_UKC083_MetaG | ecosystem: Engineered > Bioreactor > Anaerobic > Digestate | place: USA...
CAATCCCTGTTGAGCGCGAAAGACGCACAAGAGCTGTTGGCCCTGCAATCCGGCCTGTTCCAGCCTTTGGCTGAAAAGACCGCTGCGTACAGCCGCCACCTGTATGACATCGCGACTGCTGCGACGGCTGACCTGGGCAAGAACTTCGAAGGCCAGGCTGCTGATGCACAGAAGAAATTCATGGGCATGGTTGACACTGCTGCCAAGAACGCACCCGCTGGCTCCGAGTCCGCTGTTGCAATCATGAAGAGCTCGGTTGCTGCTGCCAACAACGCACTGGAATCTGTGCAAAAGGCCGTCAAGCAAGCCACTGAAATGGCTGAAGCCAACTTCAATGCAGTGGCCGCTACTGCGACCAACGCAACGAAACAAGTTGCCAAGAAGCGCTAATTGGCAGACCGGGGCACTTTAAGAGACCTTTTGGAGCGCCCTCTCTAGCAGTCAAGGGAAAACCCTGACATAATTAATTCATCGAAACAGTTGATTGCTGTTTCCACCAGTTGTCTCCTCGGGTCCTTTCGAAACCTTCAGGTTCAGGGATCCCTTCAAGGCCTCGTTGCAAAACGGGGCCTTTTTTTTGGCCAACTCGGGAGTTATCAAGCTGATGACCAAAACCTATAAGAATCAACAACTTACGGTGCGTTTTGGGCTGCAAAAAAGAAAATTAGCAAGGGCCTGCGGTTTCCACTATTCCGCGCCTAGTCGGCCGCTTCTGCGGCTACTTTGGGCTGCAGGGATTGCGTTTGGTGCCAACCGGCAGCGGCTTGCAGGGTTCCAGCATCTCGGACGCCGGCACCTTTGCCATCAATCCCTTGAGGGCAAAAAGGCTCACTTGAAACTGGCCACGCTTTGGGCGGGCTCGGTTGGCAAAGAGAGCCCAGACCGGGGCGCCGGGGCCGTTGTAGTGTTCCTCGAACCGGCCGTCGGGTAGCAGTTTGAATACAAGGAGGTGCTGAGGCCCGCTCGACAGTGCAACTTGGTTTCCCTGGGTGGCTTTGACTTCCACCATTCGGTTGCCGACATCTCCGTCATGCCCCTCAGCAGAAGCCTTGCGTAACTCGACGCCGTAGTAAAACGAAGCCAGTGCTTCTCCGATACTACCGACCAGGTGCCCGTCAGGGGTGAAATGCCGGCCGGGAAACATCTTCTCCAGCTTGCCTACGGTCGCATAGAGCTCCTGTATCAGCTTCGGAAACTCGACTTCGTCCATACCGGCTCAGCGCCCACCGTGAGTGCGGTTGCCATGGACCTCTTTCACCAGTGCCGTGTCGTTGCCATAGGCGGAGGCCGTCGGCCAGCACCCCGTGGCCTGCGCAAGGCCTTCGATGGTTGGCATTGCCCAGTGCTTGGAGTAGTACGCACTTATGGCGGCCGTGGCTTCTTCGTTACGGGGCGGGCGGGGCATCCATCAAGGATACCCCCAAAAGATTCTCTTAGAAGACAAATTCCCGCCACCCATTCTGCTCACTAACTTCCTTGGTACCGGAGTAATTGTTGCCGTCGTGAAGCCACCATTTGTCCTTCTTGAGAACCACAATCCCGCCATCAATGTCGATACCTGCGGCCTTCTGTTCCTGTATGTATTGATACAGGGCTCTCGCTTTGGCATGGGTTTGTTCACTATTGCCAGTGCCCCCTTCGAAGCTACTGGAGCCTTTGGTCTCATAAAGGCGAACTGAGCCGTTGACCGCGTGGACAAGAAAATCTACGTAGAACAGGAACCACTCGCCGCTCGCAGCGTCAAGCTGGTACTTCAACGCAAAGTGGTCACTGCCGTTGTCACCATTTTTCAACCAGAGGTCCACCAACGGATTGCCGTCCAGAAGCCTTGAAAAGGGTTCTTCGACGTTAGAGGGCTGGAACTGGCCCGCCAGCACTGGTTTGTACAGGCAGCGGGTATAGCCGTCCATTGGAGCGCTCAGGTCTATGAAGCGAGTCGCTGGTGCGTCCCATGCCGCACGCTCAACCAGGGTTCTGGCAGCCTTCTCTTGCGTAGCCAGCACATCTTCAATACAAAGCTGTAGCAGGCCTCTGAATGCCTCGACGTTGTCTTTGTGCAGGATGGTCTCCAACAGGACTTGCTCATCGGAGCTTCCAGTAAGCATCTGGGCTACGTCGCGGAGCGCCTTTTCAAGGTACTTCTGACCTTTAGTCTGGCTCGCCGTTTCGCGAACCAATTCGGCCTTGAGCCTATCCAACTGCTCCTGAAGTGCTTTGAGCTCCAATGTCACTGCTCGGGTACCGTCAATCGTTTGCTGTTCGTCGATGACGTCGATAACCCCGCCAATGACCATCATCCGGGTTACAGCCCCTTCATGCTTGCATTGACGTACGGACTCGATACGCCCCAGCGCCGCCGGCACAATGGCAGTTGTTAAGTGGCCCCTTCGGTCTGCGCGCTGGTCATACCAGTTCGGCAAGGTGAGCGCGAACGGTTTTTGCCGCTGAATTACAACCTTGCCCATCCAAGAGGCTGTCTCTGCATCCAATTCCAGTTTTTCGTAGTTGGTAAACGCGTAGGCGTAATTGAGGTCGTCGCAGGCGTAGGCCTTGTGCTCAGGCTGGCGAATGATGCGGCCCAATACTTGGGTGGTGAAGGTTTCACTCTTCATCTCACGCAGGCCCACCATGATTTGCGCCCGGGGACAATCCCAGCCAGTAGCGATTGCATTCTTGAAGAAGAGCACCCGCACCGGCGAGCCGAATTTTGCGATGTCCTCAACCTCTGGGGTTCGGTCTCCGGACAGCCAAACGGCGACAGTGCCGTTCTTGCGATACAAATTGTGCACCCGTGACAAGTACTCTTCAAAGCGAGCCAATGCTTCCGGGTCGCTGCGGCGGTCTGGTAGTTGGATGAGTATGAGGGGAACCACGGCGCTCCCTTCCGCCTTAAGCAGCCGAGTAAGTTCGGCTTGCTTCTCCAGGGCCGCGTCCAAAAGATTTTCGGAAGTCCCGCTGTAGTTTGTGACCAAAGTGCTTCCTTCAAACGAGGAAACAGAGCCCGGATTCACAATGACACGCTTGCGAATGAGATTTGCTGCCAAGACGTCTTCACGCAGAACCGTTACTGTGTAGTCTGTAGCCTTAGCCCGAGGTGTGGCCGAGACTTCAATAACCAAATCCGGCTTGATGATGTGGTCAACCACAATTTGCGCCTGAGGGCCCGAATCCAGATGGAGGTGACTCTCGTCTACGACAAGGATAATTTTCTTGCCGGCATCGCGGCCTTGGCAAATGACACTCTCCAAGTTTCGGCGGGTTTCGTTGTCGCGCCGCAAAACCAGATTTTCGGAATCAATACTGCTCCAGTTGAGGAATAGCACGGCCTTGTCCGGAAGGGCCGTACCGGATACATCCTCGAACAGCAGGCAGTCCAGGGCTCTAGTTGCTCCATAAACCTCACGCAGCCTCGCCAGACTTTGCTCGTGAAGTTTGTTTGGCGCGACCCAAATAATCACCAGGTGGTGCGTGCCCTCAGCCGCCTTGGAAAGCTGCGCCAAGGTATTTGCCATCATGACGGTCTTCCCTGCGCCGGTCGGCGCCTTGAACGTCAGAACGCGTCGGCCGCCCCCTCCCAGAAGTTGCATTGCTGCCAATACCAACTCGTCTTGTTTCTTTTCTTGGAAATCAATTTTGTGCACAAATTACTCCTTCAACCGATGGAACAGGTCCAGCAGTGGTTGAGGGACTTCCTGGACAGTTACGTTGTGTAGCGTCCGGAGCAATTCAGCAGTGTCGTCATCTCGCTCGTACGCAAAGACGTAGGCTTCAATAGGCCCTATCAGTTCCTTCAGGCGCTTGAGCGCAGCCTCGTTGGCGTACTCATCAAACAGCACAAAAAGATGTTTTCCAGCGTTCTGGAATATGGCCCAATGTTTGTTCTCTTCGACCAGTTGAAAGCAACCTGATTTCAAGCACAACATGAATGTGCTGAATTTGAAGAAAGAACGCGTCTGGTCAAGGCTTTCAGGTATGGGCTGGAATGCGGTTCTGAAAAACTCTAGGTTTTCACCAAGACCTGTGACTTCTTTGCCTTTCGAGGTGCGGTACCCCTCGATAGCCTTCTTCAAGCGCGGATAGGTTACCTTGGCACAGATTCCCGCTCCAGCAGGACCTTCATTATTTGTCACCAAGATGCACTGTCGAGAACCTTTGTCTTCTGCGTTCAGCTGCATTACGGCATGTGCAGTGGTTCCAGACCCTGCAAAGAAGTCAAGAAACACTGCGGACTTAGAAAACATCTTGCAGATATGAGTTAGTAGCATCAGGGGTTTCGGGTAGCTAAAGAACTCCGCCAACCCGAGGTCGGTTAATTCTTTTTTTCCCTCACCGTTGCCCATCCCCTCAATCAACGATTGCCTTGGCTTCTGGCCCGCCAAATTTAACCGTTGCTTATGAACAAGACTCCACCCATCTCTCGTCTCAATGAAAGTCGCGTCTCCACTCTTCAAATCCGCGTCTAGCCGCGCTTTTGAGCGCTTCCACCTCGAAAATTTCTTAGTTTGGTCCGGAAACGTAACCTCATAGTCCGTTCCTTCGGACTGCAGTCCTGGTCGACTGTAGGTATCCCAAAAGAATCGACTTTCACTGTCGGCTTCTTTATAACGAGTGAGGTAGCTAACGGGATGCGGAACATAGAACGGGAGTGTCTTTGAGGCATTCTTTGCGTACACGAGCACATAGTCCAGTTCTTTCACAATGTGCTTGGAGTCGGAGCCCCCTCCTACCTTTGCTCTGCGGCAAAACATTGGGAGCGAGTTGTCTTCCCCAAATATCTCGTCACAAAGCAACTTCAACTGTGCCTGCTCGTTGTCATCTATGCTAATGAAAATGACGCCCGTGTCCTTCAGCAGTGTCTTTGCCAGACGCAGCCGCTTCGCCATGAAACTCAGCCACTTCGAATGACGGTAACCATCTTCTTTGTCAACAAATCGGTCGTTGTACTTGAAGTCTTTGTTGCCAGTGTTGTAGGGCGGGTCGATGTAGATGACGTCGACTGCCCGTTCATGCGTGTATGCCAGGACCTTCAGGGCGTGATAGTTGTCTCCTTCAATCAGCACGTGCGTCGGCTTGGAGGGGTCTGACTGAATCGCTTTGCCTGCAATTCTCTGCAGCGTTGGCAGTTTGCCAACAGAGTCTGCCTCAAACTTTTCAGGCTTGTTTTCCCATCGGAGTCCAAATTTGTCGCTGTAGTTGCCGTCGCCGGCAAGCTGTCGAATCTTCTCCAAGTCCAGTTGTTCGATTGGTGCTCCGTCTTCTTGACGGGTAGTGAAAAGCTGCGGAAATGATTCACGAAGGGCAGCAAGCACCTCGTGGTTGGCGGAAAACATGGTTGAGAGAGCTCCAGAGTTGGAGCAACACCCGCGGATACGTAAATGGAGATTCCTCTGTAACCGTGGGTGGCCTCTGGCGCGTGCTGCCTATTTTTATTATTTGGCGCACAAGAAGAGGATGAAACTTCTTGGTGATGTCGCCTAACGTGACCGGTATAGGCACTTATATAGGCCGTTTTGTTGTCAATGATTGGTACTCGTTATATTTCGTTGCCTTTTTAGGCACGGCAATTGTCATTTCGTAGCCGTTTGGTCCTCGTTGACAAATTTCTTATAAATAGGAACAGTCCTTGATTGGCGGACCCTTACTGGTTTCCGAGTCGATAGTGCTTGGCGTGAAAGTAACCAATCGCCGCTAAACTGGGGAAATTGAGGCAACAACTCAGGACAGGGACCATGCGACCGCCATTCCAGAACCGTCAAATGACGCGCTCTAAGGCGCCGCCCCTCCTGCCAGTCCGCCGGCGACCGCCAAGTGCAATAGGCGTGGAGGCGCTGGAAATCACGAACGCGCAGCAAAAAGGGGGCGCCGGACTTTTAGCGGATGAGACCTTGCGTCATTTCCAGATGGAATACACAAACAGGGTTATTTCATACGGTAGAAACGCCATGCCCACAAGCTACGAGGTGCTGGACGCGTTCTTTGAATACCGGCGCGACATGGTGGGACTATTTTTGTTGCCAGAGAAGGACTACATCTTCAGCTTCGCTGACTTTCTGGACTTCGTCACTGGCACTACGGCCCCGGTCACGGACCTCAGGCATCTACAGGGCTTTGAGTCAGGTGTCATCTGCAACGCGACGTCCAAGGATGCCCCTGGTGGCTTACTACTTGAGACTCAAGGAACATCCGCATACGGAGTGCGAGCAGCAAGCATGGTACGCAAGGGGGACTACCTCACCGTAATGCTTTGCTTGGCGGAGCAACTACCGGACGACAGATTGGACGAGATGGTCAAGTCCAGCCAAAACGTCAAGCCTAACCCCTTGAAGCTTGCGCTTCACAATACGGTGGACGTCACAAGGATGAGACCAGCCTTCGTGCCGGGAACCGATTTGTTGACAACATTTGCGATGGTGCGTTTTGACTTGAAGTCCGGACAAATACATTCGCGCTGCCTGCTGCGAGACTTGACTGAGTCGTTTCAGATGTGGACGGACATCGTGAACACGAGGGGCTTCCCTGACCGCACAGCAGACCATCCTTCGTATACCCGCATGGGAGCGGAGCTTGACGAGTCGGATGCGGTTTGGGAGGTAGCGAAGACTTTGACGCTCCTGCCTGCCTACTTGGAGGCAAAGATTGCGTACGTGACAACCGAGCAGAAACCGACACCATTGGGGATAAGTGCAGGCGCTTCCGCACGGATGCGACGTGATTTGGCCAATGTCGCTCCGCCCGACAAGGTCTTATTTAGGACCATTGCTGCCATAGAGGCTCCGCCATCTGTCGACAGAAACCATTCGATGAACGGTCGCTCGTACTCTCCACCATCATTTCAGGTGCCAGTCGTTGGATTCTGGCGGGTATACAGCGACCAAAGTCGTACAGGGCATGACCAGCACGGCAATCCAGTGGAAGGGAAAACCTGGGTTCGCAGCCACGTGCGCCACAAGGACAAGGACGAAGCGCCTGTCGTCAAGATTGTTTACATCAAGGCTTCGCTGTCCGATGCGCGCAAGCGCCTTGCCCAGTACCGCGCGGATGCGGGCATCGCGGAGGGAACACAGGCCCGAGTGCAATCCGAGCTGCCGTTGGCCTTGCCGGATATCGCGCCCGCCCCGGTAAGCCAGCCTATCGCGCCGGGCAGCGCTGAATATGCCGGTGACGTTGTCGCCACGGACTTGGCCGGCGAGGGGATGGCAACAGGAGCATTTGTTTACGTCATGCGCTGCCATGCCCATACTGAGAACCTGTTCAAGGTGGGGTTCACCGACCGGGACCCCAAATTGCGGGCAAAGGAGTTGTCATCAACAACATCCGTGCCGTCTCCGTTCATGGTGCTGCAGGCCTGGGCCGTATCTGACGGGTACGGGGCGGAGCAAAGCGCACATGCAGAGCTCACCGACGTACGGTTGTCGGCTAACCGGGAGTTCTTCCAACTTGATTACAGGGAGTTGTGCCTGCGGTTGGAACAGTCGCTCAAGGGCTGGTTGCTGTGACACCTGCCAGAAAGTCACGAAGCTCGGAACTGCGGCCAAATTTTGGCGTGAAAGTCCGGGTCTCCAGTACCTTGCTGCCATCGGATGTGAGCAAACCCTGAGCCTCCAGGTCCAGAAAATAGGTCTGCAACAAAGCCGCGGTCCGAGTGAACCCGTTCAGGGACTTAGCACCGTCCTCTATTTCGGTTCTATCGGGCATCGCAGCCAACGTCCATTCTGCGGCGGAATGACCTGTAAATGATTCGAACCCAACTCCGAATTTCATGAACACCACGACTTGCCATGAATACGGATGATGTGCGATTGCTCTGGCATTCTTTCCCTGGATGGTTTGCAGGAAGAAGTCAGGGAGCGCTGTCGGGCTAATGCCTAACGCGGCACAAGCCACGGCCACCCGGTCTACCTTGTCCTGCGCGCCCAACCAATGCATGCTTTTCAGGGGGCCCGCCCCGTCAACACGCAATTTGGCAAGTTGGGCTTTGGCCCATGGCAAACGAGCCTCAGCCTTGCGTTGCTTGGCTTGGGCTTTGCCAGCAGCTTTCGGGATAGCGTTCGGTCGTGATTTCAGGCTCCACGCGGAATTCGCCCATCGGACTCCTTCCCTGAGCATCATCGTGTCCCAGATAATTTTGTGATTGGTCAGCCAAGTCCACCGTTCCGGGTTTAACAGTAGCTGCTCAAAGGCAGCCCTGCCTATTCCTGCGGCGGGCAAGTCCGAGACGTCCAACTCGACGCATCGAGATACTGACCTGCGAAGCTTGGCAACTTTGGCCTCGTCCACCGCATGGGTGTATCGCACCTCGATTGCGAAGCCCCCCTCGTTCTCCAGCTCGTAGTAAACATCAGGCTGCACTTCCTCAAAGCGACGCTCAGCCTCAGCCGAAATGATGTGCAAGGTGGTTTCAGGCAAATGAACCGTGGCCGTCCAGACCTTCCCGAGTTCTTCAAACTCAACAGGGACATGGACCCGTGGTATCACCAAATGCTTCTTCTTGGCGAGTTCATCACGAACAAACGCGTGAAGCAGGGTCATCGGCTGTGGGTTGCAATTGACGTCCTTTGCCTGGTGTTGAAAATGCCACGCCTTCTTTGCACCCAAATGCGCTTGTAACGCTCGACCACATTCCGGGCAAACACAGTTACATGGCAATCCTCGCTCAAGCTCACGGTCGAGGTCACCAACATGGATAAGTTGTTCATCGCGACGTCCGTAGCAAAAGTTAACCGTCACTGTGCAGGCCCCTTTTTGGACTAACCTAGGCTGAAAGCTTTAGGCGTCGCGAACTCCTTCAATTCATGGCCGCGCCGGCATGCCACCACATAGAGCACCTCAGCTTTGTAGGGCTCAATGCCAGGAGCACTTTTGAATGCAACTTGGCGGGTGGCATAGCAAAGTGAAACTTCCTGCGCTTTCAATGCTTGGATGTGGATGTCCATTGCGTCGAAAACCTCAAACTTACCAACTTCAGAGTACAGGTCATGACAGTCCCGATATTCGTGGAAGTAGTCGGTCAACGCAGCAAACTCTTCGTCCGCCGCTCTCTCCAGTTCAAATGCAGGGGAAAACAAATCCATCTGAGTTGTCTCCGCCAATTTGGCAAGCTCCTTCCCCGTTGTCAATGGCTGCGCTTTAAGCGTGATGTTGTCCTTCGCAAACTTCTCTTGCTGAGCTTTCTGTTCTTCAGCGTCCGGAATGGTGATTGGCTTGTTAAAGGCGTCAATGTCCTCAAGCCCAAACGCACGAGCCAAGGCACGGCGAGTATCAGTCGACGACGGCTCACCTTTTTCCACTCGTTGAATAGTGCGGGCGGTCAGCCCAGAAATAGCGGAAAGCTGCTCCTGGGACCATTGGCGCAGCTCACGAAAGAGCTTGATGCAAAAAGCCAGCTCTTGCAGCGTTGGCATCCGGGGGGACTTGGTTTGTTCAGCAGTAGTCATTCGAGGGCTCCATCAGGTGGTTGGTGATGACGCAAGTATTCAGTTTTCGACCCAAAAAGAACACGACAGGAACACGACAGTACGGTGACAACGGCTAAAGCCAAGCTATTGCCATTGTCCCGCCACAAGTAATCACGAAGATGGCTTCTCTCCATCCTGGAGCGTCTTCGTCCACACCAGGGCCTCGGCCAAATCCAGGTAGTGGCTGGCATACGCCTTTCGCAGCAAGCCATCCGGCAACGCCCAGTCCCACTTCTCGCGTTGAAGATTTTGGACATTCTCCAACAGCACGTCCAATGGCGGCGGCTCGTCAATGGCAGCGTCGATGAGTGCGTCCAATATCTCGTCAGTCGTATGCTGACTTTTGAGAACCTCGACGCCGGGGCCAGCAGGCGCAGCCGTAAATCCCCTGCGAATCAGCAAACACGCAATAGCCTCATTGGCAGAATCGCCCAACCAGGTCATCAGCATCACCTCAGCCCCTTGGTCAATGACAACCCGAGTTGAGAGGTCCATTCGCTTGTAGTACTCCCGCGCTTGCGCCAAGAACCTAGCCGCCGTTTCATCCAAATATGTGGGGACAGCACTCTCCTCCAGCAATTGACGCATACGCTGCCGGACCCTGCTGTGCGTGCGGCCGGCACCACCTGAAAACAATGGGGGTACCCCTCCCGAAGTGTGCGTGACATAGATGGTCTTCTGGGGTGCGTCAACCTCGTCCACTCGCCAGGTCTTTCCAGCAAACAAGATGCGTTGCCCAATAGTCATCATCTGGGATACCGGCACGGTGCCAAGCGTCTTGCCCCCAGTCACAAGCCTGAACTCTTCGTCGGCCGCGAATGCCGCGTAGAAGCTGTAGTGGTTCACAAACTTCTCACCAACCCGGCCATGCAGCAGCACCCCAGACGAGTCCTGTACCAGGAGCTCCTTTTGCCCCAGGTGCCGGAGTAGCTCAATGAACTCCGCCCTCGATACGCGCGAAAACGGGCATCCTGGTGCGCAAAGCAGCGTGTAAAGCTGACCGGCGGTTGCGCCACCTGTTTGGGCAATTGCCGACAGAACTTGCTGAATCAATGTCGACATGTGCGTTCCCTGAACGCGCGGGGGCTCAAACCAATTCTCAAGCAGCAGCGAAATTTGGGCCGCCATTTGCACTGTTCCCAATCGCAATAGTGCATTCAGTGACGAGTCAACGGCCAAGGCGTCCTCAATGCAATACCCTCGTAGAATCGCTGATTCCCCTTTGCGGCGGCCAGACCTTCCCAAGCGCTGACGCAGACTGGCAACCGCTGGCGCGGGACCAATCTGGGCTACCGCCTTGACTGCGCCAATGTCAATGCCCAGTTCTAGCGTATTGGTACAAATCGCCGTCGCGGGAAACTCCTTTTGCTTCAAGGCGGCCTCAGTCTCCGCGCGAATCTCCTTCGACAGGCTTCCGTGGTGCGGCCAAAACTCATTGGGCACTTTGTGTGACTCGCAAAGCTTGTTCAACAAATGCGTGTATCGCTCCACCTGGCGTCGCGAGTTCGGGAATACCAAGTTGTTCGAGCCCCGAAGCACCTTGAACAAATGCATTCCGACTTGGGCCGGAGTGACAGGTTCAGGCTCATCGTCCTTGTCGTCAACCTTGACAACAAGGGGCTCCTCATAGCCCTTGACCAGAATCTTCAACTCGACGCCTTCCGCACCGGAGACAACCATCTCCACACCGGCGGGGTTCCCGGGGCGCAGGAACTCAGCGGCAAGCTGCATGTCCCCGAGGGTTGCGGACAACCCGATGCGGGGGACCGACCTACCCATCGCTCTCTCAATACGGTGCATCAACGACTGGAGCTGCTTGCCCCGTTCAGAGCCGATGAAGGCATGAAGCTCGTCAACAACAAAGAATGCAGTCTGCTCGAACACGGCCGCCACAGACGAGCCCCTGTTGCACAGCAGTGCCTCCAACGACTCCGGAGTAATCAACAGAACGCCCTGGCGCTTAGCTAGAAAACGTGTTTTTCGGGTTGAGGAAATATCCCCATGCCAAGGCCAAACCGGAATCTCCAAGTTCTCGCACAGTCGGTCAAGTCGACCAAATTGGTCGTTGATGAGCGCCTTCAAGGGGCTGATGTAAACAATCAGTCCGGGCGTCTCCTTCTGCAGAAGGTACGTCAGTGCCGGAAAGAAAGCAGCCTCGGTCTTTCCCGCGGCGGTTGCTGCGGCAACGATTACGTCCCGGTCCCCTTTTACGATGAGAGGAACTGCTTGTTCTTGCGCGTCTCTGAGCTCTTCCCAACCCTCGGCCCAAATGAAACGCTGAATGCGCTCGTCCAGCAGGTGAAAGGAAGAACTGGCCTCGCTCATACCTGACTGTTGGCGATTTCTGCAGCTACAGCTTGAAAGACGCGAGCTCGTCTTCGTCGTCGACTTTCAGGTCAACGGCGCCCCCGGTGTCCGCCGCCACTTCGATACCGCCCAGCAAAGTCTGCCACTGGGTGCCCGCGTTCTGCTCCAGCACGGCCAAGAGGTTGACGAAGGCGGTGATGGTTGTACGTGGCGTTCGGAAATAGGTGTCACCGATTCGGTTTGAGCAATGCTCCATGAAACTGAAGATTCCGTTATCCGGCAGCAGGTGTTTGCTGTCATCGCCGCCGGCGTACACATGCCGGACTTTTTGCAGCAGTACATAAAAGTCTTCGGGGGTCAGGCTGGACAACCGCACGACGGGTCCACTGAAGTCAACCAGGTCCCCGCCCGCAAAGGTGTTCTGTGCAAGTCGGCTCTGGAGCGCCGGATAGCTGTACAAGCCTCGGCGTGTATCCAGCAGGAACTCCGGCGTACCCCCGAGCACAAAGCCCAGGCCCACCGCAGTGCCCTGAAGGGAGTCATTCAGGATGCGCAGGATTTGCTCGTAATTGGAGTTGCGGGCTTGCGTGTTGGCCAACTTGTAGAGGTTCACAAGCTCATCCAGGCTTACCAGCAGACCGGCAAACCCTGCTAGTCGGACAAACCGGGCCATCAGCTTGAGTTGGTCGTACATGGCTGCGTCGTCCACAATGCTGCGCACGCCCAGGGCCTGCTTGGCGTCAGTCTTCGTGGAGAACTCACCGCGCAACCAGCGAACGGCATCAGACTTCAACTGCTCGTTGCCTTCTTCGTAGCCCCGGTAGTAGGCCGCGATGACGTCCGCGAAATCGTATCCATTGACCAGC
>Ga0116172_10003716_pt1 | contig 12620 bp, 8 predicted proteins | sample AD_UKC083_MetaG_FD_89799 | JGI IMG/M metagenome (GOLD analysis project Ga0116172, IMG submission 89799) | Active sludge microbial communities of municipal wastewater-treating anaerobic digesters from USA - AD_UKC083_MetaG | ecosystem: Engineered > Bioreactor > Anaerobic > Digestate | place: USA...
ACGAAGAAACCCTGCGCAATGCCCGTGAATTTGACGCTTTCGTTCAGAGTCAGTTTAAGACCGAGTAAAAATCCCCAGTTTTATCAGGAGGAATTATGAGTTTGAAGAATCTTAAAAAACCGATCTGTGTTGCTTCGCTGCTGCTGCTTGGTCTCGCCACGCAGCTGCCGGCTGTCGAGGTCGAACCAGGCCGCGAATCAAGCTATTTCCCGAAATCAAAAATCAGATTTTTTGATTCGAAGCTTGAAGAAGGCGGCGTGCTCGCCGACGGCATGAACGTCGAACGCGTCTCCGGTCACACTGACAAACCAGAAGCCCAGGTTGCTGTCTGGATGCCATTCTACGAACCGGCGCCGGTAGAAAAGAACGGCGCTAACATGATCACCGATGCCGCCCAGATCTACCGCAATACCGGTGCCGGCAAAGACAAGTTCCCATTCATCGTCAAAGAAAAGGCCACCGGCAAGTTCTACGTTTATCGCAACGTAAAATATCACTGGTTCTTCGAACAACCCGAAGAGAATAAAAAGGTTCTTGCAGAAGGCAATAAGAACGGCGTTTCAGGCGGCGAAGTCTGGTCACCGTTCATGAACCTCAAAGATGCCGATCTGAAATACTTCGAAGACGTTGCCAATGGCAGCAAAAGCGAATCTGACGTCTGGGACAAAAAACTCTACGTCAACCGCCATACCACCGCTTTCGACTCCGGGATCCGCGGCCGTGAAGACGTCGCCGGCTCCAAATTCCTGCAGCAGGTCGGCATGATCATGACCTATGAACGCGCCGAAGTTCCCGCCCCGGCAGTTTCTGGCAACGCCTACCCCGAAACCGCCCTGCAGACTGCAGACCCTGCCGGTGAAATTCCCGGCACCGCCAATTTGACAGCTGCGCCGGCCGATTCTTCTTTTGAAAAATTCGGCCCAGAAAAAACTGCCAAACCGGTTCCGGAAAACCTCAAACCCTCCTGGAACCTCAAAGCCGAAATCGACGGCAAAACCTATAGTGAATTACCGACTACAATGTGGTTTACGTAGAAGACTATTCTTACCCCGAAATTTCTCAGGATTTCCTGAATCCGCAGGGCTCGGTATATGAAGCCGTTGTCGGCAAATACCTTGGCTACAACGGCGGTAAAGACGGCATGAGCGTCAGCTACACCAACGAAAATCCCGATCTTTCACCAACTTCACCGGCAATCACCAATGCCTTTGAATACCAGTTCAGCTCCGATGAACTCTATCAGCTGCCGAACCCATTCTTCGACGGCGCTGCTGATAACAAACAGGTGCTTTTCTTCTACTTCCTGAAGTCGAACGACACCTACGGCCCCTACGTCGGTAAATCGGTCAGTTCACGCGAGCAGACCTATTTTGAAGGTCACCACCCCTACTGGAAATCACAGCCGAAAGAAAAACTCGACAAATTCCTCGCTGACCGCCGCACCAACAGCTGGGAAGGCAAATTCCTCAAACCCTGGGAAAAAGGCGTCGTCTACTACTGTCTGTATCTTGACGGCGACCCGGTTACCCGCACCAATGAGCTTAACGAAGCCTGGAAAAAGAAAGATGCCGGTCAGCTGTCAGTGCTCAACGACATCATGGCCGATCTGAACGGCAAAACCACTCCGGCCGCTGTTGAAGCCCGCGCCTGCATGCAGGAACTGCAGCAGTTCATCACCTCTTCGAGCGAAGGCACCCGCGAAGCCACCCGTTTCGCCCCGATCGGTTTCGAACCGCACCTGGGCCGCTGCATCGTCGGGCCGATCACCCTCGAAAACATTCCCGAACAGCACACCGAAAAAACCGTATCGCAGGTTGACCCCGAAACTGGCAAGAATATCGACGTGAAGAGCGGTTCCTGGACCGTCGCCGGCAAGCGCATCATCATGCCGCGCCACTTCGCCATGAACTCGATCGAATGGAACGACCATTCAATCCCACCAGCACCGAGTGCCAAAGACCCGAAGGCCATGAAAGCCTACTACAGCGAAATCATGAAAACTCCGCCTGACTGTCTGATGACCCAGCAGGTTTCCAACTGCTGCGGCAACTCAGCCCCGGCCGGTTCTCTCGTCAAGGTCGACGACGTTGCTGAATTCAGCAAACCTCTGATTAAAGCTGAAGTCGAAGACATGAACAATGGCGTCACTCATAAAATCGGCATCCCGCCGGTTGAATCTCTCGAAGCCGGCTCACAGCTGGTCTGCAAAGACCTCAAGACCGGTGAAGTGAAAAACCACGGCGAAGAAGGCTGCAAAGAAGACTTCGACATGGCCAACAAAGAATGGACAATCATCAAGGCTGACGGCACCGAAGAAAAACTGTCGCGCATTCCGACCGATCCCGAAGGTCCGGATAAAAACGGCATCCCGGTAGAAGACCAGCGCATGCGCTTCAGCATCGCCCCCTATGACAATATCGACAGCCTGACCCCGTTCAGAGGCGTTCTCAAGACCGAAATCGAAATCGAAGCTCTCGATGCCAACCAGCAGCCCACCGGTAAACTCGAAGAAATCGAGCACGAAGCCGACGGTAAGATCGTTACTGCCACCAAGATCGTCAAAGACGGCAGCGGCCTCAACAAGTTCGATCTCAACGACTTCGACCCCAAAGTCAGTTTCTATCATATCTTCAGAGCCGCCGGCTGGTATCAGTTCAGAGTCAAGGCCTTCGACCGCGCCAAAGACGGCAATATTGGCCAGGCCCGCGAAATGAAGTTCAACATCAATGTTCTGCCCGCAAGCTTCAGAACAAGATCTATTGACAGCAAATAACCCCTGATGTCATGATAGCCTCTGTGGCGGTTGTCGCCACAGAGGCTTTTTATTTCGCCCGCAGGAGAAGTTCCATGCACCGGAAAATTCTTTCTCTGATTTATCTCGTGTTAATCACATGTTTGCCGGCACATGCTGAAAAACCCGACAACATAATTATCACGCCGGTAAAGCTTCCTGTATCAGCGGCGGACAACCAGGTCTACGCCGTTGCCGGCAACAATGGCATCAAAGCATGGGGATTTCAGCACCGGCTGTTCATTCAAAAAGCCAATGACGAAGTTATTGAATTCTCGCCAGTCAATTCACCTCTGGCAGAAGAAGGAACCATCTCTGACATCGGCATCGTGAATGAAGATATCTGGGTGTCACAGACAGCGCCTTCGAAAGACCTGGGCATTCTAAAATTCGACGGCAGCAAATGGGAAAAATTTCGTGAACCAGATGCAGTCGGACTGCTGAACAATGAAGTCGTCGATATCCATGTAGACCCCGACGAGAACATCTGGTTCGGTCACAGATATCATGGCCTTTCGCGGCTGGTATATCTGGTAAATCCGACTTTCAAATCATACAACAAGGTGCTGCACCTGTTCGAAAACGCTTTGCAAAGTTCATTCATGCAGAAAACCCACCTGTGGATCGGCACCGCCAACGGTATTGTGCGGCTCCGCACCGAGCTGAAATCAAATTTCGAGCTCAATGTCGATACCTGGCTGTATCCCGAATTCCCGGCCCGCGAAGCCTTCAGCGTCAGCGATTATATAGACGACATGGTCGTTGCCGGCACCAGTCGCGGACTGGCTCTGTTCGATGGCAAAAAATGGTCGCTGCGCGGCCGGGCTGAAGGAATCAGAGCCCTTCCGGTCAATTTTCTACAGCGTCAGGGCGATAGAGTCTGGCTGGGCAGTCCGGTCGGCCTGCAGCTCTGGAGCATCGATGAACCCGGAGAGCTTATCAACGAAGCTGATGGGCTGCCGGGCAGCAAGATCACGGCGCTCGCCCTCGACGAAAGCGGCAACCTGCTCGTCGGCACCGAAAAAGGCCCCGCCATGATCAGAAAAAAATAAAACAAGGGGAACTACCAGGGCCAGTCCTCTGTCACATTTGAGCTTAAGAATCGACGCTCATTGCGTCATCCCTGCGAAGACAGGGATCTATGCCGATTCACACAAGATTCCCGCCTTCGCGGGATGACATATGATTATCAGGGTTCGCCCTGGGTGAGGGTGTAGTATTTAAGATCGCCGTCACGGGTGAGAATAACGCTGGCCTCTTTTAACAGCTTCAGCGTTTCGACATATTTGTTTTCTTCGTCAAAAAGGCTCCGACTGAGTGGCTTCCCGTAGGCATGCAGAATGTGATCATAATATGGGGTTTCGCTGAGGCGGGCCAGTGATTCCGGCACCAGCTTTTCCCAGAATTCGCGGTCAACATCAGCATCTGCGGGTGCCATGCTCTGATCGGCAGCAGGCGCAACATTTTTATCATCGGCGCTCTTGTCGGGTTCAATACTGGCTGCAGGCACAACAGAACCAGAGGCATTACCGGAAGAAAAATGGGTTTCGATCCATTTCGGCATGACGCGGGCGGCGGCAGGCGAAAGAAAGAATCTGGCGAGCTTGCCGGTAATTCTGAAACCACTGCGCATGGTATGTTCGCGGTTAATCAGCAGCAATTCTTCGGCGAGTTTGTCGCGATTGATCATGTAATCGGCTTCTTTCATTTTTCTGATCTTCCAGGCGTGTTTAACCAGGCGTCGACGCAGGTCTTCGCGGGCATCTTCGGTCATTTTGCCGGCGTCCTGCTCGATTACCTTGAGAATATGGTCAAGATAGGCCTGGCCGTGCTTTTTCCACATTTCTTCGGACGTGTTTCTGATCAGTTCACAGGCTGGCATCAGGCGGCTGCTGGCGGCGGCCTGACCGGTTCTTACCGGGTTTTCGAAATCGACTTCAGGAACGATGCAGGGTACAAAGCTCCAGAAGATATTCTGCTGGCCATGGCTGAGCATCGTTTTAATTTCATCTTCCATTAAGGCAATTTTATGCAGAACTGCACCGGTAATCTGGTGGGCCTGATTGTCAAGCTCGACAACCTTAGCACGAACCGCCGGGGGATTTTCTGCGAGGGCGGTATAAAGCTCGTCACGCAATTGTGAAAACGCTGGCAGAGCTGCAAGTTTTTCAACTTCAGCGCGGGCAGCGCTGCGCAGTTTTTCAGCTTCAGCCGCCAGTTCGGCAATGCGCCGGGCCTGCTGTTCGTTGAGATAAATGCCGCGCAGAACGTTGAGCAGAGAGATTTCTTCGACGAGATCACCCATCTTATCGATGTAATTGTCTGCCGCCCGCAAAGTTGACACGGGCAGAAACATCGCCAGCGCCAGTATTATAAACAGCTTTTTCATACTTTCCTCCTGCTCAAGCCTTAGTACCTTTACCATTAAAAAAATACACTCACAAAATTTCTTCACTTCGACCATTTCGACCCTTCGACAAGTTCAGGGGGCCAGGCTCAATGGACATTCCTTTTGCTGAACCGGGTTTATACGGTTCGCCGGCCCGTTCAGATATTGCCGTTTGGCAGATCATCGAGCCAGATGCCGGGCATCTGGTAATTGCAGCCGGGGCATTTGCCACGGGTCAGGTGGCTGCGCATGACCTTGAAACCAAGGCGCTCGACGACTTTTTTGCCGCAGCCGGGGCAGTAGGTATGGTTGCCCTCCTGGCCAGGATTGTTGCCGGTATAGACGAATTTGATGCCGGCCTGCATCGCCATTTTTCTGGCATTTTCGAGCACGGTGTTGGGGGTCGGCGGCAGATTTTTCAGCATAAATTCCGGTACAAACCGAGAAAAATGCCATGGAACATCGGGGCCGAGGTTATTGGCGAACCAGTCGATGCCGGTTTTGAGGTGCTCTTCACTGTCATTTTTGCCCGGAATCAGCAACGACACCACTTCTAGGTGCCGCCCTGAGTTTTTGATCAGCTTGAGCGTATTTTTGACCGGTTCAAGGCTGCCACCGATGACCTCTTTATAGAAATCTTCGGTAAAGCCTTTGTAGCCGACGACAAACATGTCAATCAGCTCGAACAGATCATGCAACGGCTCAGGCTCTATATAGCCGGCGGTCACCATGATGGTTTTGAGATTGCTCTTGCGGGCCAGTCGAGCAATATCCTTCATGAACTCGATGTAGATGATCGGTTCGGTATAGAAGAAGCCGATGCTCTGCACCTGAAAATCAAGGGCCCTTACAATTATCTCTTCGGGTTTGAACGCGAAATTCGAGGTCTCGCCCGGAGTTTTCTGTGAGAACTGCCAGTTCTGGCAATATTGACAGGCAAGGTTGCAACCGGCAGTCGAAATCGACATCGCCGGGCTGTGAACATGGTAATGAAACAGCGGCATCTTCTCGACCGGGTCGATGGCAAGAACGCATGGCAGGCCGTAGACAAGGCTGATATATTTTCCGTCGCGCAGGCCTCGGGCGCGGCAGGTGCCATTCTGACCTTCGCCCGGCACACAGGCATTCGGGCAGAGACCACACTGCAGGCTGCCATTAGTAAGTTTTCTGATATATTCGGCCGGGAAACTGCCTTCGCCACTTCCTGCCAGAATTCTTGCCGGGTTGCCGAGAAGAGAGCCGGCAGCCGCAGCTGCTGAGCACTGCAGAAACCGGCGCCGGTTCAGAGACCAGATGTTGTTTTTATTCATTACCTTATTACCTGTTATTGCGTATATTTTTGCGGTCTTGAGTTTTCATTAAATATACGTCTGAAAAGCCTGCCCGGTTACACAATTGTTGCCAGACGGTGCGTTTTTCTGTTAACTTATCTCTAATAATATGCCCGGAAAAAAAATAAAGCAATCATCTGCAGCCTTCACGCTGATCGAAGTCATTCTTGCCATGGCGATACTCGCCGCAACCATGGTACCCATCTTCTATTTCATGAGCAAAGGCGCCACAGATACTGACTTTAACGTTTCGCGCATGTTCGCGATCAGCCGGGCTTCTGAAATTCTCAATGCCATGCTCGATAACGTGCCGTTTCAGGCGCTGCGCGCCGGCGTGCCGGCCTATATCAAAGTCGAAGACCTTAAAACTGTCGATGGCTACGAGCGCTTTGACGATGCCTGGGCCGCCAAGTTCATTCATACGGTTTTTCCGGGCAGTGAAAAAACCTCGGCCGGTTACCCGTGCCAGAATATCATCAACGACCCGCGCGGCCAGTATTATAAAATTACTTTGCGCGTCGAAGACATCACGTCTCCCACGGCCTCGAAAGACGAAAAACCACCCGTAAAGCAGATCGGCACCGACTACCCGGGTAAAGCGCCAAAAGACTTTGCAGCGATCGGCACCGGCGAGCCCACCTTTTCTTACCTGAAAAACCCGGCGAAACTGCTGAGTCAGAGCTGGCACCAGCGCGTTTACCTGCCCAACCCGGTCGGCATGCTTCCCAAGGCTGGCGAATTCAGATTCGAAACCGAGCTGCCCGGCAAAGTCTCTGAAAATCACGAAAATTTCTATCTCGACCAGGGCTATGACAAGTATCAGACCGATACTTTCAGGTTCGTAAACCCCACGGCGACCCGCATGACCCAGCGCATGGCCAAGACCAAAGTCAGCTATACAAATAACGACGATTTTCAATATTGCGGTCTGAAGCGCCTGATCATCGAAGTGCAGTGGAACATCGACAAACCAAACCTTAAAGACCCCGAAAAGACCGGCTCAGGCATGCGCCGCATTCATCTGATGACCATCAAGGCTGATATCGATGTTTAACAAAAAGCAAAACCGCCGCGAAGGCATGGCCATTATCATCGTGCTGATTTTTTCTGTTCTGCTGCTGGTTCTTTTTGCGTCAATGTCTTTTCAACACCGCAGTGTTGCCGGGCGCAACAAGCTGAACCTGCGCGACCAGCAGGCCTATTTTGCGGCACGCGCCGCCATGCAGCATTTTCTCTTAAAAGCCAGGCTTTTTCCGACCGAACTCTACGATGCGGTTGAATTCATGCAGGGCAAGAACCCCTATTTCGATTTTTCCGAGTTCCCATTCAGAACCGACGACAACAAGCCGGCCTTCCAGGAACTACCCTCATATTCAGGCGTTTATAAGCGCATTATCCCGGCCGAATCAGATGCAAGCGGCCGGGTAAAATTCTTCTACATTCCGCTCAAAATGGCCGGCAGCGAACCCGAAGCCATGCTGCGCCTCGCCAGCTTCTACAACCCGAACTATCGCTATCTGGCACCCGGCCTGGCGCCTGGCGCGCTGCCTGAAAAATACATTTCACCCGACAACAGTAAGAATAAAGACTATTCACCCGGCAAGTTTCTCTCGTATTTTATCCGTGACTGCACCAATGATCTGGTTGACGGCCAGATTCTGCAGCCAATGCTGAAGACCGAGAAAATGGCCGGCATGGAAACCGAGCAAAGCTGGGGTATCAACGATGAGGGCTACCCCTATACGATGAACTACTCGATCAAAGCGATCGAAATCAAAGCCATTCAGGGCTTGCGCCGCTATAACGAAGAAGCGATCGAAATTCAGTGCCGCGGCAGCGTCATCGACTTTCAGGATCAGCCGGCAAGCAAAGAGCTGCAGCAGATCCGCAAAATCACCAGAACCGGCCGCCACCTCACCGACTGAGATGCTGCATCATCTTCATAAACTTTCTCTGATTGCAGCTTTTACCGGCTTTACCGCCAACATCGCCCAGGTCGCCCTGTTCAGATTTTTCATGGGGCAGTTTTATGGCACCGAGATTCATCTCGGGCTGTTTTTGAGCATCTGGCTTCTTGGTATCGCCATCGGCGGCTTCATCGGCGGCAAAATCAGCATCAGTCCGAGATTACTTCTCGCCGCCCTGTTCGTTTTGCCCCTCATGTCGGTTGGCACGCTCTACTATGGCGTCGACATGGTTCCGGCGCCGGAGGGCGGCTTTTTATCATTCGCACCGGTTGCTCTGTTCATGCTTGCGGCCGTAACCCCGGTCTCTCTGCTGATTGGCACGCTGATCCCGTGTCTTATAAGGCTGTCACACAAAAGTCTTGGCTATTTTTACAGTCTTGAAGCAATCGGTGGCTTTGCCGGCGGCGTCTTCTTTTCGCTGCTGCTAGGCGGTACCGCCGATTCGGTTCTCTGCCTGCTTGCCCTGCCACTGCTGCCAATCGCAGCTGAAACATTGATCAGCCGGAAAAAGCTGCTGCCGGCACTGCTGACCCTGACACTGGCGCCTCTGGTCTGGCATTTCGGGCCAGCCGTGTCTCACAGAATCGAAAATTCATGGTGGCAGCGCATGCAGGGCCTGCTGACCCTTGAGCAGACTGTCGAAACACCCTATCAGAGGCTGCAGATTGCCGGTTACCACGAGCAGAAAAGCCTGTTTTCGAACGGCATGTTTTCAGATTCATGGCCCAACCTTGAAAGCAGCGAAGCAAGAGTGCACACCTTCGCCACGGTTCTTTCAGAAACCGGCAATGTTCTGCTTATCGGCGCCCCTTCAGCCGAAATTGTCAGAGAATTTCTCAAATACCCGAATTTGAAGCTTACCGTAGTTGAGCCTGACGGCAGGCTTTTCGATCTGCTTGGCTATGACAGTCAGCTGCGTCAGGCAGTCAAAATAACGATTACCGACCCACGCCAGTATCTTAACCACGCAAATGAAGTTTTCGACGGCATCATGATCTGCCCGGTCTCGCCGGTAACCCTGGTTGGCAACCGGCTCTTCACCGTCGAAGCGTTCAAAGCCATGCACGGTAGACTCAAACCGACCGGTATTCTGTGCCTGCAGGTCGAGGGCAGCGAGAATTACCTCGGCAACGTCAAGGAAAAAATCATGCTGTCGGCCTGGCAGGCGCTGAAAGCGCAATTCGCACATTGTGCCGCATTTCCGGGCAGCAACATTACCTTTTTTGCTTCGCCGGCACCGGTTACAACTGACGCCAGGGCTCTGGCCGCCAGATTTTCCGGGCGCGGCGTTCAGACGACCACCTTTATGCCGATGAGCTTTCACAATCTGCTGATGCCCTTTCGCGTCAAAGAACTCGAACAATGGCTGGCGAAAGATGTAAAAGTCGATCTCAATACCGACGCCCGCCCCGGTACTTTCATGCAACAGCTCGAACTCTGGAACATCTACAGCGGCACTTCACTGAACCGTATGCTGCACGTTCTGCAACACACATCCCGCACCCACCTGTTCGCCATCTGCACAGGTTTCGGCCTGTTTTTGATGTTGCTGCCGCTGGTCGCCAGCCCGGTTCTGGCTTCACGCAGTATCATTGCCGCCGGGGTCGCCGCCAGCGGCGCAACCGGTTTGCTGTCTGAAATAATTCTCATTTTGCTCTATCAAAACCGCCATGGCGCTGCATACCAGATGACCGCGCTGTTTTTCGGGCTCTACATGCTTGGCCTGGCAACTGGTTCGATGACCTTTGGCCGTCTGCAGCACCGCCCAGAAGCCATCAGAAGACTCAAGCACGTTAAGCTGCTGCAGATTGTTTTTACCGGTCTGGGCATATTGTTCGTCGAACGCTACAACCTGCACTCGGCAGCGGTTGTTGGGGCAATGGTCTTTCTCATCGCTTTTCTCGACGGCATCGAGTTTCCGGTTGCCGACAGCATACTGCGGGGCAGCGGTCGGCAGGCCCACGATTCAGCCGGATTGCTGCTGTTTTCTGACAGCGCCGGCGCAATGCTGGTCGGAACTCTCAGTGGTCTCTGGCTGCTGCCGGCCTTTGGCATGCAGAACTGTTTCGCTCTGCTGTGTCTGATACTGTCGCTGAATTTTGCCGCTCTGCTGCTTTATTCCCGCAAAATTCACGAAGGCTGAGAGCGATCGACTGTCTGGCTGAAAACTTTGGCATGCAGCGCTTTAATGCGCCGCAGACGATGGTTGACCGCTGATTTGGTCAGGGGCGGCTCAAATCTTTTTCCGAGGCTTTCAATGCTGTCGTGTGGGTATCTGAGACGCATCTGCGCCATCTGATGCAGGCTTTCCGTCCAGATTTCCTGGTCTTCCCAGGTCAGCAGTTCGCGAATGTGAGCAATTGAAGACTCAGCAGCATTGATCAGACGGTTGATATTGGCAGTTTCTGAATTGACCTGGCGGTTTACCTGTGAAAGCAGGTTTCGCGTTGCCAGAAGGTCAGAAAATTCAAGCCCACGTTCGAACAGTCCCAGCAGGTTCAGCAGCCTGGCAATGCGCCTGCCGCTTTTGAGGTAAAAACTTTTGTATTGTTCGTGCTGATAGAAGCAGAACTTGAGGCGCAGACCGGCAGCGACTTTTCTGAAAGCCGCGGCCAGCCAGCTTCCCTGCAGACGGAATTCGAGATGATAACCGCGACTCGGGCTCTGAATGTAGCCATGTGCGACAAAGAGACCCTGAAGAAAAGCCACGTGACAATGGCTTACCCGACTTGCCCCTGAAACGATGCGCATGCGATCGACAAATTTCTCGCGCAGAAACAGCTGATCGAGACCGGGCAACCAGATTCTGGCACCCCGGCAGATAATTTTCTGACTGTCGGGGAGAATGGACTGAAGGCAATTCGCCAGGCGCCGGCGCAGGTTTTTGCGGGCACGGGCGAATGGAGTCAGGCGCGAGCCATGCAGCAGACCGACGAGGAAAGACTGCTGACAGCAGAAAAGTTTATTGCTGCGAATAAGACTGACCAGTTCGCGCCTGGTGGCGGCGGTATAATCAAATCTGCTCATTTACTTGCACCCATCAGTCGTCGAAAAAGCTTTCGTCTTCGTCTTCGGCATTTTCAGCCATTTTTGTCGGTGCGACGGCATTCTCGTTGATCAGTCCGATGAGAATTGCGGCAAGCAGGTTCGGGTTATGGCGCAGCATATCTGATTCGAGCAGCATGTCGGCAGCGACCACTCTTATACCCATATCTTCGATTTTTTTGACGGTTGGCGGCACCCAGAACTGATTACGGTTTTCGTATCTCGCCATCAGCGGTTTGGCAGCGCGCCGCGAATTAACAACCACGATATCGATTCTCTGCAGTGTGGTCTTTTCGAGAATGGCGCGCACATGGTCGGCGGCATTGAAAGAATCGGTTTCGCCGGGCTGAGTCATGACGTTGCAGATATAAACGACACGAGCATGGCTGTTGTTGATTCTCTCGGCCACCCCGGGAACCAGCAGGTTCGGAATAACACTGGTAAACAGACTGCCCGGGCCAAGAACGATCATATTGGCGTCATCGATGGCACTCAGAGCCTCCTGATTCGGAGCTGGTGCTTCAGGATTGAGGCTGATACTGAAAATTCGGCGGCGCGCATCGCTGATTGCAGTTTCGCCGGTAATTTCGCTGCCGTCTTCAAATCTGGCGACCAGCTGCACGTTCTCGTTGGTGACCGGGATTACATGCCCCTTGATCGCCAGAATGCTGCTGGCTTCGCGCACGGCACTGCTGAAATCACCAATTACACCGGTCATGGCGGCAATGAAAAGATTGCCGAAACTGTGGCCTTCGATCTCGCCGCCTTCACCGAAGCGATATTGAAAAAGCCGCGATAAAAGGCTCTCAGACCGGGAAAGCGCCACCAGACAGTTGCGGATATCGCCGGGTGGCAGAATCTGCAGCTCTTTGCGCAGGCGCCCCGAAGAACCGCCATCATCAGTAACGGTAACAATGGCGGTCAGATCTACCGGCAACTCTTTAAGACCCTTGAGCAGAGAGCTCAGACCGGTGCCGCCCCCGAGCGCCACCATCGACAGCAACTTTTCTGCCGGCTGGCTGCGCTGAAAAACGAATTCACGCAGACGGGTCGAAAGTCCGTGATCTTTGCTGTCAAGCAGTCTGAATGCGGTTCTG
>Ga0116172_10003720_pt1 | contig 12611 bp, 12 predicted proteins | sample AD_UKC083_MetaG_FD_89799 | JGI IMG/M metagenome (GOLD analysis project Ga0116172, IMG submission 89799) | Active sludge microbial communities of municipal wastewater-treating anaerobic digesters from USA - AD_UKC083_MetaG | ecosystem: Engineered > Bioreactor > Anaerobic > Digestate | place: USA...
CTTTTTGGCCTCTTCCTTTTGAAGATCCCGGGCCAGGGCTTCCTTGAGCCGATCCATCATTCCTCCACGGACATATCCGTCCCTGCTTCAAGTATCGGCGAAATCCGATCCGGTTGTGAACCGGCGGCACAGGCCAAAAAAAAACCGCCCCGGGTCACTCCCCTGCGCGGAATCCATCAAACCGGGAAAATACCTACATTCAGGTCATGAGACTGCTCCGGACCTTGTCCAGCTTTGTCCGCAAACGGAAGATCGCCTTGGTATGGAGCTGGGACACCCGGGATTCCGTCACCTCGAGGACCTTGCCGATCTCCTTGAGTGTCAGATCCTCATAGTAATAGAGGATCAAAACCTTTTTCTCTTTTTCGGGGAGAGCCATGATGACGTCAAAGACCATCTTCCGGATCTCGTCACGTTCCACCATCGAATCGGGATTCAGACTGCTGGGACTCTCGAGAAGCTCCGTCAACGAAAGCCGTTCGCTGTCCTTGCTGCTGTGTCCGGTATCATTGAGGGAGAGGACCGAGGTGCAGTTGATTCTCTTGAGAAGATCATGGAACTCGTCAAGGGAGATCCCCATCTCCTGCGCAACCTCGGTATCCTCGACCGTGCGACCGAGCTTGTTTTCCATGGTCGTGACAACACTTTCGAGGTCCTTGATCTTCTGGCGAACACTCCGGGGAACCCAGTCCTCATCCCGCAGGTTGTCAAAGATGGCTCCACGGATCCGGGTGACAGCATACGTCTTGAACTTGGTATTGCGACCGGGATCATATTTTTCAATGGCGTCAATCAGCCCGAAGGCCCCGTATCCGATCAGGTCGTCAAACTCGATATTTTGCGGGAGCCCGCTTGCCACCTTGGCGGCTACGTACTTGACCAAGGGAGCATAGCGCTCGGCAATCACTTCGCGAATGAGATGACTCCGGGTCCTCATGTATTCGGGCCACAAGTCATCTTCAGAGAGCTGCTCGTACCGCTTTTTCTCTGAAATACTGACTGTGGCCGCTTTTTGTCCCGTCTGCGTCATCTTGTCCTGGTCCGAGCCTGTCGCTTTCTGCATTCTCCCCCCCCGGAATACCGGAGCCGCTGCATCTTCCTGGCTGCAGTCTACAGTATCCTTCAAAACTCAGAGAAAATCAACCAAAAAAATGACCGCCCTACTCCTTGTCCCTGCTCATCATTGTCCGGATGGCCTTGGCATAATCTTCAGGGTCATTCGGAAACTGCTTGTCATCGATAATCCGGAAATTTCCGACAACCTTGCTCTCCCCGGTGACCATTCTTGATGCTCTCGGTTCGGCCGGCATCTGATTTCCGATATCCTCAGTCCCGTCTGGAAGGGGTTCACTCGTCCCCACATCATCGCTCACGGTATACTCAAAACTGGGTTGTGACTGATCATCCCTGTCAATCCCGCCACCCTCACCGGTGTCCATCGCCGGGCCCATCCCGGACAGACCGGCCCCATCGTCCCAGAGTCCGGGAACCAGTCGCTCAAGCAGGAATCCGGCGCCCGTTCCCAAACCCGTTACAAGAAGCCCGAAGAGAATCCCCCGAAGCAGCAGGAGACCAAGCGAGACCCCTGAAAGAAGCCCGATCAGGAAGATGGCGCAGAAAGTCGCCACACCGAGGATCCCGCCCAGAAAATAGTTTTCCCTGCTGCCCGGTAGTTCCATTCAGCCTCAATCCTCCTTGTATACGGAGAGGAAGTTTTTTATGAACCCGCCAAACCCTCGCGACTTGGGGGTGATCTGCATTCCGAGCAGACGTTTGGCGATATGGTCGACACACTCGGTTGCCCTGCCCTTGGGTGCTGCAATCACAAAGGGTTTTTGCTTCATCACAGACTCCGGAACGGTTTCATCCTGAAAAATCATTCCAAGATTTTCCACCCGTACATTCAAGAACTGGCCGGCAATATTGATGACGCGCTCGGCTACCTGCTTCCCTTCATGAATGGAAGAAACCCGGTTGACCACAAGCTTGATCGTCACCTGTCCGGTCTCGGCCGAGATGGCCTTGATGATTCCGTAAGCATCCGTGATGGCTGTCGGCTCGGGCGTTGTCACGATGATCGCCTCATCGGCCGGCAGGACAAAGGAAAGGACATTGCGCGAGACTCCGGCCCCAGTGTCAATGATCACGATGTCCGCTTCTTCGAGCTCCATCATGCTGTCGACAAAACGAAGACGCTCTTCCTCGGTCAGATTGGCGAGTTTGGAAAAACCCGAAGCGCCGGCAATGATCCGGATCCCCTGCGGTGTATCAATGATGATCTCCGGCAGGCGCTTCTGTCCCTTGATGACGTGATACAGATTGAATTTCGGAATGACGCCCAGGATCACGTTGACGTTGGCCAAGCCCATATCGGCATCCATCACGATCACACGTTTTCCCTCGCGGGCAAACAGGATTCCGAGATTGATGGCGAAATTGGTCTTCCCCACCCCGCCCTTTCCGCTGGCAATGGCAATAAAGCGGGTCGCTTTTGCCGGCTTCGGAACTTCGACCAGCTCGGGCTGTGTCCGGGTACTGCGAGCCTTGCTCGCCAGCTTTCTCAGATTGGCTGCCTGGTCCATCACCGGCCCTCCACTTCCTTCCTCATGCATGGCTGAGCGCCCCCTCGATTCTGTACTGGACCATGACCCGGCCCGCAAGATCTCTCGCCTCGGCCAGCTTGATATCGTCCGGAACACCCTGGCCCATGCAGAGCCAGACAAGTTCCTTTCCGCACAATGAGAGACTGCTGATCAGGGATCCAAAGGTATTTGTCTCGTCAACCTTGGTGGCAATGATCTTTTCATACCGCAAGGTGGCGAAATTTTTCATGATCTCGGCCAGATCGGCATACTTGGTCGTAGCCGAAATCACCAGATGCACATCAACGGGCAGGGCCAGACCCTGGAGAACGGAGCGGATCTCGCCAATCTGCATCTCGTTTTTCTGGTTCCTGCCGGCGGTATCAAGAAGGTAAAAATCGGCTTTCCCTTCATCGATGACCTGTTCCAATTGCTCCCGGCTATGAACCATGTAGATGGGGATATTCATGATCTTTGCATACTTCTCGAGTTGTTCCTGTGCGCCGATCCTGTAATAATCCATCGTGATGAAGGCCACCCGCTTGCGCTGACCGAGAGCCAGTTCGGCCCCGATCTTCGCCAGGGTCGTCGTCTTCCCCACACCGGTCGGGCCAACCAGGGTGATCACCCGGGGGCTGTCTTCGGAATTGATTGCCGGCAGCCCTGTCTTGAACGAGGAGAGAATCCATTTTTCGAGAGTGGCCCGGACAAGCTCGTCGTCACTGCTCTGGCGGAAGGTCAGACTTGACTCGAGATGCTCCATCGTCCGCTCGATATACTCTCGCCCAAAATCGTTTTCAAGCAGGAATTCGCGCACGCGGGAGAATCCGGGATGATGGGGAGTCTTTCTCTTTCCCGCGTCGGGTGCGGTATTCATCATCGCGGCCAGCATTTCCTTGAGCTCGGCAATGTCCTCCCCGACCGGCCTGCCGCTTGACACGGCTTCCTGGACCGGAACCGCCTGCATCTGCTGGGCACGCCTCCTCTCGTCGCCGATTTTCTTGATCCGTTCGAGGAGTTCCATCCTCTCGGCCATCTCGCGCGTCACACCACCCCGCCGGGCCGGAGCACCTTCATCATAGCTGACCGTGATCTGGTAGAACTCCTTGCGACCGAACAAACCGAAGAGTCCGGTGCGATGCACCGTGATCTTGTGATCCACTTCCTTGAAATCATCACCGAACTCGAGTCGGGCAGCATCCCTTGCCTCCTTGATCGACTCGCCGGTAAATGTCTTGTATGCCATGCTTTCCCCCCATATTGAATATCGAAACAAACAGCCATCCCGATGAATACTCTTTTCTTACGACCAGGCCGGGGCTTTTTGCGAGACCCCGAGCTGCCCGAGAATCTCCAGCCGGATGTTCCGGGAAAGCTCGTTGTACGAGACAACCCGGACCCCGGGCAGCGATTTTTCGAACACCTGCTGCAAAAAGAGCCTGTTCGGCGCCGTACAGAGAACAATATTGTTGTATTCGGGATCATCGACCGAACCGAGGGTCTGCATCGCGTTCTGGATCAGGGCGTTGAGTATGTCCGGATCCATGCTGGCCGTCATATTCCCCTCCATGTCGACATCGACCGCATCCGAAAGGAGTTCCTCGGTCTCGCCATCCACCTCCACGACCTTGAGAACGCCATTGCTGGCCAAAGTACTGGAGATCTGCATTGCCAGACCCTGTCTGACACGCTCTGTCAGCATCTCATGCTTGATTCCCGCACTGAAATGCTCGGCGATCAGCTCGAGGATCCGTTCCATGTTGGAGATCGACACCCGCTCACGCAGGAGATTCTGCAAGACCTTCTGGATATCCCCGAGGCGGGCTCCGCGGTCCTTGACCTCGCGCACAATGGCCGGACTGGTCTTTTCGATCGAATCGAGGAAGATCTGGGTCTGCTGCATCGTCACCAGTTCGGGGGCATAGGACTTGAGGACCTCCCCGATATGGGTCGCAAGGACACTCGGGCAATCCACCACGGTGTACCCGAGATCTTCGGCCGTTGAACGCATCTCCCTGTCGATCCAGCGGGCAGCCTGACCGAAGGTGGGATCCCGGGTATCCATCCCGGGCACGCCATCCGGCGCCCCGCGCGGGTTGATCACGAGAAACTGTTCGACCTGGAGTTCGCCCTTGCCCACCTCGACACTGCGGATACGGATCGAGTACTGGTTCGGCCCAAGCCTGGGATTGTCCCGGATCCGCAGGGGCGGGACAACGATCCCCATCTCGTTGGCGCTCCGCTTGCGAAGATTCCGGATCCGGTCAAGGAGATCCCCACCCTGGGACTCGTCCACCAGGGGCACCAGGGCAAATCCGATTTCCAGTTCAAACAGTTCGGGCTGGACCGGCGCCAGGACCTCCGGCTCATGTGTCTGGGGTGCTGCCTTGGCCTCCTCTTCGGCCCGCTCATCCGCACGGGCCGTCTGCTGCATCTTCCATCCAAAATAGAAGAGCATGGCTGCCAAGCCGAAGAGCGGAATCTTGGGGAACCCGGGAAGGAATCCGAGAAAAGCCAGAAAACCGGCGGAAATCATGAAGACCTTGGGTTGGCTCGAGAGCTGGTTCAGCATGTCTTCCCCGAGACCACCCTCCGAGACCGAACGGGTCACAATGATACCGGTCGCCGTCGAGAAGAGGAGTGCCGGAATCTGGGAGACCAGGCCGTCACCGACCGTCAGGAGGAGATAGGTCCCGGCGGCAGCCGAGAGTGGCTCTCCGCGCATGGTCGTCCCGATGATGATCCCGCCAATGATGTTGATGAAGGTGATCAAAAGACCGACAGTCACATCCCCTTTGACGAATTTGGAAGCACCGTCCATGGAGCCGTAAAAGTCGGTCTCGCCCTGGACGACCTTGCGCCGGTTTTTCGCTTCTTCCTCGGTAATCAGTCCGCTGGCCAATTCGCCGTCGATCGCCATGTATTTGTTGGGCATGGCATCCAGACGGAACCGGGCCGCCACTTCGGAGATACGGGTGGCACCCTTGGTGATCACAAGAAACTGGACGGCCGTGATGATCATGAAGATCACGAGACCGACAACGTAATTCCCTCCGACAACGAATTCTCCAAAGGCGCGGATGATGGCTCCATCGAACTGCATCCCCTCGGAAAGAATCACGCGGGTCGTCGAGACGTTGAGTGCCAGACGGAAGACGGTCGTCAAGAGAAGAAGCGAGGGAAAGATGGAAAAATCCGCCGCATTCTTCATGTACATCACGGTCAGGAGGACGATCAGGGAGATCATCAGGTTCACGGCGATCAGCATGTCCAGCATCATCGTCGGAAGCGGGATGATCAACATGAACACGACGGCGATCACGGCGACCGCCAGCATGATGTCAGCCTGGAGTCCCTTGCGGCCTGGTTCAGCCATGGACAACCTCCTTTACCGGAGACAGTCCCCGGAGACGGTATTCCTGATGGATCATGCGCGCACCCCCGAATAATCCCGGTTTCTGAATTTCTCGAGCCGTTGATAGACCGTGACAACGGCACTGAAGAGGCTCTCGGGGATCGGGTCCCCGAGATTGACATCGTGATAGAGCGCCCGGGCCAACGGTTTGTTTTCCATGATGGGAACCCCGGCCTCGGTCGCGATCTGCCGGATGACAAAGGCCAGGTGGTCGGCCCCCTTGGCCACCACGACCGGCTGGTCATGGATGTTCATGTCGAACTGGAGGGCAACGGAGAGGTGTGTCGGGTTTGTGATGACCACATCCGCCTTTTTGACCATGGCCGGGAGATTGCGCTGGGCGAGTTCGCGGCTCTTTTGCATGATCCGACTCTTGATCAGGGGATCTCCCTCCTCCATCTTGTGTTCTTCCTTGATTTCGGGAATGGACATCTTCAAGGATTCGAGGTGCTGCCGGCGCTGGAAGATGTAATCCGGTACGGAGAGCGCCAAAAGAGCGAGACAGGTCGCGTTGACCATGACAAACACGACATTGGTGATGGAATCCATGGCGCCGGCCACCCCGACGTCCATCAGATTGATCATCTTGGGCAACTCCCCTTCAATGATCAGCCAGGCGACAATGCCGATTACGACAATCTTGAGAACGGATTTGACAAGATTGACCATGGCCTGTTTGGAAAAGAGGACACGCTGGAAGATTTTTTGGGGAGTGAACGAGATCCTCGAGAGCTCTGGCTTGACCGGTTTCCAGGTGAAAAGGAACCCGACCTGCATGACATTCGCTGCAACCCCGATGATGATGGCCATGATCAGGATCGGGGCCAGGATCTCGAAAAACAACAGAACGAAATGCAGGAAGAGCGTCCGCAGGGAATTTGTCGAGATCTCGAGGGTATACATATTGTCGATACAGTAGGTGAAGGCCTCCCGGAACCCGGTCACCATGTGGGAACCAAAAAACGCCAGTGTCCAAAAAACAACCAGGAGGACGAGCGCGGCGGACATGTCCTGACTTTTCGGGACCTTGCCTTCCTCGCGGGCCTTGCGTTTCCGGGATTCGGTCGGATCCTCTGTCCGGCCTTCGTCTTCAGCTGCGAAGAACTGCAGATCGAGGAGAAACCTCCCCTCAGGAGGCAGGAGGGTGTTCACCAAAAACAGTCTTTCCTCCATCATGAGCCGCCCCCCATGACTTTGACCGCGAAGGCCACACTCTCGCTGATCACGTTTCCCATAAACCGGAAGAGAAACGGCAGCGAGGCGACCAACACGAGAAATCCGACGAGAATCTGGATCGGAAAACCGAGCATGAGGATGTTGAGCTGGGGCGCCGTCTTGGCAAGAATCCCCATCGCGATCGAAAGCAGGAAGGAGACTCCGATCATCGGCAGGGCGATCTTGATCGCCACCCCGAACATCCCAGTGAAAGCGGCCGCCGCACCTTGTGCGAAGGGGCCGGAATGACGGGAGATTTCCAGCATCGGGAGACTGTCGTAGCTGCTCCAGATCCCGTTGAGGAGATGGTGATGCGCACCGACGGCGATGAAGACGAGTATCCCGAAGAGAGAGAGCAGCTGGCCGAGAACGGGGACTTCGATCTGCGCCTGCGGGTCGAAGACGTTGGTGATGCTCAGACCCATCTGCATCGAAAAGAGCTCGGCAGCAAACGAGAGTGCTGCGAAAAAAACACCGACAAGAAACCCGATGGCAATCCCGACAAGCAATTCCCCGACCAGCTGGAGGATGTAGTGCACCAGCGAAATCTCGGGTCGGATCGGGAGCTTGAGAACGGGCAGGATCATGATCATGGTCACAAGGAGAGCCAAAATGGCCCTGAAGCGGAAGGGTATCGCCAGGGAAGAAAAAAACGGGGCAAGGGTCATCATCCCGAAGATCCGGGCAAAGACCAGAAGAAATACCTGGAACTGGATGACAAGCCCCGTGTCGATCATGGTTACCTCGTCATGAGCGGGATCATGTCGAAGAGACGGCGCGAGAAATCGATGAGGGTGGCAAGCATCCAGTTGCCGAAAACGATCAGCGCCAGAAAAATCGAAATGATTTTGGGAACAAAGGTCAGTGTCTGCTCCTGGATCGAGGTTGTCGCCTGAAAGATGGAGATTAAAAGACCGACGAACATGCTGATCCCGAGCATGGGTGCCGAGAGAAGCAGGATCTGGAGGAGCGAATCCCGCACGATCCGGATGATCAGGTCAAAATCCACAGGGCCCTCCTAGACAAATCCCTCGACCAGCTTGCGAATCAGGAGATTCCAGCCATCGACGAGGTAGAAAAGGATGATTTTGAACGGCAGGGAGACCATGACGGGCGGCAACATGATCATGCCCATGGACATCAGCACCGACGCAACCACCATGTCAATGATGATGAAGGGGACAAAGATCAGCACCCCGATCTTGAATGCTGTCGTCATTTCGGAGACGATAAAGGCCGGAACCAGAACATAGGTCGGAATGTCATTCCGTGTCGCTGGCCGGGGCTCCTTGGAAAGGTGCATGAAGAGGGCGATGTCATTCTCGCGGGTCTGCCTGAACATGAAATCCCGGATCGGGGCAACACCCTTTTCGTAAAACTGGTCCGCACCGATTTTCTGTGCCAGAAAGGGTTGCAGGGCGTCTTCATTCACTTTTTTGATCGTCGGGGCCATGACAAAGATGGTCAGAAAGAGCGCCAGTCCCATCAACACTTGTGTGGGCGGCATCTGTTGGGTAGCCAGAGCCATCCGGGTGAAGGAAAACACGATCGAGATCCGGATGAAGCTGGTAACCATCATGATGAAGGCCGGTGCCAGCGAAAGAACGGTCAGAAGAAGCAGAACCTGCATGGCCACGGCCACCTCGCCAGGGCGCTGGGCCTGTTCAACACCGAAGGTGATCTTTGGCAAAACGAAATTAGGGCCCGCCTGTGCTTGGAGACTCCCGGTCTGGAGCGCAACGATCCCCAGCACAACCAGTGCCAGTACGCTTCGTTTGGTTACAACCGACATACATCCCCCCAGGGATACGGCCAGCACCGTATCCGTCGCTCGACTTCATCATCCTGTCTCTTCGGGAGGGGTTATGGCTCTTTTTTGAGCCGGGCGAGGCGCTCTTTCTGGGCTCGCAGGTATTCCAGCTTTTCACGCGAGACTTGCCCGCGGACAGCGGATTTGGAGCGACCGAGCATCCCGACCAGACGCTCAAAAAAGCCCTCACCCTGCGCAGCGTTGCCCCGGGCATGATCCAGCCGGAGCGACTCCAGCGTCTCCTCATCCTCGATCTCGGCGATAAGATTGATCGCAGAGTCGCCGATACCGATGACGAACACCCTGCGTCCGACCTCGATCACCTGCACAGCCCGGCTCCCGCCCGCACTGCGGTTGGCAAGAACCCGGATGGCATCCTCGCCCGCATCACCCATGTTCCGCTTGCGCTGTACAAAGCGAAACACGCCGTAAATGCCGGCTATGAAAAGAGCAAGGACAAGGATTGTCTCGACGAAGGTCCCAAGACCGCCAGGAGCCGCCAACTCGCCGCGTGAACCGGATCCCGCCAGTTCCTGCATACGCTGGTTGATGGCACCAAGACCTGCCTGGTTTGTCGCCTGTTGTGGAGCGCCTGCAAGCAGGGCCGGAACAAGCAGAGCCATTAATAGCACAAAAAAACGCATTTCCCCTCCAGAATGCACGGGAAGTATAGTGCATCTGAGGGGAAGACTGCAAGTCTTTTTTTTATCACAAGAAAGCCGGGCTGCCTCACCTCAGGTTGTGTATTCGAGGCGGCTGTTGGGTGAGACAATCTCGGTCACGCGCACTCCAAAGTTTTCGTCAATGACCACGACCTCTCCCTTGGCGATGAGCTTCCCGTTGACCAGAACGTCCACCGGTTCACCGGCGAGTTTGTCCAGCTCGATGATGGACCCCTCCCCGAATGAGAGAATCTCCGAGATCTTCTTGCGGGTCCGGCCAAGCTCGACCGAGAGCTGCATCTGGACATCCATCAGGACACTGATGTTGTGCGGCATTTGTCCCGCACCCATATTCTGCTGGAGCTGGGGATACTGCACGTTGGAGATCCCGACGGCCTGTGCCGCCGTCTGCTGCGCTGCTCCAGGCATGCTCATCCCTCCGGCAAAACCGCCACCCATTGGGGCGCCGGCACCCATCGAACCGAACGACATGTCCGCCCCGATTCCCATCGCGGCATTGATGATCTCCCGGGCACCCTTCATGGACATGATCTGGCTGACCTGGGCCGGATTTTGCCCCTCAACCCGAAGCTGGTATCCGATCCGCAGCATGCTCCCGCCGCCTGGCAGGGTCAGGGCTGTGTTCCCGTGGGCCGCCTCGGCACGCGCCTCGCTGAAACGGACGGCACGTCCGAGCCGGGCCGACATGTTGGACGCGGCCGCACCCCAGGCCTGGGTCATCGTCTGGGCCAGGGTCGAAAGAACCATCGGGGTCAGCTCCTGGCTGTTTTGTCCCATGGCGATATTGGCCACCATCAAGGCGGCCGAGTCGGGCAGGACAAAGATATTCTCACCACTGACACCGTCCGCGTAATTCATGGTCACCTGGACTAGGCCGCCTCCCAGCTCGCTGCGGATCTCCTCGGGGCGCATGACTTCGACCCCCATCATTCCCACAGAGACCTTGTTGGAGAGCAAAGCCCCCATGCTCGAGGCCGCCGCCTCGGTGGCGGCCCGCAGAACATCGAGGACACTGTTCTTCTCGACATCACTCAGGGATTCCCCCGACGCGGTCGGAGCGGTAAACCCGGTAGCAGCCGCCGTCGCCGGGCTGCCTCCGCCCATCAACTCCTCGGTACCACGCAACAGGGCATCAATTTCATCCTGGGACAGCGAACCGTCACTCATTGTCATCCCCTCCTAATGCGATCTCCTCGAGCGATTCTTCGGTGATATCCTCGAGTTTCCCGGTGACCTGGACAGCCATGCGACTGCCCACAATACCCGGACGGCATTTGAATTTCGGCCGGTCACCGATCTTGATGACCATGTCCGAGTTGATTTTTGAATTCGGCAGGAGAATGGTATCCCCTGCTGCAAGCGAGAGAAGATCATTGGTCATGATGTCTACCGAGCCGAGTTCGGCACTGACAACGATGTCCACCGTATCCAGTCTGTCCTTGATGACGTTGAGGTTCTCGCTGGTTGTTCCCTTGCGGATACTGGAGTACCAGTACTGCGCGGAGAGCTTGGAGATGATCGGCTCGATCGTGATGTACGGGATACAGAAGTTCATCATCCCTTCGACGGTTCCGACCTTGGTCTCGATGGTGACGAGCACGACCATGTCATTGGGAGGCACGATCTGTGCGAACTGGGGGTTGGTCTCGATGTCACCCAAGCGCGGACGGAGGTCGATCACGTTGGCCCAGGCCTCGCGCAGGTTGGAAAGAATCCGGACGATGATATTTTCCATGACCGACTGTTCGATGTCGGTCAGCTCGCGGGTGATCTTGGCGGACTCTCCACTCCCGCCAAAGAGCCGGTCGATGACGGTAAAGGTGATGGCCGGATCGATTTCGAAAATGGCACTCCCTTTGAGGGGGTCCATATTGATGACGGCCAGCGTGGTCGGGCTGGGAATCGAACGGATGAACTCTTCGTAGGTCAACTGGTCCACGGTGGCGACATGCACATGGACCATGGTCCGCAAGAGGGCCGAGAGACTGGTGGTCGTGGTCCGGGCGAAGTTCTCGTACATCATCTGCAGGGTACGGATCTGGTCCTTGGAGAACTTGTCCGGCCGCTTGAAGTCGTAGATCTTGACCTTGCGCTGTTCGGTCGCCACGCGGGTGGAGAGATCCATGCTGGCCGTTTGCGTCTCGCCATCGGTGGTGATGGCCGAAAGCAGGGCATCGATCTCTTCCTGTGACAAGACTTCGGTCATCGTCCGCTCTCCATCCTCAAAGACGTCCCCGCCGGACCATGACGATCCACGGAAAATCTACCAAGGAAGGCACCGACCATGCAAGGCAAAAGCGCCTTCTCCAGCTATTGTCGCCAGCTTTGTTTGATAATCTGAGTACTTTCCTGCAAATCAGTTGACCGAGAACTCGGCATAGTAGATATCCTGGATCTTTCCGTTTTGCAGGAGTCCGTTGATCTTTTTGATCAGCTCGTCCTTGAGGTCCTGCTTTTTCTGTGCCGAATCAAGATCTTCCTTGCGTTTGCCATTCAAGGTCAGCATGATCAGGTCAAAGATCTGCATCCGCCGTTCGGAGAGTTCGGTCTGCAGGAGGAGGTTGTTCTTCTCGTAGCCGAGACTCAACTTCATGCGCACGAAATGGGTGGTATCCACATCCGCGGTATTGCTCATGAACTCCTTGAGTTCGAAGGTAGCCAAGGGGGGAGCCTTCTGTTCCATCTCCTTCTGGGCTTGAGCGTATTTGGCTTCATCACTCTTATCACTGGCCCCCATTTTCCCGGCAAAGAGTGCAATGATGAAGACCGCGATCCCGGCCGCGACATACATGAGGACCTTGAGGATGGTCCCGGACAAAAAACGCTTGAGTCCACCGCCACCACTGGCAGCCTCCGCCTGGGCCCCCTCGCCTTCTCCGCCCTCATCGTCACCAAAATTAAAATCA
>Ga0116172_10003723_pt1 | contig 12608 bp, 6 predicted proteins | sample AD_UKC083_MetaG_FD_89799 | JGI IMG/M metagenome (GOLD analysis project Ga0116172, IMG submission 89799) | Active sludge microbial communities of municipal wastewater-treating anaerobic digesters from USA - AD_UKC083_MetaG | ecosystem: Engineered > Bioreactor > Anaerobic > Digestate | place: USA...
TTCACTTTTCTCCACTCCTCTTCCGGCAGATCGGCGGTTCGGCTGGATCATTCCACATTAGGTGCTTATGCCTCCACTTTTGTAGGCGCAAGAAGAATTGTTCCTTGTGATTATATTCCTGTGGCAGAGAGAGATCCAATTTCTGAACCCCAAAACAATCAAACCATAACCTCTACTGAAGAGGTGGTAACCATTCAAGAAGATGTTCCACCATCTCCCACACCGTCAACCAAGAAAAAGTCTGAATTTCACTATGTTAAGTCGGGAGATTCCCTCTACGCCATCGGCAAACGATACGGTGTCAGCGTAGAATCGATCATGAAATGGAACAATCTCAAATCGGACAAAATTTACCCCGGACAGAAATTACGGGTTAGAGCCAGGAATTGATTTCGGATTTTGACTAGGATTTTTGGATTTAAGGATTTTCTTTTAGGATATATTATATTGATTATTAATCCCTTATATTTTTAATTTCTTTTTTTATTTGGAAATAAAAATAAAAGGGGGGCAGGATAGATTTTCCTTTTCAGTTATTTTATTCCCCCACTCGGTAACATTCTGCCTTTTTGAATATGAGTGATCCAATTACGAATTACGATTTCTAAATTTAGAATTTAGATTTTAGAATTTAGAATTATCTGCTGCTTTATATCATAATAACCTGATAATCAGGATTATCAATTGCCACGACTTTTAAGTCGTGGATAGGAATTACCTCATTGACACTAAGGGCTTTAGCCCAAATTTACAAAAATATGAAATAAGAAGTTAGAAATGAGAAATACGGAATATTTATCGTAAATACCTGACATTCAATTATATCAATTGCCACGTCCCTTTAGGGCGTGGATTTGAATGTCCCCCAGAACTAAGGGCTTTAGCCCAAATTTACAAAAATATGCAATACGAAGTTAGAAATAAGAAATACGGCAATTGTTATCGTAAACATTTGATAATCAATTATATCAATAGCCCCAACAATTCAAAATATCATTTTCTTTTTTTATATCTTTTTGCATATAAATTTCCATTTTTACAGGGAATAGTTGTAATTGCATATAATTGTAACATTGAATTATTGAATAAAAAATGTTTTAACTTGCTGGTAACTTGCTTCTGTTATCAGTCTCTGTCTATAAATCATTTATTGTGTGGTAAGTTTGGTTCTTTTTTAACTTGCCTGTAACTTGCCAATAGTATTGAATAACTATACCCAATCAAAGGAAAAAAGATAAAGTGGTGTAAGAAAAATAGTTGTAACTTTGTAGCTTGAATTTTAGGAGCTACATTGACCTTTTAATTACAATGTTGAATAAAACCAATTCTGTATATGAACAATACGCTTATCGATAACTCTACGAAAGACCTGAGTTTGCATCAAACGTTGAAAAAATGTATCCTAGACCCTGCTATAAACGAGATAAAAATAGCAACGGGATATTGGGATTTACCTGGTATGGTATTAATATTTAATGAATTAAAAATGTTTTTGGAAAGGGAAGAGACTAAATTCTATCTACTTATTGGGAAAGATCCTCAAATATTTCCTTCACAACAAATACATATAAAGACTAAAGATCCAAAATACCCACAAGATTTTATTCGAACAGATATTGAAGAGTTAGATTTAAAACCTGAATATCAAGAGGTTGTTAATCTTTTACTCAGGCATTGTAAAGATGATGAAAGTTCAAAAATTCAAGTACGTATTTATAGACAAAATGAAAATGAAGAAACACAGTTTTTGCATTCGAAATGTTATATCTTTGATGGAAAACAAAAAGCATATGGGATTATAGGTAGTTCAAATTTTACTCAAAAGGGATTGGAAGGAAATGCAGAGTTAAATTATTTAGAAACGACACCACATATCGTTAAATATGGTGTTGAAGGTTCTATAAAAGGGCATATTGGATGGTTTAATGAAAAGTGGGAAGTTTCACAACCATGGAATAAAACGTTTGAAGAAATATTAATAAAATCACCTTTAGCACCGACCAATTCTAAACTATATATAGACTCAACAGTGCACGAATCGGTCACCCCTTATGATGTTTATATCCGTTTTTTACAAAATCAATGGGGTGAAATCGTAGATGGGACTGAGACAAGTATGTTAGAAGCATTTTTACCTCCTGAAGTACAAAAACTACAATATCAGTTCGATGCAGTAAATCAGGGTTACGCAATTATGAAACGACATGGAGGTTTCATTCTTGCAGATGTAGTAGGATTAGGGAAAACGATGGTTGGAGTGATGATTATCAAACGTTTTCTTGAAGACTCAAATACAGATGGGCGTGAACGCAAAGTGTTAATTGTTACACCTCCTGCTATAAAAAACACATGGAGGGATACCATTGATTTATTTGATAAAAACACTGATAATGGCATAGGAAACTATATTAAATTTATCACAACTGGAAGCATAGGTAAATTGGTTGATACAGATGATGAATTTATGGAGAATTTGGACTTGATGGATGACACAGGAGCCACATTAGAAGCAAACGAACTTAAAAATAGGCAATTTGGATTGATATTGATAGATGAAAGCCATAACTTTAGAAATCGCGGAACTCAAATGTATGAGGCTATGGATGATCTAATCGGGAGCATTTTCCCAAATCCTTATATTGTTTTACTTTCTGCTACACCGCAAAACAACTCACCAAAAGACTTAAAGAATCAAATATACTTGTTCCAGAGAGAACCTAATAATACCACATTAGATCGGATAGAAGGACGTAAACTGGATACATTTTTCAATGAAAAAGAGAAATTGTTCCAAGATTTAAGAAAAAATCCAAAGGCTAATAATGAGGAGTTAATAAAATTATCAAATGAAATTCGTGAAAGAGTTTTAGATGATTTAGTCGTTCGTCGAACACGTACTGATATAGTTAAATATTATCAAGATGATGCCAAAGGAATAAAATTTCCAACTGTAAAAGGACCTAATCTTTTGAAATATGAGATGGATGATGAATTAGCACAACTTTTTTTTGACACCATGGAAAAGATTGCACCTTATGATACAGTTACACGTGAATTTTCATTTAATGAAAACAGTTTAAGCTTTTACAGATATAGAGCTATAGAATATCTTGTTCGTGAAGATCATAGAAATCTATACCAAAAAAGAAGTGCTACAGTAGAAGGTACTTCAAGACGATTAGCAAGAATAATGCAAATTTTACTTATAAAACGGTTAGAAAGTAGTTTCTTGGCATTCAAAACATCACTGTGGAACTTGCAACGCTTCACTGACAACATGATCAAAATGCTTGAGGATGACGTTGTGTTTATTTGTCCTGATATTGATGTCAATGCAGAGTTAGACACTAAAACTAAGTCTGAAAAAAGTAAAAAAACAATTACTAGAGAAGATTGTTATAATGATATAAGAGAAAAAATTAAACAAAAAGGCAATAATAATAAAGAGTTTAAACGAGTTGACTTTTCTGATGATTATTTGACGAACTTAAAAAAAGACAAACAAATTATTGATGAACTCTGCAGAGATTGGGATAGACAATCAAAAGATCCTAAATTAAATAGATTTATTAAAGCTCTTAATCAAACTCTATTCAGTAAAGAAATAAATAATCCAAATGGTCATGATAAACCTAAATTAGTTATCTTTACTGAGGCGTTAGACACCTTAAGCGAACTCAAAGAGAAGATTGAAGGTATTTCTGATTATAAAGTTTTAGCAATTTCTGCGAAAAATCGTAATGAAAAGGAGCAGATTATTAAGGCCAATTTTGATGCTAATATGCCCGATAAGGATAAACGAGACGATTTCGATGTAATCATTACTACTGAAGTACTTGCAGAGGGGGTAAATCTTCACAGAAGTAATGTGATAGTAAATTATGATACTCCATGGAATTCAACCCGATTAATGCAACGTATAGGACGGGTGAATCGGATAGGTTCTAAAGAGGATTTTATACATGTTTTTAATTTTATGCCAACTGCCCAAAGCGATGCTCAAATCAATTTGGTACAAATTGCCCATGCTAAAATTCAAGCTTTTCATGCTTTGTTTGGTGAAGATAATAAAATATTCACGGATGCTGAAGAGTTAATAGACCACAACTATGATCCGAAAGCTTTACAACATTTAATTAATGGAGAAGAGTCAGTTTACGAAAAGTATATTAGTGAATTGAAAACATTGAAAAAAGAAAATCCTAAATTGTATGATCGTATCAATAACTTAAAACTTCCGCTTAGAAGTGCTAAAAAGCACAATGTGGGCGAAACAGTATGCTTTGTATCATCTCCAAAGGGTAAAGGACTTTATATTAGTGTATCGGGTGATAATGTGAGTAATATTTCTACATTGGAAATGATAGAGGCTTTGTATTGTTTACCCGAGACTAAATCGGAACCAATGCCAAAAACTGTAAATGTTGATTATGAAAAAGCCATTAAACAATACGTAATATTTTTCGACAAAATGATTTCGGCACAAGATGGTAATAAGGAAAGAACAATGGCTCTTAAAATTATAAATAGAATGGATAAAAAAGTCAGTAATGATGAAATAAAAAATTTACTTACACTTGCTGCCGGTATAGTTCGTAAAGGAAATAGAGCATTAGCAAAAAAAATCATTCTTTTGTCTAATAAAAAAGAAAAAGAATTGTCACTTTTTGAAATTGGAGAGGAAGATTTTAATGCAATAATTTTCAGAGAATTTGGGATACTAAAAAAATATGTAGAGAGCAATAATGATACAAATAAACCGCAATTAATGTTATCAACTACAAATATATTATGAGAAACATATTTAGCAATTCTTATCCTGGAGTACAAGTTGTTTTAGATGATGTACTAGCTCCTATTTTCGGAGAATACATCAGTCATAATCAAGATATTTTAGCATCTTATCCAGAAAAACAAAATTTAGCTCAAGCAGCCAATATTAAACAAATAAAGTATGTAGCTTCTTTTGATCTTGGTGTTAAACCGCTGGCTATTTTCGACATAGTACTCTCTTCGAATGCACGGTTGAGCCATTCACGTGTAAATATACAGCGGGTAGTACGTAGCGTAATGGATGTATACACAGGTGCTTTAATGTTTTTTCATTATGAGGATAATCAAACTGATTGGCGAATATCTTTTGTTGAGAAAGAAGATACATTGACGAGGACTACGTCTACAAAACGATATACTTATTTAGTAGGTGAGGATCAAGCAGTGAGAACTGTAACGGATAGATTTAAAGTACTTGCTGATACTCCTAATAAAACAGTAGAGGCTCTCAGAGAAGCATTTTCCGTGGAAACCCTTACCAAAGAGTTTTATAAAGAGCTTTTTGATTGGTATCAATGGGCAATTGATCCCAATACTGGTGTAACTTTTCCTAACAATACTAATATAGCTGAGGATGATCGTGAGAAAATAGACGAAAAGATAATTAGACTAATTACCCGTCTCTTATTTGTTTGGTTTATTAAGCAAAAGGGATTAGTGCCTAAAAATCTATTCGATGTTGAAGAACTAAAAAATATTTTAATTGATTTTAATCCTGAAAGTAAAGAAAGTGGAAATTATTATAATGCAATTCTACAAAATTTGTTTTTTGCTACTTTAAATAAAGAGATTAATGACCGTGCTTTTGCTAAAGAAAAAGATAATAGACGGGAAGTTAAGACACTCTATCGTTATCAGGAAATGTTTATTGAAAAAAAAGAAGAAAATATTCTAAAGTTATTTCATAAAGTTCCTTTTTTGAATGGTGGTCTATTTGAATGTTTAGATAAAACAATAGGAATGGATGGGGTGGAATATGCTTATGATGGATTTAGTCGTAATGCAATAAAATCCAGCAATGGAAATTTCAAACATAGAGCGTTTCTTCCAAATGAACTATTTTTTCATGCTGAAAAAGGGATTATTCCATTACTTAAAAAATATAATTTCACAGTAGAAGAGAACTCATCCGATGAAATACAAGTAGCATTAGATCCTGAATTGCTCGGAAAAGTTTTCGAAAATTTACTGGGTGCTTATAACCCGGAAACTCGTGAGACGGCACGAAAACAATCAGGTTCATTTTACACGCCGCGCGAAATTGTAGACTATATGGTAATAGAAAGTCTTATTACCTTTCTTGTTGAAAAAATACCAAACCTAGGTGTAGAAACCATAAAAGAGTTGTTTTACGTGGATGAACTGCCAAAAGAACTGTCTGACAATTATAATTTGTGTGTTGAGATTTCAAAAGCTTTAAAAAATGTTAGGATAATTGATCCAGCTTGTGGTTCTGGTGCATTTCCTATGGGGATATTAAATAAAATGGTGCCCGTATTAGAAAAACTAGATAGAGAGAGAAATTATTCAATTTATGAACAGAAGTTACACCTTATTGAAGAGTGTATTTACGGTGTTGATATTCAAAATATTGCAGTACAAATTAGTAAACTTCGTTTTTTTATATCATTGATATGTGAACAAAATGAAAGAAATACTAATCCACATGATAATTATGGAATAAAAACACTACCCAATCTTGAAACAAAGTTTGTGTCAGCAAACTCTCTAGTGGGCTTGGCTAAAAAAGAACAACAACTTAATCTGTTTGAAAACCCCGAAATTGAAGTGACAAAGGAAGAGTTGTTAAAAGTTAGAAAAGAACACTTTTTTGCACCTACTAGCTATGAGAAAAAAAAATTAAGAGATAAAGATGCCGAATTAAGAGAAAAATTAGCAGAACTTTTGGAGGAAAATGGCGATTTTGCACCAGAAAATGCTAAACAGATAGCAAAATGGAATCCATACGATCAAAATACTTCATCTTCCTTTTTTGACCCGGAATGGATGTTTGGCATAAAGAAAGGATTTGACATTGTAATTGGAAATCCACCATATATTTCAACGAAAGGAGTTTCAGCTGAAGACAAAAAAATATACGAAAAGGAATTTGGTTTTTCTGATGATACATATAATCTTTTTACCTTCAAAGGGTTAGAATTGTTAACTGAGAATGGTTCTCTTACTTATATTATCCCAAAAACTTTTTGGACAACTCAAACAAAGCGAAATATGCGTGATTTGATTTTAAGTAAAACGATTCGTTATATTTTTGACACTGCAAATCCTTTTGATTCGGTAATGGTTGACACTTGCATTACTCAAGTGTTGAATAAACCGTTTGATTCAAAAAATGAAATATTATTTTTAGACGGTAGTAAGAGTATTAAAAATCCAACTATATTTATTCCTGTTAAACAATCAGTTTATTGTAATACACAAAATTCTGTGATATTTAAACCAACAGAGCAAAATATTAAAATTTGGAATCTATATGGTCAAAAAGTAAAGGATTTATACAACACTTGGTGGGATAGAATAAAAACAAGTAGAGAAATTTTACAAAATGCTACAGAACTAAAGAAATATAGAGAGAGTTTAAAACCCGGAGATATTGCATTACTTGGTTGTTTAACTGAAGGAGGTCAAGGTTTAGCAACGGCAAATAACGGCAAATATATTGCTGTTCGTAAATCCACCAAATGGGCAAAAAACATCTTGGAATCACGTCCTAAAAAACTTGCTGAGGCAATTCAAAAATATAAAATTAAACTGGATGAAATAGATAATTTAAGTCCACAAGAGTTTTTGGATATAAAAACTGAAAAGGAAATAGTTGCAAAATTTGATAGCTTAAAAGAAAAATATGGACGAGATATTTTTGGTCAAGGATATATATATCGTTTAATAGATGATAGTGAAATGGCAGATGTGGATACTTTGACTATTGAAGAAAAGGAAAATGGGATAGATTTAGATAAAAATTATTATGTTCCTTATGATAAAGGTGATAAAGATGGTAATCGATGGTATTTAGAAACACCTTTTGCAATTGCATGGTCAAAGGAAAACGTCCATTTTTTGAAGACTGACCCTAGAGCTCGTTACCAAGGTTATACGTTCTTTTTTAGGGAGGGTTTTTGTTGGACAGATATTAATTCCACATTTTTAAAAGCAAGATTAAAAACATGTGGAGTTTTTGATGTTGTAAGTATGTCATTATTTACAATGACTCAAATACCAGACTGGTACTTTGTTTGTCTCATCAACTCTAAATTTATGAGTTTATATGTTGATAATTTTATTAATAACACGTCACACTTTCAAATAAACGATGCTCGTCAAGTACCGATTATTATTCCGACAGAAGTACAATTATCACAATTTAAAATGATATTTGAAAGTGCAGATATTGTAAAAAGACAGCAATTCTCTTCTAAAATTTTAGAAGAGAAAGCGGTAGAGAAATTAAACTATATTCAAGAAAAACTAGATACACTTGTTTATAAATTATACGCAATATAAGAGATTAATATGTTCGTTTAATAACATTTCAACTCGTTCCAACTCTACTGATATTTCCTCTTCAGTGGCAGAACCGTCGGCTACAGATTTTTTCAATTCAATAGCTCTATCAAAAAGATACTTTAATTTATCTAGTGTTTTTTGTGTTGGGATTACAACAGGAATTTGACGTACATCATTAATCTGAATGTTTACACTGCAATTAATATATTCTCGATAATAATCAAAAATCAAATCTGAATTTAATAATGTAACAAAATAAAAGTTTGGAAGAGTGGAAATAGTTGAATATAAAGACATTGAACCGACATCATTAACGGATGGAAATTTCATTTTAGTCTTCAATAGTCGAGCTTGCGGATTCAAAACATTATTCCAACAAAAACCCTCCTTAAAATAATACTGTGGATTTCTTAAAACAGGCATACCTACTCCCTTTTTACCAGAATTTGTCTTCAAAAAATGGAGGATAAAAAAGAATTAATATATTCCCCTCTCCCAGCGACCATTACTTGTTTTTGTTGGTAATCGGATTCCGGTATATGCAAGATATCTGTAAAGAGTTCCTCGAGCTACATTTATTTCTTTAGCAATTTTTGGTACACATAAACCTTGTTTTAGCAGTTTTAAAATGTAATCATGTTTTTCTACACATAGTTTATTTAATTTTTTGTTTCGGACACCTTTATTTCGACCTAATTGTTTCCCTTCTGCTCTTAATCTTGCCAACGCCTCTTTTGTTCTTTGACTAATCAAATTTCGCTCAATCTCTGCGCTTAGTCCAAATGCAAAAGCCAGAACTTTACTTTGAATATCGTCTCCGAGTCGGTAGTTGTCCTTGATAGTCCAGACTCTACACTCTTTATTCATGCATATATTTAAAATTTCCATGATCATAAATAAATTTCTTCCAAGTCTGGAAAGTTCTGCACAAATAATTAAGTCATTTTTCTTTACCCTTCTAAGTAATTTGCCAAGAGCACGCTTATCATAAGATTTTGTACCACTGATCGTTTCTTCAATCCAACCATCAATGCATAGATTTTCTCTTTTACAAAAGTTTTCAATTTCAAATCGTTGATTTTCTACTGTTTGTTTGTCACTACTTACCCGAATATATCCGTAAATCATTTTTTTACCCTCAATATACAAAAACAAATTCACAAGATAAAACAAAGATAAAAAAGTTATTCGACAATCAATTTTCCACCAAATTAGAGGAAATCAGAGGAAATTAGAGGGAAATTTCCCCTAAATTGGAAAAATAGATTATCTTTGCACTTTAATTTAATGTAAAGATGATTGAAAAACCACCTGCTTTAGATAAAGTCAATTTCCATGTTTTATGGAAGGTTGTTACTGATCCGAAAAAAGATGCCTTGTTTCATCGGATCAACAATAAGTATCTGTATTGGGATAAAGTGAAGTATAAAACTCCGGCGGGAGTGGATCCCATTACATTTTGGTATGCTGTCAAAGTGAAACGGAATATTGTAGCCAAAAGGTTTACGTTGGGAAATAGAACCTTTAAATTTTCAATAACCAATAAAATGCTGGAGTTGTTGCATTTGCTGGATTTGAATCTCGGTGGGACGTTGGGAACTCAGGGGATTATTCCTGAAAGAGATAAAAAGTTCTATTTGATCAACTCCATCATGGAAGAGGCGATTGCTTCAAGTCAGATGGAAGGTGCTTCCATAACACGGAAAGTGGCCAAGGAGATGCTGCGGAAACAGTTGAAACCCAAAAATAGGGGACAGCAAATGATCTATAACAACTATGCTACGATCCGCTATTTGGTTGAAAATCAGGAGCAAGAATTTTCAGTAGAGCTACTCAAAGAGATTCAACGGTTGATTACTCACAAAACGCTCACCAACAGAGAGTATGAGGGGAGTTTTCGTACTTCGGACGATATCATGGTGATGGACAGCATAACCGGAGAAATTGCACACACACCACCACCTTATGAGGATATTGAAAAGTGGATAGCCCAATTAGCTGATTTTATCAACAACGATGATGAGAAGTTTTTTATTCATCCCATTATCAAAGGGATTATCATCCACTTTATGATTGCCTATATCCACCCCTTTACGGATGGTAATGGCAGAACAGCCCGCTCTTTATTTTATTGGTACATGTTAAAAAAAGGGTATTGGTTAACAGAATACCTTTCCATTTCGAGAATTATTCACCGGAGTAAGAAAAAGTACGAAATAGCATATCTTTATACGGAAAATGATGAAAATGATCTTTCCTATTTTATTCAGTATAACTTAGAAGTTATGTACAAAGCTTTTAAAGAACTGAAACTCTATATACAACGAAAACTCCGGGAACAAAGTGATTTACTTTACCTTAAAGAGATACCGGAAATCAACGAACGGCAAGCACAGATATTAAAAATCTTGACTGAAAAGCCGAAATCAATCCTTACAGCAAAAGAATTGACCTCCCTCTTTAATGTTACTGTTAAAACTACCCGGAATGATCTGCAACAGCTTGTTGCATTAGGGTTTATGAAAGAAATAAAGATCAACCAACGACAACTAGGCTATATTAAATCCGATCATTTTGAGGATAAAATCCTTCAAATCAGAGGAAATTAGAGGAAATTAGAGGAAAATTTCCCCTAAAAATGAAGAACGCCCCCCAAGTATGCTGTCAATGACGCGCCCGGGAGGCATATTTTTTATCTACTTCTAAATTCCGCTGCAAAGATACAACAATTTTTTGAATTGAGCAAATAATTAATGATTTACTGAGTCAATAGAATATAATCCCTTGATATTCAATTATATCAATTGCCACGTCCCTTTAGGGCGTGGATTGAATGAATGCCCCAATAACCTAGGGCTTTAGCCCAAACTTATTATAATGTTCCCCTTTTAGGGTTATTTTGATTTTGGAGGGTAGATTTCGGATTATGGAATTATATATTTGATTATTAGCACATTATGATATGCATTTCCTATTTCAAATTTCTCACTTTATACTTCATATTATTGTAAATTTGGGCTAAAGCCCCTAATGTCATGGGTAATTTCCATCCACGACTTAAAAGTCGTGGCAATTGATAATCTTGACTTAAAGGGAGTTATGTTGGAAATCACCTTAATAAAAAAAATCGACTTCCGCCTTCCGCCCTCCGCCTTCCGCCTTTTTTTCCTTTCGCCTTCCGCACGGTTTTACAACACCAGCCAAACAATCGTCCCAACGGGCAATGCAAACAAAAACGAATCAAATCGGTCCAGAATGCCGCCGTGACCCGGTAATATTTTGCCGCTGTCCTTCACGTTGACAGTTCTTTTGAACAACGACTGGACTAAATCCCCAAAAGTTCCTGATACAATGATGATTACAGAAAATAGAATCCATAAAAGCGGATGTTGAACTGCTCCGGTTTGAAAATAAGGGATTTTAAATAAAAGGGGGGAAAGCAAACTGGTAGTCACCAGGGACAGCAAAAACCCTTCCCAGCTCTTTTTAGGTGAAACTCTTTCAAATAGTTTCCTCTTTCCAAAAAGCGATCCGAAAACATAAGCCAACGTATCGCTGCTCCATAAGATGATCAGGATTGAGAGCAACAGGACAGCCCCTCCGGGTAGCAACGTCAGAATCGCACTCCATAAAAACGGAAATACAATCCAGATCATCCCTAAATAGGTAAGCCCAATGTTTTGATACACAGTCTCTTTCTTGCGATAGAGTTCACAGGCAGGAACCGTCAGAAAGAACAGAATAATCAGTCCGATCAATATGCCTACTTGAAAGGTGCAAAAATTGAAAATAATATATGCACTCACAAAAAAGAGTGCGGTGAACAAATAGGAAACTCTCCTTTGAGGGGAGTAGGGGAGAGGAGCAAGCATCTGAAAATGCTCGTAAAGGCCGACTAAGGAGATTCCCCCCAATAATATAAATACATAAAAAGAAGGGAAAAAGAAACATCCTAACATGATGAGGATGAAAAGAATCCCGGTGATAGTACGAGTAACTAATGGCGACTTCATTGTGCGATAAAAAAGAGGATTAACTGCGGATCTTGAGGCGAATACTCTTCTCCTTCACCCAGATGATGAGGTCTGATGATCTCGGAAAAAGTGTACTCCGATTTTTCGTAGTCCGTATCCAATTTTTCGTGTAAAACATCAAGACTTTCAATAATTCCATCTGCCATCCCAATCACAATCAGATCTTTAGCTAAATTTAAAACCGACGGATAGAGCAAGTATTTATTCGAAAAA
>Ga0116172_10003736_pt1 | contig 12596 bp, 8 predicted proteins | sample AD_UKC083_MetaG_FD_89799 | JGI IMG/M metagenome (GOLD analysis project Ga0116172, IMG submission 89799) | Active sludge microbial communities of municipal wastewater-treating anaerobic digesters from USA - AD_UKC083_MetaG | ecosystem: Engineered > Bioreactor > Anaerobic > Digestate | place: USA...
CGCGGCAATTATGCCAACGATGCTGAAGCCTTGGTCATACTGGACCGACTTGCCGAGGAGCCCGAGATGCACCGCCGCTATTCCGACTTCTACGCCTATGAATTCTTTGTGACATGCCGCCCCATTCAAAGTCGGAGCCCCAGATGAACGAAACGCTCGAATCGGGTAGCCGGGGGTTTTTCTCTCCCCAGCCCTCACATCCCCAGGCATGCGGGTTTGCACCGGTTGGTTCACAAAGATAACCGGGCTGTGTGGTCAATTCCTCCAAATACAAAGCGAGGGGGAAAATAACTCAGACTGGTCATTGAATGCGGATTGATAGCGCGTGCATGCCAGATGGTCCATTACCCCACTTAAGAACACAAAGGCTTATTTCTAGAGTCGGTGTACTGATAAAATCTCTATGATTCAGTGGATTTCAAATGCAAATCATGATAGTGAAAGCGTCGTGCATGAAAGACCGTTGAAGGAGTTCAATTCTGTATAAGCACATATAGGAGGGAAACACGGCATGTAATGACCCCGTTTTCTAAAAGAAAAGCGGGGTTTTTTGTTACAAATGACGATATCCAGGGATGCATGGCGATCCAGCAAATACTGCATGACGAAGGCAATTATCATGCATCACTCGTCATCTATTGGGAAATTATAATGAAAGTCGTAGGTATCGATCCAGCTCCCAAGAAACATGCAACCCTCTTCGAGCGATCCTCGGGGTGGTCTGAAATTGATGCACATCTGCTCCCACAAGTAATAGATAAATGGCCAAATTCAAACGGCCTGCTGCTTTGCTGGGATGCGCCTTTGACGGTGGGTGGATATGGATCTGGCCGTTACTACGAACGTGACATCGAGAGATTCTTTCATAACCATAAGGACTTTATGGTACCTGAAGGCATCTCTGTATTGCCATTTGCTGGTTGCTCTCATTGGGCTGTTACTCATGCAACGTTCGGACTGCCAAAAACTGGTAAATGGTCATTCCCTTTAGCTGACTTGCCATTTGCGCTGCGTGAAACCGGTGGACCGCCTGATCAAATTGGCCGATTTGTCGTGGAGGTTCATCCCGCCGTTTCTCTCTGGTTGTGGTGCCGGGAGCGCATGCCGAATGGCCCTTGGACATACAAGACGCGGAAGGCTAATCGGGAGTTGATTTGGAAGACGTTTTCTAATGTCATACCGCATTATTTGCCAGAACGAGAACCGAAAAATGATGATGAAATTGACTCTTTCGTCGCGTGCCTACTCGGTGAACTATGGATCACACAGCAAAACGTTGTTTTGCTTGGATGCATTGGCACAGGCTCATTTCTAGTACCCGATCGCGATAATATTGCTGCGGCATTCCAGCATTTTGTGGATTCTAGACAATGAAGCGAACCACCCAGCGATGCCACTTGCGTCTTTCAATAATGGAGGATTTTGAAGGCCGTTGTGAAGCAGTTATTGTCCACCCTTTTTAAATATGGAATTAACCAGCCATGACGTTAACTGAGGCCCAAACCCGCCAGTGTTATATCGACAGCCAGCTTGCAGCTGCCGGTTGGGGCAATAACGATCGGTCCGTGCTTCCTGAATTCGGGGTGGGAATCAGGGAGGGCGGCACCGCAGACTATGGCGATGGTGAAAAGCAGGGTTTTGTGGATTATGCCCTCCTGGGCAAAAACAGGAAACCGCTTGCCATTGTTGAAGCGAAGCGGACAAGTCGCGACCCACTGGTGGGCAAAAGGCAAGCGGCTGACTATGCTGACAAGATCCTGGCCCAGTATGGCATTGACCCTTTCATATTCCTGACCAATGGCCAGGAAATCATATTCTGGGACAGGAGTCGTTACCCACCCCGTACCATCAGCGGTTTCTTCACGCTCAACGACCTGGAACGACTACTACACCAGAAGAACTACAGCATTCCATTGTCGCAGGTCGAGCTTGACCCTGAAATTGCTGATCGGTCGTATCAGACAGAAGCTATCCGGCGCGTTACAGAAGCGATTGGAGATGCCCGACGCAAATTTCTGCTGGTCATGGCCACCGGCACAGGTAAAACTCGAACAGTCATCTCCCTTATGGATTTGTTGTTGCGGGCCCGCCGCGCGCAACGGATCCTATTTTTAGCGGACCGAAGAGAACTGGTTCGGCAAGCTATGACTGCGATCAAAGACTATCTGCCACAAGAAAGCCTTGGACGTATTGAGGGCGGCGAAATCCCCGGCGCCGCCCGCATCCAGGTGGCCACTTATCCCAGCATGATGCGCAGTTTCTCTTCAATTTCTCCCGGGTACTACGACCTTATCATTGCCGACGAAAGTCACCGGTCCATCTACAACCGCTACAAAGCAATTTTTGACCATTTTGATGCCCTCCAATTGGGATTAACCGCTACGCCGACAGATTTCATCGATCACAACACTTTCGATCTTTTTGGTTGTGACGATGGCATTCCCACATTCAACTTTTCCTACGAACAGGCTATCGCCGAGGATAGGCTAGTGCCTTACCGTGTGCTCCATGCACAGACGAGTTTTCAGGTCAGCGGTATTCATGGCAACAACTTGCCCGCGGCTCTCCAGCAAAGGTTAATCGAACAAGGGATCGACCTGGAAGAGCTGGATTTTGAAGGTACGGATATAGAGAAGAAGGTCACCAACGTCGGTACGACAAACGCCCTGGTTCACGAATTCATGCAGGAATGTCGTAAGGATGTTCTCGGCCTGCCGATGAAGAGCATTATCTTTGCGACCAGCCATGCCCACGCCAAGAGGCTGTATCAGGGTTTCAATAGACTTTACCCTGACTACCAGCGCCGGGGTCTATCAGAAATCATTGATAGCCACATGGAGCGCGCCGAGGAAACGCTTGACGATTTTAAGTTCAAGGATATGCCACGCATCGCCATATCAGTGGATATGCTAGACACCGGTATCGATGTACCGGCCATTCAGACCCTGATGTTTGCCAAACCCGTCTTTAGCCGAGTAAAATTTTGGCAGATGATCGGCCGTGGGACACGACTTTACGAAGATCCCCGAACAGGTGAAACAAAGAAAGACTTCCTCATTATCGACTGTTGGAATAATTTTGGATTTTTCCAGTTAAATCCCGAAGGCGAAACCGATCATCCCTCAGAACCGCTTCCGGTACGCCTGTTCCGGCTGCGCATTGAGAAACAGGCACTTTTGCGGACCCGATATCCAGAGGACCAACGTGCTGTGAAAACACTGCAGGCCATGCTTGGCTGGCTGCCATTAGACAACATCAATGTCCGTCCTCACCGTGAGGAGATCATGGAGCTGATGAACCGGTGGCCGGACCACAGTCGAGAAGCTGTGCGGCACCTAATCAATACGATTGCGCCGCTGCTGCGTTTTGTCTGGACCGCATCTCTGCCAGAGCTTCAGTTTCGCATCACCTGTGAACGAATTGCGGTAGCCTGGCTGGCTGGTATGATTGAAGAGGTTAAGCGACAAGCGGAAAAGGCGCGTGAAGCCGTTAGTAGTCTGGCGGAGAGTATCCAAGAGGTCAAGGCTGTCTCTGAAAAGCGGGCGTGGGTCTTGAGTGATGGCTTCTGGGAACATTTGGACCTGGACCGCTTGGATATGCTGCAGGAAACATTTGCCCCCTTGATGCGATTCCGTCAAAGCGAGCACAACCAGTTGGTAGAACTCAATCTTCCAGACCAAATTGCCAGCCGCCATTGGATCATCTATGGCCCCTCCGGCGAAGGCGCTTTTGCCGACAGCTATCGTGAAAAGGTGGAGGCTTGGGTACGCAATCTTGTGGATAATCTGCCTGCCTTGATGAAGCTTAAGCAGGGAGAGACACTCAGCGATGACGATATCGACGAAATTGCGAGAGCCCTCAATCAGGCGGACCTGTTCATCACCGAGGATACGCTGCGCAAGGTCTACCGGCAGCCCTCTGCAACCCTGCCCGATTTTCTGAGACACATCCTGGGGATCGCCAAGCTGCCCAGCCATGAAGAAATGATCAACATGGCCTTCGACCGTTTCATCGCTGAACATGGTTACATGAGCGCAAGTCAGGTCAATTTCCTGCGTGCCGTTCGTACTGCCGTGCTCCAACACCATAGGCTTAGCCGGGAGGCCCTTCAGCAGCCCCCATTGTCTCGCCTCGGAACGGTTGAAAATCTCTTTCCAGCCGAAGAGGTTAATGAAATCATCGAATTTGCCAACAAACTGATGGATGAAGTTGCCTAACACCGAAGGGGAAGCCTATGCTTGCACCACACATCAAAAAGAACGTCGATAAACTCTGGAATCTATTCTGGAGCGCTGGGATTACCAACCCCCTGGTTGCAGTGGAGCAAATCACCTACTTACTTTTCTTGAAGCGCTTGGAAGGCATTGACGACGAACGGGTTAAGAAGGGCCGGCCAAGCATCTACAAAGGCAAGGAAGAAAGGAACGGAGCCGAAGTCGAGGTCGATTATAGCAATTGTCGCTGGAGCTTCATCGATCAAGACAAGTCGGCCAAGCACCTAAATGACGTGGTCTTCCCCTGGTTGCGCGATCTCGAGAAGCACTTCGGTTCTAGTCAAGCACCCGCCAATGGCATTGAGGCCATCGGCAATCGCATGAGCGATGCCTACTTTCAGCTGGACCCGAATAAGAGTGCCATTCTCCAACAGGCCATCGAGCTTATCAATAAGCTATTCGCACGCGTGGACACGCAAAGTGCCGCTACGGACATCATGGGAGATACCTTTGAATACCTGCTTTCGGAAATCGCCACGGCAGGCAAGAACGGCCAATTCCGAACACCCCGCCATATCATCCGTTGCATGGTCGCAATGCTCGATCCCCAACCTGGCGAGCACATCATCGACCCGGCGGCAGGAACAGGTGGTTTCCTCTTTTCCAGCCTTAGCCACATCCTCGCGCAGCATACCGATCCAGAGCTGCAACGCATAGAATGGGATGGAACTCCTCACCGGATCTACGGTAACCGCTTCACTCCTGAAGAGTACAGCGCCATACATCGTGGCGAATTTTATGTCGGGTTCGACAACGATCGAACCATGGTACGTATCGGCTGGATGAACATGATCCTGCATGGCATCGAAAATCCACAAATCCATCAACGCGACAGCCTGGGTAGACGTAAGGAAGATGATCCTCTCAAGGAACTAATCTCTTCCGAACATTACGATGTGGTTCTGGCCAATCCACCCTTCACAGGCACGGTGGACGCCGCAGACTTGGACGGTGCCATCTTTCCCAAGGCCGGCCTGAAGGGTAAAAAGGCCACTCAGGTAGTAACCAACAAAAGTGAACTGCTCTTCGTCTGGCGCATGCTGGATCTCCTGCGCGTTGGCGGACGATGCGCCGTGATCGTGCCCGAGGGGGTGCTTTTCGGCAATACTGATGCCCATCTGCGGCTGCGCCGTGAATTGCTAACCGAACACCGGGTGGAAGCTGTTATTTCCCTTCCCGGCGGTGTCTTCCAACCCTACACTGGTGTGAAGACATCCATTTTGATATTTCAAAAAGAAACCCGAAAAGAAGATCGCTTTAAGTGGAAATCTGTTGATCCTCCCCGGACAAGCCAAGTTTGGTTTTATGAAGTGGAACAAGAAGCCTACACGTTGGACGCCAAGCGCAATGAAAGACGCGGCCAGGACAATGACCTCTGGGACCTGCTTGAAAAATATCGCCTGCGGAATGAACAGGAGTATGACGAAAAGGATTATTTTCAACCCGATTACCGGACGGAACGCTGGCGCATGGTGGACTCGCACACGCTCAGAGTCTTTTCAAAAGAAACTGAGGTGGTCCGCTGGAAGGATCAAGTGGCAGCCATCAGCGAGCTCTTTGGCGATCTGCCGGCCGATCCTGATGAAGCCTATCGACAAATCCACACGGCCCAGTATTCAAAACTGGAGGCCATTGCCCAGTCTGTCATCAACCATATAGCAGCAGAAGAAGCTGCCAAGAAAAATGGCAATGGATCAAATGATCAAGACGAGGAACTTGCGGATAAAATACTTAAAAAAGCGACCTCCGCGTTTCGAAGCCTCTGCGAAAAAAACAAGAGCATCTTCGACCAGGACGAGAAGGTTTCCTACCCCCTTTACCAAAAGGCTTACAAGGAAGCTGCAGATAAGGTCAGCGATAGGCTGAAAATTCGCATCATGAACAACGAATCGCTCACCGCGACGCCTTTTGATAACGACCAATCGGGCGAAGAGCTTTCTAATATTGCCCGGGAGTATGCTCGGCTGGACGGTTATGATGTTGTTCTGCAAGGTATTCACTCTTTAAAAAGGGAGAGCTTTCTTAAAACGACGAAGCATTGGATCGCCCCTGTGCGCGTCTATGCTAAGAATCCTGAATGGAAAAGCAACGATGGAAAGCAAAAAGGTAGCCACTATAATGATGGTAATCCGCGGCCCGAATACATTGAAGACATCCAACTATACGATGCTGATGGCCGATTAGCCGAAGGGCTGCTCGAACCTGATTGTATTGAATCCCGTGGCTGGAATCTCTCAGCAAGCCAGTATAAGCCATTTGACTTCGTGGGTTATGGCAGTAAGAAGAGCGCAACAGCGATCATCCAAGACATCAAGAAAAAGGAAATCCAGTTTATGCAGGGATTAGACAGACTACTTCAGATGGTGAAAGAGTAATGATAGTGCGAGAGCTCCCCCCAAGTTGGGTGTCATCTTATCTAATGTACGAAACTGGGATCCGTGACGAAAAAATCGATCCTGGTAAAGAACCTGAGAAGGATTTTTTTTATATTGGATTAGAGGATATCGAGTCAAATATTGGATATGTTAAAAAAAAAGAGTTAACGAAAGGCCGCCAAATTAAAAGCCTTAAGAACCTTTTTTACAAAGGAGATGTACTTTATGGTCGTCTACGACCGGCACTAAATAAAGTCTACATGGCTGACGATAGTGGAATATGCAGCACGGATATTTGGGTGATTAATTGCAGTGAAAGGCTATTGCCAGCATACCTTTCATACTATTTAAGGGTTCCGCAAATATTAGATTACTTAAGCCAATCTGCTTTGGGCGGTCAACTTCCACGTGTTGCTCGTGATGTATTTGGTAGAATTCCCATACCGTTACCTCCACTGCCAGAACAACAACACATTGTGAATATCTTACAGGATGCTAGCACCTTTCGAATTCAGCAAGTGAATACCATTGATCAAATCAAAAAACTAGTCCCGATCCTTTTTGGGGAAATGTTTGGTGATCCAAGGGATTATGATAAAAAATGGAGTACAAGAGCATTCGGGCGATTTGTAGAATATAGCAAATATGGACCACGTTTTCCAAACCGGGCATATGCAGAATCAGGTGCCAGGATATTGCGCACAACGGACATGGACGGGAGTGGATTATTGCGATGGTGGGAATCTCCCATAATGCCCGTAACGAGCAAAGAACTTGAAGAACATGCCCTAAAACCTGGGACGCTATTAATAAGCAGAAGTGGGACAATTGGGCCAGTCGGTCTTTTTTCAGGGGCGGATGAACCATGCGTAGCAGGGGCTTATCTTATTGAGTTTGGCCTGTCTGAGGAAATGAACCACCGATTTATCGTCGATTTTTTTCTCTCCGATTATGGGCAAGCTATGCTCAAAGGGGGAAGCCAAAGCATGACACAGGCGAATCTCAACGCACCATCAATAAGGAATATCCCGCTTCCTACGCCGCCCCGAAAATTGCAGGATGAGTATGAGATAATATCTAGCACCATAAGAGAGTTAGCAGAACTTAAAGAAACTGAAAATAATGAATTAGATGAACTGATTGTCCAACTAATGGTATCTGGATTTTCTGGGGAATTGACTAAAACTTGGCGCGAAGGTCATGGGCAAGAGCAGCAGCCTGCCCTGAGAAAGCGCAATCGAGTTTCAATAGAAGTGACAGCACCACCTGAACGCACCACTCCATCAAGAACCACGCGTCATTGGCTTATGGATCAACTTAGCGACGTGCAAGGGCATGTTTATCGAGCATTGCAGGAGTGGAAGGGCACCCTCATCCCGTCGGAAGATCTCGACCGCTTTTTGACCGAATGGCCGATAGAGCATCTCGAGGACGCTCATGATCGAGTCCTTCGTATTCTAGGCCAACTCGCTGGGCTCGGACTTATTGCCTGCGTAAGCTTAGTAACCGAGTCGGGAGATTATGTGACTGCGTACCGTGTGCTCCGAGAGGATGAATTAACCCTGCTTGAAGACCGTTGGCGTTTGGGGGCGCCTGCCTGATTATGAGATTGCGATACTTGCATCTCCGTAAATATCCACCGCTGGACGACGTATCCATCTGCTTCAGACCTCCGGTCATGCCAGATCGGGAAAGTGCCATTCGTTTTGTAGTCGGCGTCAACGGCAGTGGAAAAACGCACATGCTTCAGGCTATAGCGGAAACGTTTTTGGCGTTGGCACGCCAGAAACGACCCCACTTTCCTGTTACCTTGGCCTGGGAACTGGGCGAGGGTGACCAGAGAAGAACCTTGATCTTCCAAAATTCCGGCCAAGATCGTGATGCCGCTTGGTGGCAAGGAAAAGAGATTCTTCCCGTCAGCGCTGATATGAATTACTGGGAAGATCTTATTCTTTCGCTAAGCGCCAAAAGGCAAGGTTGGGAACCCCTTATCCGGGACGGCAGCTTCCCTGGGAAAGGAGTGGGTTTGCCTTCAACCGTGCTTGCGTTCACATCCGGTTGTAGCGATTCGTGGTCATGGCTCTTTCGAGATGAACCATCCGCTGAAAACGTCAATATCATATCGCAGGCCGAGGACTATGATCCCAGTAACGAACGCCCTGCCGGATGGAGCCGTCAACGAGAGCTTGAATACGAGGCATTGCAAAAAGCGAGAACCAGCCCTTCCGCACCTCAATATGAAAAGTTAGCGAATAAGTATTCACCAAAGGAAGAAGACCAGAATACCTGCATTCTCCTTGACTCGGTATTACTTAAACTCGCATTGCTTGCCGTGTTGCTACCCCAGGCTATGCAGGATCATCGAAAGGGGCTGGGTAATGACGTCAAAAAGCATATCTTCTTGTCGCGCATCAACAACAACCCTGATGAAGATCAAGGATTACGTCGGTTGCTCTCACAGATCGGCTGGGCCTGGCCTGTAAGCATCGCCTTTCATATTGATTTTGCGCCGGACGCATGGAGCAAGCAGGAAGCGATGCAGAAGAGTAGCTTGCTCCAAGCCCTCTACCTATTGGCCAGCGAGGTGGTGCGGGAACCAGAACCAAGCACTCAGCGGCGTTTATTTATCGATCTGCGCGCCAAAGCCGAGTTCGATCCTGGTACATCGCTTAATCAGGCAGCGGTTGAACAATATTTCGGTGGGGTTAATGCCTATCAGTATGCCGGTGACGCATTGCTCCGATTTCTTGGGGGACCGGCGGGTTCACCTTTTGACGCTTTCAAGTTCTTGGTCGATTTACGCCGGCAGGGGCTTCTAAAGGACATTCAAATGGCTGTCCGAAAAGCTGACGTTGAGGATATCTTGCTCTTCGACGAACTTTCCGATGGCGAGCAGGTATTTCTAGAACGTATGGCCTTGTTTCATCTGTTGGAAAAAGAGCGCGATGCGCTACTCCTTCTCGACGAACCTGAAGTGCACTTTAACGATAAGTGGAAGCGCGAGATTGTCGACATCATTGATAGTGTCATCAAAGACCGCGCCAATGATGTCTTGATCGCCACCCATTCCAGCATCGCCCTCACCGATGTCTTCAATGACGAGATCATCCTTTTTGAAAAGCAAAACGGGAAGGCTGTTACAAAGTCCATGCGCTCCACGACTTTTGGCGCTGATCCCAGCGAGGTTATGGTCCGGTACTTCGGTGTACCCGACAGCATGGGCAAGAGAGCGATGGAATGGCTAGATGCCCAGCTTGAGCGGAAATGGGAGCCGTCTGATATTCCGGAACTGGAACAACTCCTGGAACGCATCGGGCCTGGTTTTCATCGGTCCGAATTGCGAGGGATTCTGAGAAGACTGAAAGAAGATGCTATATAGAATCAATCTGCCTCTTTGTACTCATCATCTGGAATGGGTGGTTCAACTACAGAGCGACCTGCTCCATGCGCTTTGTGACCTCGGTATTGGTCCTGATGTAATCACGGTCGACTGGGTGAAGGGTCAAAGACCGGATGTTGATGGGAAATGGATAGAGCGCTTTTGTGGATGGTCAGTGGATGGAAAATCCATGCTGGCACGTATGAAGGCGGTGGCAGCATTGCCGGTGTCTGCCAAACAGGCCCTCACCAGACACTATGAGGACAATTTTCGGTACGCAGAGGCCTTCCGTGAAGCTGCTCCTCGTCCACCGGCGACCACACCATTGCCAAATGGCTTCTCCAAGAAGGCCGCTACTGTTTATCGTAACTTCTTCGAAATGTTTTATGCACCTATTTTTTATCGTGACAAAGGTTACCCTATTGATGCCCCAAAACTGAACGGCAAGTTGTTTTCGAAGGACGAGTATCTAGAAGCCTATCATACGGCTAATCCTGAGTTGATGGTCTGCCCGTTTTGCGACGGGGGAATGGATGGTGCGCAACTAGATCACTGGTTAGCACAGAAGCACTTCCCTGAGCTCAACTGCTATGCTCAGAATCTGGTAGAAATCTGCGCTGCTTGCAACTCCAGAAGCAATAAAGGTGAAAAAAAGCCTCTAGATTCAAACGAGCCCGACCCTTTCGCCTATTGGTTTCATCCTCATCTACGCCCGGCCGCAGAACACTTTGAGATAATTAAGCGCGACGCCAATGTAAGGCTAGTGTCCAATGACTCTATTAACCAGACTAGGCTTGATAACCTGGATAACCTCATAAATCTGAGCAACCGATGGAGTCGGGAGTGGCAAAACCAAGTCAAACGAATCCTGCATAAGATTTACAAGTGCAAGCGGCGTTCTGAAATCTTGGATGAAGCCGGGTTAAGAGCCAAACTGGAATTTTGGAAGACTGATGCAGAAGACGGTATTGGACAGGCACCATACGCCATGTTAACTGAGCATTTGCTCTCTATGGCGACTTGCCGGGAGTCGGATATTTTTAAGGAGTTTCTCAAATACGCTAAAGATGAGGCGTGAAAATTGGGAGGTGGACTTTGGATACTGCTCTTCTGAAGAAGCACATCACCACTTACAAACAGAACCTTCTGAAGGATCCTGAAAAACACATAAAGGACCTCACTGAGCGGAAGGAGCGGATCGCCTACTACCAATCCTGGACAAAGGAGCGCCTCCTGGCCATGACGGAAGAGGAGTTCTACAACTACCTCTCCCGTTTGTGGGCCATGCTCATCTGGGGGAACAAGCACTATGTCGTGGATAAAATGATGGCGGACAACGGATTCGATACCGTTAAAAAGGAGCTGGCCGAATTGATCTGGGGAACGGCGGCCGTTGTGAAGCGATGGGATAATTTCTTGAAAACCGTGAAGGGATTCGGCCCGGCCATGATCAGCGAAATCTTGTGTCACGTCTATCCAGACCAGTGCATGCTCTGGAACCGACGAGCTTATGTGGGTTTGAATTACTTGGGCGTTGATGGGCTACCTAAATACAACCATCAGATGACCGGCAAGAAATATACAGAACTGACGGATGTAGCCAAAAAGATCGCTGAAGAGATGAAGTCCAAGGGCATAGAGGAAGTCAACCTGCTAACTGTTGATTACTTTATCTGGGATGAGCTGCAGGTAGAAAAGAACCTCAGCAAGATTCATGCGGTGGGGAAGAAGACAAAAACAGAGCCGATTATAGAAGAAAAAATTGATGCCAAGACGGCCGACTTCATTCACAACGAAATCCGCGACAAGTTGGCGGATATCGGAACATGGCTTGGATTCAAGACGGATACAGAAAAAAAGGTTGCCGAGGGATCAAAAGTGGACACCATCTGGGAAGCCACAATAGGTAATATGGGGCGGGTTATCTATATCTTTGAAGTGCAGACTAAGGGGAACATCGACAGCCTGATTATCAACCTTCTCAAGGCACTCAACAATCAGGCTGTGCAAGGAGTGGTGGCCGTTTCAGATACAACACAACTTGATAAAATCAGGAAACATGCCGATCAGGTTCCAAATTTGGGGGCGAAACTGAAATACTGGGATTATAAAAAGGTGCTGGAAGTCCATGAAGCCCTTGAGATGGTGAACGAATCAATAAACAGCCTGGGGTTGGTGCCACAGGGATTCTGAAATTGCTCGGTATTATTGATCTCATTAGAAAGGTTTCAGCAATAAAGATATATAGGTTAATGGCACTGCATATAGTAGTTCACCATCGTAGAGATAGAAGTCAGCCGTGGGCAAACGATTGGCAAGATGACCAGCGATTGAAGACGATAACAACGACAGCAGAGATCGGTCGATTCTGCGAGAATGCCAAGGGGAAGAATGCTAGGGTGTTTGTTCACAGATGTGCATGGAGTAGTAAGGCCCCCACAATCTGTTGTTGGACGAAGCCGCTACGCGGCGGAAAAAAATCTCATAACCGTGTATAACTCCCAGTGCTGCCCAATTCCGGGCGCCACCAAAACAAAGGGGGGTATACCATGCACGAAGCCGAAACGA
>Ga0116172_10003745_pt1 | contig 12571 bp, 9 predicted proteins | sample AD_UKC083_MetaG_FD_89799 | JGI IMG/M metagenome (GOLD analysis project Ga0116172, IMG submission 89799) | Active sludge microbial communities of municipal wastewater-treating anaerobic digesters from USA - AD_UKC083_MetaG | ecosystem: Engineered > Bioreactor > Anaerobic > Digestate | place: USA...
CGTGTGCAATCGCGTTTTTGTCGGGACCAAAAACCGACTATTGTTACAAATGAATATTGCAATGTGGAAAACAGATGCACACGAATTGCACAGGAGCACACTGCAAACCCGCATGGATGTTGGTTAATCGCCACTGTCCATCATCGGGGCGACGGACATGCGCCAGGGGCTCAGGGTGGGTTCCAGAGAAAAAACACAGGCAGGGGGAGGGGCTGCAACGGTGCTTGGCAAAAACCAATACCGCCTCGCTACAGGAGAAAGCCGTGATTATCCCACCTGCACCATGCGGCGACCCGATGATGGGTATACGTCCAAACAAGGTGCTAGCGGCGGCCCTTCAAGCCATGCATGCTATTAAAAAAGAAGCATTTATGAGCCTTCACTTCGGCCTGCCTCCAACGGGTGGTCTCGCGGCGGTGACCCGGGGACGATGGTCAGAGCAGGATGATCTCTGCGCGGCCACTCAGGATGGGCTTGCACAGGATCTTGTAGCCGTCCGCATCAAAGCCCGGCGCCACTTTGTCCAGCAGCCGGGCTTCGGCTGCATCACGGACGCTGCCCAGGTAATGCCAGTGGTGAACGACGTGGATTTGCGGCCTGTCGTCATCGCGCTCGACCAGGCCGATGGCACCCGGATAGGGCCAGCAGGCCACCCGCAGCCCTTCGAGGCTGGTGAACAGGCGCTGCCGATGCACCTCGGGCGCTTCATCGCCACGGCACACGCCCGCACACTGGTGCAGCATGGCCCGAAAGCAGGCCCTGCCCTTGGGGAGCTTCTCCAGACCCAGGGCGGCGTAGCACAAGCGCTGGTCGTCGGCCAGCTGGCGCAGCGATTCCAGGGCCGCATGGCGACTGGCGTACAGGCCATACAGGTCGGGCGCGGTGGCAAAGTTCAGGTCCTTGGAATAGACCACTTCGGGCAGGCCACCCTGTTCTACCCGCAGGGAACACAGCTGGCGGTTGCGGCGCAGCTTCTGGTTGAGTAACGGGTGCTGCTGCTTGATCAGGCGCGCTTCGAGCAACAGGGCACCAATCTCACCGGCGGTGCGGACATGGCTGATGCGCTGGGTCTGGCGCAGCAGGCGCGCTTCATCGGGATTGCGCAAATGGGCCAGCAAGCGGCTGCGCAAATTGATGCTCTTGCCGATGTACAGCGGCAAATCACCCTCGGCCCCATGAAAAATGTACACACCCGGTGCTGAAGGCATGCCCGCGATGGCTTCGCGCAGGTGACTGGGGTATTCATAGACCCGGGCCTGGTCAAAGTCTGGGTGGCGACGGCGGTGCAATTGCATGCTCAGTTCCGAAACAGGGTCAGCACAGCGGTGACCACACCCCACAACTCGGTGGTTAGTTCCCTTTTGGGACCAACGACGGGGTCGATCGAATGGACCATCACCAAGGGGACCGCCAGGCGGCGCGAGAGATCGAAAAACACAGCAAGCATGGGGCACAGGAGGGCTGCTCACTATATCCAGCCCCCCGGCATGCACGCCATGTTCTTGCGCAAATGCCGTACGGTCCGATCGAGCAAAGTGTGCGCGGGTGGCTCCAGCCGTTGCGCACCGGCCTGGAACAAGGTCCGCCGGGGAGACTGGGCCGTGGGCATGTGCCGGGATGCACTGGTGTGCTCCTTTTGTATCCGTATGCGCCCACGGCGCGGCGGTCCAGAGCCCGCTACCTTCTGCAGCAGAATGGGCATGCCCGCACCCGGCTGGCTTGCCACAGTGCACCGGCAACGCCTAAGCCCGCACCCTTCAGCGCCCGCCGACTTTCTGGTACATGCCCTCGATGGCCTCTGAAAAATGGGCCATCAGGTTGGTCCGCTTGAGCTTGAGCGTAGGTGTCATGAAGGTGTTTTCAATCGTCCAGGGCGTGAGCGTCAGGTGCACCGCACGCGGCACGGCGTAGCGGGGGAAGCTGGCGGTATTTTTTTCGATGCGTGCCAGCACGGCCCGGTGCACGCTGGCGTGGTTCAGGCTGCCAGCCTCTTGCGGGTTCAGCCCGAGGTCGGCGGCCATGCGCGGCCATTCGTCGGGCTTGAGCACGGCCACGCAGGCGATGAAGGGGCGGTTCTCGCCCACCACCAAGGTTTGTTCCAGCAGAGGATCGGCCAGCATGGCAAGTTCCAGGTCACCCGGGGGCACTTTTTCCCCCGTGGACGTAACGATGATTTCCTTGATGCGGCCCCGAATGTAAATGCGGCCGTTCACGATCTCGGCTTGGTCCCCCGTTCCCAGCCAGCCGTCGGGGCCCAAGATTTTGGCGGTATCTTCGGGACGTTTCCAGTAGCCCTTCATCACGATGGGGCCGCGCACCTGCAACTCGCGGCTCTCGCCAATGCGCACGTCTACCCCGGCCAGCGCACGCCCGACACAGGCGGGGTCGTTGTCGCCAAGCGCATTGACCGACACCACGGGCGCGGTTTCGGTCATGCCATAGCCTTGCACCAGCGGCAAGCCCAGGCCCAGAAAGCACTTGGCCATGGTGGGCGACAGCGGTGCCCCGCCGCTCACGGCCACACGCACGCGGCCACCGAACTGCGCCAGCAGCGGCCTGGCAACCAGCGCCTGCAGCAGGGGCCAGGGCAGGGCGGCCATCCAGCCGGCGGCCTGGCTGCTGGCGTCCGGTGCGGGCACAGGCAGGCCCTGGGCGGCACAAAAACGCGCCCAGCCTTTGTTCTGAGCGGCTTCGTAAAGCTGCATCTTCCAGGGTGTGGGCGAGAGCTTCTCCAGTAGCTTGGCGTGGATGCGTTCGTAGATGCGGGGCACCGACACCAGCACCGTGGGGCGCACCGTTTTCAGGTCTTCGGCCAGCAGCGGCACCGAGCGGGCATAGGCCACGCAGCTGCCAGCGGCGATCGCCAGGTAGTAGCCGCCCGTGCGCTCAAACGTGTGCGACAGGGGCAGGAACGACAGGAACAGGTCATCCACCGTAGGGGCGATACGCTCCAGCACGGCCTTCACATCGCTCACCACATTGCGGTGCGTGAGCATCACGCCCTTGGGCTTGCCAGTGGTGCCCGAGGTGTAGACCAGGGCCGCCAGATCGTCGGGGCCGGGTGGTGTGGGGGCGGGCATATCGGTCACGCGGGCGCCGCCCTCCAGCCATTGCGCCAGCGAGCCCACAGCAGGGCCTTGGCCTGGGACGTTGGCGGCAGAAGGTACGAGAGCCGCCTCTTCGTCGGTGATCACCACCGCGCGCAATGACGGAAACGGCGTGCCAATGTCGCGGATTTTTTCCCACTGTGAGGACTGGCCCACGATGAGCATGGAGGCTTCGCAGTCGGCCAGGATGTAGGCAATGCTGCCGGGGTTGTCGATGGCGTGCAGTGGCACCGGCACATGGCCGGTGGCCAGCGTGCCTTGATCGGCGCACATGGCGTTCAGGCCGTTGGGCAGCAGGATGGCCACACGCGCTGCTGCAGGCAGCTGCAGGGCCGCCATGGCCTGCAACCATTGCGCCACCCGTTGAGCGGTCTGCGCCCAGGTCAGGCCAATCCAGGCCTGGGTTGGTGGATCGAAGGCCCGGTAAGCCTCGGCGTCGGGTGTGCGTGCGACCCGGTACGCGAGGAGCTGGGGTAGCGTCTGCACACTCGCAAGGTCGGACGAAAAAGTAGTCATCAAAGGATGTGTTGTATCGCGGCCATGCCGCATGGGTGCATATCTACGGGAAAACCCGATGGATGATACCGACAGGGATACGGGCACCGCTCAAGGGGGGGGCGCCACCGGTGCGGTTGGCGATCGGCCACGCCCCTTGCCCCAGCTTGCCGATGCACGGCCCCATACAACGCGCGCATTTACGGGACAGACATGTTTGCATCAATACCGCTTCACGCAGTACACCTACAGTGAAGGCATATCGGGGAGTGCAATGCGCAACATCAAACGTTTTTTCTGGGCTTTTCTCTGCATTCTGACGGGGTTGTGGCTGCTCGCCGAACTGGCGTCTTGGTCGGCGCCCGCCCATTTTTTCGCATGGCGGGCGGTGTGGATGCAATACAGCGGGGTGCTGGGCATTGGCGTCATGAGCGCGGCGATGGTGCTGGCCGTGCGTCCGGTGGTGTTCGAACCGTATCTGGGCGGGCTCGACAAGATGTATCGCCTGCACAAATGGCTGGGCATCTCGGGCTTGGTGATTTCAGTTGCGCACTGGCTGCTGGCCCAAGGCACCAAGTGGATGGTGGGTTGGGGCTGGCTGCAGCGCCCGGCGCGCGGTCCTCGCCCCGCGTTGCTGGATGCGCCCATCCAGCAGTTCTTTATGAGCCAGCGCGGCCTGGCGGAGAGCATCGGCGAATGGGCCTTTTATGCCGCCGTGGTGCTGATGGTGCTGGCGCTGGTGAAGTGGTTTCCCTACCGGCATTTCTTCAAGACGCACCACCTGCTGGCGGTGGCCTATCTGGCGCTGGTGTGGCACTCGGTGGTCTTGCTGAAGTTTGATTACTGGAGCGGTTTGCTGGGCCCTCTGATGGGAGTGCTGATGGCTGCGGGCACGGCGGCTGCGCTGATGGTGCTTTTCCGGCGCGTGGCGGTGGGCCGCCAGGTGGTGGGCGAGGTGGCGGGAATCAGGCACCATGCATCGCTGGACGTGATCGAGGTGGACATCCTGTGCAAAGGCCGCTGGGCAGGCCATGAATCGGGCCAGTTCGCCTTTCTCACCCTGCATGTGGATGAGGGCCCGCACCCCTACACCATCTCGTCGGCCTGGACGGGCGACGGGCACATCACTTTCATCATCAGGGCCCTGGGCGACTACACCCGCACGCTGAGCAAGTGCGTTCACATGGGCGACGTGGTCAAGCTTGAAGGGCCCTATGGCCGTTTCAATTTTCAGGGCGAGCAACCGCGGCAAATCTGGGTGGGCGCGGGCATCGGCATCACGCCATTCATTGCCCGCATGAAAGCGCTGGCGGCGGTGCCGGATGGCAAGACCGTTGACCTGTTTCATCCCACGGCGGTCTATGACGATCATGCCATCGGGCTGATGACCCGTGATGCCCAGGCAGCTGGGGTGCGGCTGCATGTGCTCTGGAGCCAGCGCGACGGCCAGCTGAACGCGGCGCGCCTGACCCAGCAGGTGCCCGGCTGGCAGGATGCCGATATCTGGTTCTGTGGCCCCGCGGCCTTTGGCCAGTCGCTGAAAAAAGACCTCGCGGCCATGGGGCTGCCCGAGGGCCGCTTTCACCAGGAGTTGTTTCAGATGCGGTGACCCGCCACAGCGGGCGCGGTGGTGCTGCGCGATCAGGCCGCCGCTTGCAGCCCCTGCGCAAAATGCGCCTGCATGGTCTCGACGGTTTTTTGCGCATCGCGCGCCACCATGGCGGCCAGAATGGCGCGGTGCTCGCTCAGCGCATCCTCGATGCGCCCCTGTTTGAGCAGGGAGTTGTGGCGGTTGAGCTTCATCACCTTGCGCAGGTCGGCGACCATCTGGCTGCGCCAGCGGTTGTCGGCTATTTCCAGCAGCCGCATGTGAAAGCGCTCGTTCATGGAAAAAAAGCGCTCTCGTTCGCCGGCAGCGGCCTCCAGTTCGGCATGCAGATCCTGCAGTTCTTCCAATTGCGCCGCGCTGGCGGTGGCGGCCACCGCGCCGGCCGCGTCACTTTCGAGCAGGCTCAGCAGGTGGTACACGTCGCGCAGGTCTTTTTCCGACATTTCGGTCACATAGGCGCCACGGCGCAGCTTCATGGTGACCAGGCCTTCGGCGGCCAGTACCTTGAGCGCCTCGCGCAGCGGCGTGCGGCTGATGCCGAATTCCTCGGCGATCTTCAACTCGTCGATCCAGCTGCCAGGCTCGAGTTCACGGCGGAAAATGCGCTGGCGCAGCAGTTCGGCCACTTCCTCATACAGCGCGTGGCGGGGCAGCGAGACGGTCTTCATGCGCGGAGAATATCAGTGCTTGATGCCGATGGCCGTGGCAGGAGACTTTTGGCCCCCTGCACAGCACAGCGGACGCTCACGCGGGCAGGGGCGCCTCGCTGGTTGGCTGGTAGGTCGACGGAATGCCCGCTAAGGCAACGCCACCATGCAGGGCAGCCACGGGCAGATACGGCGCAATCGCAGTTCGGGCCGCCAGGAGCGCGGGAAGGTCGATGTGCGTGGCGTACCCCATGCTTTCGAGCATGAAGACCAAGTCTTCCGTGACGATGTTGCCCGAAGCACCCGGGGCAAACGGGCAACCGCCCAGCCCACCCATGCACGCATCAAACTCTCGAATCCCCTCCTGCAGTCCGATCAACGCGTTGGCAATCCCCAGGCCCATCGTGTCATGGAGATGCAATTTGTGCAGTCTCTGGCCGACCGCGTCCTGCACCGCGCGCACGGTATCCCGCACCAACCCCGGGTGGGCATAGCCCACGGTATCTGCCAGGGTGATGCGGTCCGCACCGGCCAGCGCCAGTGCCCTGGCGGCGCCCACCACGTCGTTCAATGCAATGCGGCCTGCCACGGAACAACCGAACGCCGACGCCGCCACGCAATCGACACGCACAGGCCGTGGCTGCGAGCGCAGCCATTCGATGATGTCGCCAATGGCGGCGATGTGCTCCAGCGTGCCTTTGTTGACATTGGCGCGGCTGTGGCGGTCGCTCACCGAGAGCGGAATCACGATGGCATGCGCGCCGGCTTCATAGGCCGCCATGGCTCCTTTGAGGTTGGCGGCCAGGGCATAGACGCTCAGCCCCGGTATCTGCAACGCCTGCTTCACCACCTCCGCAGAGTCGGCCATTTGCGGCACGAGACGCGGCGAGACGAAACTGCCCACCTCAATGTCCCGGACACCCGCAGCGTGCAATGCCTTGATCCACTGCATTTTGGCCGCCGTGGGAACGGCCTGGGCGATCAGTTGTAGTCCGTCGCGCGGCCCGACTTCGGTGATGGTGACGATTTCAGCCATGGCTTTGTTTATTGCACCTGAATGTTCGCCGCCTGAATTGTCGCCTTGGCTTTGGCGATGTCTTTCTCGATAAGGTTTGAGAAAGCCTGCGGCGTGGTGGAGCTTGCCTCGAGGCCCTGTTTGGCATAGGCGGCACGCACATCGGGGCGTGCCATCACCTGAACCACGGCATCGTTCAAAGTTTTGACGACGTCGGCAGGCGTGCCGGCGGGCGCGAAGACACCGTAATAGGTGACGAAGCTGTAGTCCTTGTAGCCCGATTCCGCCACGGTGGGCACATCAGGCAACGAGGCATTGCGCGTGGCAGAAGTCACTGCCAGCGCGCGCACCTTGCCGCTCTGAATGAGATTGGTCGCGGACGAGATAGAGGCGCCGGCCACGGGCAGGTGGCCGCCCATTAAGTCGGCCAGGGCCGGGCTCGACCCCTTGTAGGGCACATGCTGCATTTTGAAATGAGCGGCCGCTTGCAGCATTTCTATCGCGATGTGTACAGAGCCTCCCGTGCCGGATGTCCCATAGTTGAGTTTTCCGGGTTCCTTGCGCGCCGCGTCTATCAGCTGGGCCAGGGTTTTGTAGGGCGATTCGGCAGTGACCAGAATCACCATCGGCGTGGTACCGATCAATGAAATGGGCTGCAAGTCCTTGATGGGATCGTAGGCCGTTTTCATCAATAGCGGGATCAACGACACATTGTCCGATTGGCCGATCACGATGTCATGGCCCGTAGGCGCTGCGCGCGCCAACTCTGCCAGTCCGAGGGCCGTTCCCGCCCCCGGGCGGTTGTCTGGAACCACGACCCAACCCTTGGCTTCGTTCAGGTGGGTAGCCAGGTTGCGGCCGATGAAGTCCGTTCCGCCGCCGGGCGTCGCTGGGATGATGACGCGAATCGGCTTGCTGGGGAAGCTGCCGGTGCCGCCCGGTGTCTGGGCTTGGGCAAAGGCCGCCACGGTCATCAGCGCCGCGGTAAAAATTCGACGTTGCATAGTGCGCTTGTCTCCAAAGTAAGTTGTGTGGGGTCTGGTTGCGGCGGATGGCTGTCAGCCGCCGATCTTTCCGTGCTGGCGCAGCAGCGCGATCGCCTCGTCGTCCAGACCGAGGTCCTTGAGAATCGCCACGGTGTGCTCTCCCACCTTGGGCGGGTCCGCCCGTTTGCCCACCTTGAGGCCATCGAACTCGAGGGGAAGCGTGGGCGTGGAAATATGCTCCCCGGTCGGGAGCACCGTCGGCATCAAGGCACCGCCCTGCGTGAGGTGCGGGTCTTGCAGCAGATCATGGGGTTGGTTCACTGGCGCGTACGACAGCTTGGCTTTTTCGAGCGCTTCACAGAGCTCGGCCTTGTTCCAGGTTTTGAAGACCTCTGCCACGGCGGGCACGACCCAGGGACGTGCCGCCTCCCGGTCAACGGCCGAGAAAAGACGTGCATCGTCCGCCCAGCCCGCAGGCATGAAGGCGGCGGCAAAGGTGCGCCACTGCGTGTCGCTGACCACGGCGACGAACACACGCCCGCCATCCTTGGTGGTGAACAGGTCGTATACGCCCCATGGCGGCTCACGCTTGCTACCAAAGGGCAGGACGGGAACCCCGGTCAGCTCGAACTGCGTGATGAACTGCGCCATGAGCAGCAGATTGGTTTCGAACAGGCCGGCTCGGATGTACTTGCCCACGCCGGTGCGTGCGCGCTCGTGCAACGCACTCAGCGCGCCAATCACGCCAAACTGGCCGCCCAGAATGTCGTTGACCGATGGCGCGGCGCGTTGCGGACGGTCATCACCGCCATTGACGTAGGCCATTCCCCCCATCATCTGGACCACCTCGTCCAGGGCCGTGCGCTCCTTGTAAGGGCCGCTCAGAAAGCCCTTGAGCGAGACATAGATGGCCCGGGGATTGCGCGCGCGAACGCTCGCATAGTCGAGCCCGTATTGCTGCAGGCTGTCATCGCGAAAGTTCTCCAGCACGATATCGGCCCTGTCGGCCAGATCCTGCACCAGCTTCTGGCCCTCTGCCGACTTGAGATCGACCGCAAAGCTTTGTTTGTTGCGGTTGAAAACGGGGAAATAGCCAATGCCGGCGCTTTTGAGGCGGCGCGTACGGTCACCATCAACGGGCTCCACCTTGATCACTTCGGCGCCGAGATCGGCCAAGGTCATGCCCGTTGCGGGCCCCATGATCATGTGCGATATCTCCAGCACGCGTACGCCTTTGAGCGGGAGGTCTTCGAGGGCGATGTACGGAGACGGCGCCGGGGGCGCAGAGGGGGGGTGACTGGACATGGGGTGAAGAAAAACAGAAACAGTGACAGGGCGAACACATCCTGGACCACTCGGGTCTTGGTGCCAGGCTGCGGGCAATGGCAAGCCGTCGGTGCGAGACCGTGTGGCCCAACGCAGGCAGGCCGTCCGTGCCGATGGAGGCTGGCAAAACAAAAAAGAATTAATTATTTTATATTAATAATTATGAAGAATTCCAAAAAAAGACTGCAAAGCAAGATCGAGCAGTCATATGGTGACCGAGCTTAGAGGGATTCACGCGTAGCCGAATCCGTTAAAACCCTGTGTCGGTTGACTGTGACGGCTGTACGCAATGGATGCATCGGCGCGGACGGAAGGCGCAACGCCGGGTCCGACACCAACAGGCCGCAGCATGCCAGGGCGCGCTGCGGACAGACCGCTCAAGGCCCTTCCAAGTGCGTATTTACGATCCCGACCGGCGGCCACTCAGGAAGCGGGAGCGTAAGGGGCGAAACGTCGTGCGTTGGGGTCGATGTTCAGCGGCCGCCCCAGCGCGGGGAAAGCGCGCTGCACGCAGTTCTCACGGTCGCAGACTTTGCAGCCCGATCCGATCGGCACAGTGCGTTCGGGCGCATCCAGTCCCAGTCCATCGCCATAGACAAGTCGGTGGGCGTGGCGCACATCGCAGCCTAGCGCTACCGAAAAGATGCGGCGGGGCGTGCCGTAGCCGCCGCGCCGGTGTTCCACCGTGCGCGCAATCCACAGGTAGGTGCGCTCGTCTGGCATGCGCGCCAGTTGGGTCAGTATCTTGCCAGGCTCGGAGAACGCGTCGTACACATTCCACAGAGGGCAGGTCCCGCCGGTGCGCGAAAAGTGGAAATCGACCGACGACTGGCGCTTGGACATATTGCCCGCGCGGTCCACCCGCACGAAAAAGAAGGGAATGCTGTGCGGATAGGCGTGGCGCATCGTCGACAGGCGGTGGCCCACGGTCTCGAAGCCCACGCCAAAGTGCTCACCGAGCAAATCGATGTCGTAGCGCAGTGCGTCGGCGGTCTCCTGAAACAGCCGGTTGGGCAGCAGCAACGCCCCCGCGAAATGGTTGGCAAAGCCGATGCGGGCCAGCGCACGGGCTTCGTCGCTGCCAAAGTTTGCCGCGTTGGTAAATCCGTCGATGGTCGGCCCCGATTCCAGCAATGCGAGCTGGATGCCCAGCTGAAACGCCTGCTGCCCCGCGCTCAACCCGGCCGCTAGCCGCAGCTGGTGGGTTGTGCGCTCCAGTATGCGCAGCGGCTGCTCGACCGCAGGCGAGCCGGGCTCGCGCCGCACGGTGATGCCGTGGCTGGTGCGCAGCCGCAGTTCCAGGGCCGCCACCAGCCGGGCCGCATGGGGGGCATGGGAATCGGCAGCCTGTGGCTGCAGCTGCTGGTAGAGCTGCTCGGCCTGCTCATCGAGCAAGGCAAGGTGCTGGTGGCCTGCGTAAAAAAACTCGCGCACCTCCTCATAAGGCTGCATCGGCGCCGAGGCCGCATGCGCGGCGTGCTCGCTGCCTGTGTTTTCCGCAATCACCGACAGGCGCTCCTCGGCCGCGCGGATGCGCTTGTGCATGCCCAGCAGGACGCGCGTGGCGGCGGGCAGTTGCTGCGCCAGGATGCGGGTTTCTGCCAGCGGCACCTGGTCGCCATCGGGCATGTCCGCCAAAACGCTGTGCAACTGGCCCAGTTGCCGCGCCTGCGAATCTTCAGAAAATTGCTGCAGGTCGATGCCAAAGGCCGCCTGCAGCCGCAGCAGCACATTGACGGTCAAAGGCCGCTGGTTGTTCTCGATCTGGTTCAGATAGCTGGACGACACCTTCAGCGCCTGCGCCAGCGCCGCCTGGGTCAGGCCGCGCTGCTCGCGCAGCGTCTTGAGGTGCACGCCCATGAATGCCTTGCTCATATTTGCAAACATTGCAAATTCACATGCTGAATCCGCAGAAATTTTAGTAATGGTGATTGCCAATAGTCTCTGTTTTTGCGAAGATTGTAAACATGGTTACGACAGGGACACACACCATGGCATACGATTTCGGAGATCTGCAACGCTGGAGCCTCGCGGCCAGCAAATCGGCCCCCCAGGGTGATCCAGAGGCGTTGAACTGGATCACGCCCGATGGCATCGCCGTCAAGCCGCTCTACACCGCGGCCGATCTCAAGGGCTTGCCCTACACCAACACGCTTCCCGGGTTTGAGCCCTACATCCGCGGCCCCCAGGCCACCATGTATGCGGTACGCCCCTGGACCATCCGCCAATACGCCGGCTTTTCGACCGCCGAAGAATCCAACGCCTTCTATCGCAAGGCCCTGGCCGCGGGCGGGCAGGGCGTTTCGGTGGCGTTCGACCTGGCCACGCACCGGGGCTATGACAGTGACCATCCACGCGTGACCGGTGACGTGGGCAAGGCCGGCGTGGCGATCGATTCGGTCGAGGACATGAAGATCCTGTTCGACCAGATTCCGCTCGACAAGGTCTCCGTGTCCATGACCATGAACGGCGCCGTGCTGCCCGTGCTGGCTGGATACGTGGTGGCGGCAGAGGAGCAGGGCGTGCGCCAGGACCAGCTCTCCGGAACCATTCAGAACGACATTCTGAAAGAGTTCATGGTGCGCAACACCTACATCTATCCGCCCAAGCCCTCGATGAAAATCATCGGCGACATCATCGAGTACACGGCCAAGAACATGCCGAAGTTCAACTCGATTTCGATCTCGGGCTACCACATGCAGGAGGCCGGTGCCAACCAGGCGCTGGAGCTGGCTTTCACGCTGGCCGATGGCAAGGAATACGTCAAGACCGCGATGGACAAGGGCATGGACGTGGACGCCTTCGCCGGGCGCCTGTCGTTCTTCTGGGCCATCGGCATGAACTTCTACCTCGAAGTCGCCAAGATGCGCGCCGCGCGCCTGCTGTGGTGCCGCATCATGAAGGAAACCGGCGCCAAGAACCCCAAGAGCCTGATGCTGCGCACGCACTGCCAGACCTCGGGCTGGTCGCTCACCGAGCAGGACCCCTACAACAACATCGTGCGCACCACCATCGAGGCCATGGCCGCCGTGTTTGGCGGCACCCAAAGCCTGCACACCAATGCGCTCGACGAAGCCATTGCGCTGCCCACGGAATTTAGCTCGCGCATTGCGCGCAACACGCAGCTCATCATCCAGGAAGAGACGCACATCACCAATGTGGTCGACCCCTGGGCCGGCAGCTACATGATGGAAAAGCTCACCCAGGACATGGCGGATGCTGCCTGGGCCATCATCGAGGAAGTCGAAGCCATGGGCGGTATGACGCAGGCTGTGGACAGCGGCTGGGCCAAGCTGAAGATCGAAGCCAGCGCGGCAGAGAAACAGGCGCGCATCGATTCCGGCAAGGACGTGATCGTGGGCGTCAACAAGTACAAGCTCAAGACC
>Ga0116172_10003749_pt1 | contig 12556 bp, 10 predicted proteins | sample AD_UKC083_MetaG_FD_89799 | JGI IMG/M metagenome (GOLD analysis project Ga0116172, IMG submission 89799) | Active sludge microbial communities of municipal wastewater-treating anaerobic digesters from USA - AD_UKC083_MetaG | ecosystem: Engineered > Bioreactor > Anaerobic > Digestate | place: USA...
CACAGAGGATTCACAGAGTGGCACGGAGGTTTTATTTTTTCTTCTCGGTGTATCTTCGTGTAATAAACAAAAAACCAGCTATGAAATAAGAGAAGCCAATCTACCAGTCAATGCACGTCTAGAGTAGTCTGTGTAAAGCTTAGAACTTGCTTTATCCCATTTTCCATCTATCGCATTCTCTATGGCAAGTTGTATAGCAGCACTGTCCAATGGATGAACTGCTCTTCCAGCTTGGCAACTTTGTAGCAGTTGGGTGGCTTCTTCAGTATCAGAAGCTAACATCAAAATAGGCGTTTCGCTTGCCATATACTCAAAGAGTTTGCCAGTAAGGATACCTGTATTCGAAGACGCATGAGGTAACAAAAGCAGTAATAAATGAGCATTTTTCATATACCGTAGTGCTTCATTATGGGGTACGTAATCAACAAATTCAAGCATATCGTCTATTCCCTTTTCGCTCAATTTTTGCCTAATCTCGGGAGCAATTTTACCGACAAAACGTATTATAAGTTGATGCTTATAACTTGCTGACAAATTAGCGACAGCATCAATCAACCCATCAATACAGTACAAACCACTTAACACGCCAATGTAAGAAATCACAAACTTGTCGGCTGCTTTATCAACGGGTAGTTGCTCAAAATCATCTTCGTCGTAACCATTGGGTATAACATGAAACTTATCGGCGACTGCTGCATGTTGCAAAAATAAATTTTTACAGCCATTGCTTACCGTAATCAATTGGTCGGCTTGTTGCAAAACTGCACGTTCGTAATACGCATTCAATTTGTCTGCCAACCATGTAGGATACGTATCTTTGTAATAAAAAATATCTCGCCATGGGTCGCGTAAATCAGCTATCCATTGTATAGAGGGAAATCTCTTCTTCAACTTCAACCCAATTAATTGCGTAGAATGAGGCGGACTGGTCGTAATTACTGTATCAATTTGCTCTCGCTCAATAAGTTCACAGGCTTTTTTGTAAGCAAATTTATTCCACCCTCTACGCGGGTCGGGCAAGAACAAATTGCCTCGCACAAAACGAGAAAGGATAGAGAAAAAAGTGTTCGTATTTTCGTTGGCAAAACCTCCGTATGGAATTTCTTTAGTAGGAGAAACACGCTTGTACAAGGACAATATTTCTCTGGTGGTTGTGCGTTCTACGCGTACACAGGCAGGTATATCGTGCAGTAAACTTGCATCTATTTGAGGGTAAGAAGCTACTGTGGGGTCAACTGTAAGGACAATAGGATCATACCCAAATTCAGGCAGGTACTTCACGAACTTTAGCCATCGCTGCACACCCGACCCACCACTTGGCGGAAAATAATAACTAATAATCAACACTTTTTTCATATGCCTAGCAAATATACTGTGCAAATGTACACATTTACGAGCGATAGTAAATCTAATTGCTAAAAAAATCTGCTTGCTTGTTAATGATATTAAATAAATAACGTATTTTTGTGTCGCTAATCGTACTGTTATCTATGAAAAAAATCATCGTCATTTGTCTTTCATGTTTTTTTGGCAGCCTATTCACTATCCACGCACAACTAGTGAAACAAAAAGTAGGCAGTGATGCTAAACATCAACTTACGTTGTTAGGGGGTATTAATTTTCCAAGTTTTGATATTCCACATAGCATTGGTCCATCGGCTGGACTCGCTTATTCGTATTATTTTATTCCACAAATTGGCATTAGGGGTATGTTGCACTATCATTATTTTGATGGAGAAAAAAATATTCCTGCCATCTATTCGCATACTATGGGTGCGTGTGTACAAGGTATTTTTAATTTCTTTTCGTACCAATCGGGCAGACCAGAAGATGCTGGATTTTCATTTATTCCCAGCAAAGCGTACCTTGTGGCTGGCGTGGGAGGATTATATCATCAACCTTACATAAACGGAAACTCGCAACACAGCGACCTATCTTTTAGTATTCCTGTAGGTATTGGTACCCGACATCCAATAGCTCGCAGGTGGGATATTGGCGTAGAATTTGCATGGAATGTTTCCTCATCTGATAGAATCGACCAACAAGTAGTAAGTGAATCAACAAATGATTCGTTTGGTAACTTATTTTTAACTGCAACGTACAAATTCCCAAAACACAATTACGGTCCTACACGTGGCAAACAATTTCAGAACCGCAAAACAAAAAAATGCGACAAACGCAAAGGATGTGCTGTCGCATTCGATTAAAAAAATATTTTTTTATTCTACCGTTTCTAATGGAGTACGAGATAAAAATACTTTTACCATCAGTTTACTATTATTTGGTCTATACGCAGCAAATTCAAATTGTAAGTCTTCGTCTGTTAAAAGTAAAACTGTTGCTTGATTATCAATCCGACTCAATAAAGCCTTATTTACATTAAACAATTTATCCGCATCAATATTGATAACATCTCCTTCTCTCGACCATGTTCCTTCTAATTCAGGCGGCGTATTGCATTTAATGAGTGCCTCCATGGAATTATCTGCTTTCAACTCAATCCACGAACCCACATCACATTGTTGAATAGCAAATACACTCACATTAGAAATAGTATAATCGTGTATATACCATGTGCCCACAATCTGATCATCTTCTACAACTACAGGCTCCGTTGGTTCTTTGCAAATGCAAGAAACAAGCAATACGAGGAATAATCCAAAAAGATACGTCTTTTTTTTCATGGTTTAGAGGAGCATTAACTCCACAATTTTACTGGATAAACACCTTTATTTATCAACTCATTTAGTTTCATTAATACCGTTGCCTTATCATCTGCATACGTTACTCCAAACCATTTAGACGGTGTATCTAACACTTTTACGGTAGCTATATTATTTTTAATAAGGTAATCAACCATACTTGGAATGTAAAATTCAGCTTTTAAACTTTTTTCATTTTCTTTTAAAAAGTCTTTGAAATAAGCTTCTGAAAACTCAAAATAATCAGGTGTAAATCCCCACATATTCATGGATACAGGCGTATTGGGATCTAATACGACTAGTTCTTGTCCAAGGTCATTCAAATTAACAATTCTGCCATTTTGTGCTTCAATTTTGGTATGCTCAACTACCGACACCAAATTATTATTGTTATCTGTTTGGCACACACCACGTGATACTGAACCACTTTCGGACAAGGTATTTTTAACAGGAAATCCCACCATGCAGTATTGAGCCGATTTTCCTTCCATTTGTTGTAAGGCTTTTCCTAATACTTCAAATGATTCTTTACCATAAAAATCATCTCCATTAATAACAGCAAAAGGTTCTTTTACCACATCTTTGCCCATCAAAATAGCATGATTGGTTCCCCATGGTTTTACTCGTTCGGGATGAACACTAAAACCTTCAGGCAATTTATCTACTTCTTGAAAAACAACCTCTACAGGAATTTTGTTCTCAAACTTTGAAATAACGATTTCTCTAAAATCAGCCTCAAATGCTTTGCGAATAACAAATACCACTTTGCCAAAACCAGCTCTAATGGCATCGTAAATAGAATAATCAATAATTGTTTCTCCGCTTGGACCTAAGCCATCCATTTGCTTTAATCCGCCATATCGGCTCCCCATGCCCGCTGCCATTACATACAATGTAGGTTTCATCTTGTTTGCTGTGTTAATGTATTCTACTAATAAAATTTGTTCGACAAAAGTAGCAAAAAAAGCTTACGTTTTGATTGCTATTTACATGTTTTTATTTAAAAAAGACATAATTCGTTCAAAACTATGCAGATATAACGTTTGTGTTACATTATCATAATAGATTGATGGATATAATTGCATATCAAATTGTTGATTTGCCTTGATCAAAGCATCTACTAACAACCAAGTGTGTTGTATATGCACATCCGTATTATCAACATTGTGCATGAGTAATAATTTTCCACGATAATTAGCCAAAGAGCTTAGCTCTGCTTGTTGGTAAGCCAAAAAATTCTTTTGAGGCAAACCCATCCAACCTTCACTCAAAACTGACAAATAATGAGCATAATCGGTAATTGGATTCAGGGCAATAGCAACTTTTACAGTAGTATCTTTTTGCAATAACTCAATAGCTGTATGGGCATATGCACCAACCCCCATCAGGGCAATGCTATTTTTATTAGTAAATGGGTATTGAAAAAGTGTTTCTAGATACGAATGCCATACTGCTAGATATTCCTGCTCATTACCAGCATATCTATACATGGTAGGACTAAAAGAACAGACTATATATCCCTGATTTGCAATATCTTGTGCATACGAAATATCCCACTGATTAAGGGTTTCTTGTAGTACAACAACAATTGGATAGACCTTTCGTTCATCAAAATCAGAAGGTTTTACCATCCACCCCATTGGCAATAGTTCTTTAGTAGGAAACACACGTTTCATCATCTTGTCTGCCATCGCTGCATTATCAAATACACGATCTAGTTTTTTCATTTTAACATCATACAATGTATAGTATGGAGGAGTATTCACATTACTATATTGATGTACAAAATGTGAAAACTGTGGTGAAAAATAAGCGGTATGTACGCCTTCTTCATCAAACAAGGTTCGTATTTTCCCTTGTAAATTGACAGCAAATATTCCTTTGTTTAACAATCCTTTAGTGAATGATTGATAAAAAAATTGTTTCCCTATTGTGTCATATCCATACACATCAGTAATAGCCATCTTACCATTTGTAAGTTGACGTATAAGTATACCATTGTTTGCATAATGGTAAAGCTGTGTATATCCTGTTTTTTCACTTAATAAAGTAAAAGAATTATCGGGTAAAAACTGTAAAAATCGTGCTGCCAAAGGAGAAAAAGCTGGAGAGGCGTTTTCTTGATTTGCCATTCTAGCTACACCTGACAATGGATTATAAAAAATTGTTTTTCGTTCATTCTGCTCTCTATTTAAAACGTTAATTGCCATTAATTCTGGATTAGACGACCATGCTACTGCTGTAATATAATTATCTCCTTCATCAGGTAATTTCATCTCAAGATGCTTACGAAATTGTATGGTATAAACAAATAATCTGGCTTTTGTTATTGGGAAACCTGGTTTTGAATACCTTTGCTGAAATAACTGAGGATACGTAGTGGTAGTTTCCGTATGAGTGAACAAAGGCACATCCGTCTCATCGTATTGAACAAAGGCTATCATCTTACTATCAGGAGACCATACAATGGAGCTGTTTATCCCAAAACCTTGTTGGTATAACTTATCTGGCAGACCATTTGATAAGGTATTAATCAATCCATTTTTTGTAACACGCAATTCGGTTCCAAATTCCAAACGTTTGATATACACATCTCCATTACGTACAAAAGCAATCATTTTTCCATTAGGCGAATACAACGGTATTTGTTGTTTTCCATATTCAGAAAGAGGTTCAAGCTTATTGCGTTGCCTATCTACTAAAAAATAATTCAATGGTTCAACAGAAGAGCTACGTTCTGTTTTTTCATACACCAACATCATTGCTTGATCTGGACTAAGAATAAATCCGCCAATAGATGATAATTGAGAACGTCCTTCTATTGAAAACACAAGCGTTTCAACATCCGTTTTAGCATCCTTACGTACAATACTTTTGCCATCTGCAGACACATACACATAACTACCATCCGAGAAAAAAGAAAAGACAGGTGCCGATTGCATCAATAATCGCATTTCGGTACTTTTAAAACCAAAAACACAAAGTGAAAACAAAAGAAAAAACAATAAAAAACTAGATTTTTTCATACTATATCTCCATTTAACTATATAACATTAACGCAATTTGTGTTGGTTATAATATGACAATGCATACCACCTAAACCATACTAATCCAACAAGTAAAACAACAGCTGCCATTAAATAACTATCTCCATAACTTGCCATACTAGCTACATTTCCTCCAAATAATACACCCAATCCAATACCTAAATCCCACATAATAAAATAAGACGAATTGGCAGTACCTCGTTGATTGTGCTGTGCCAAATTAATAAAAAGCAACTGAAACGCAGGTCCTATGATGCCGTATGCCACTCCTAGCATAATTGCTGAAATATAAAACCCATACACATTTTTTATTACTACCAATAAAACAAGTCCACTTATTGCTAAAACAAGACCTACTAAAATAATACCAGAAAAATAGCCTTTGTCAAGCAATTTACCCACCGAAAAACGTGAAAACATAATACCCATAGCAAAGAGAACAAAGAATAAACTTGCCCCCATTTTCAGACCCACCTCAGTAATACCATATACAGCTACGTATGTTACAATTAATCCATACGAAAAAGCTACCGTTAGTAATGAGAAAGCGATAGGAGTGCCTTTTAATAAGTAAAAGCGATCGAGCGAAATTGGTTCTTTTTGAGTTTCTATGTGTTCTACACAGCGGAATTTAATAAAAAGCATAATAGCTAACCCTACCATTCCAACAGCAAATGAAAGCAAAAATAAGGCATCATAATTGCCATATAATTCATATAAATGCAAAGAGACCATGGGTCCAATAGCCATTGCCAAACTCATTGTAGCTCCATAATAACCCACACCTTCACCACGCCTATGTGTAGGCATCATATCAATAGCCATTGTGCTATTGGCAATAGTAAGTAAGCCAAAAAACAATCCATGCAAAGCTCGTACCCACACAAAACCGCTTAGCGATTGTACCAATACATAGAAAACAAAAATACTGACAAAAGCAGCATACGATACCAGCAATAATTGTCTACGAGCAAAATTATCAACCATATACCCAGCAAACGGTCGTACTACCAATGCTGTAACAGAATATACAAACAAAGCAAACCCAACACTCGCTTTATCTGCCAATAAATCTTCCTCCAAAAACATCGGTAAAATTGGCATTAACAAATAGAAAGCAAAAAACAACAAAAAACTACCTATCAACAATAGAACAAAACTTTTGCTCCATAATGATTCCTCTGGTTCACACTTTTGCATATAATGGATTACTAATTGGATAGAGAGCAAAGGTATAAAAGAATTAAACATTGCACAACTTGCTCCCCTTTTATTGTATTGTATGTAAAGAATAATTAACAAAAATCTGCCCTTTTGTCAGTTTTGTAATGCATAAATAAAGTTTATACAGTAAAAACGAATGTTGGCATACGTTTTGTTATAACATTGATGTAATATAAAAAAGAATCAGTAACACGATAACATATTTAACAAAAAAACATTATGGGAAAAATTATTGGAATTGACTTAGGTACAACCAACTCGTGCGTATCTGTAATGGAAGGAAACGAACCAGTTATAATTGCAAATAGCGAAGGAAAACGTACCACTCCTTCGATTGTAGCATTTATCGATGGAGGCGAACGTAAAGTGGGTGATCCCGCTAAACGTCAAGCTATTACAAACCCTCAAAAAACAATCTTTTCGATTAAACGTTTTATGGGTGAAACATACGCTGAAGTAAGCAAAGAAATTGGACGTATGCCCTATAAAGTAGTAAAAGGAGACAATAACACGCCCCGTGTAGATATTGATGGCAGACTGTATACGCCACAAGAAATTTCGGCAATGGTATTGCAAAAAATGAAAAAAACTGCCGAAGATTATCTTGGCTCTGAAGTTACAGACGCTGTAATTACGGTACCTGCCTACTTTAGCGATGCACAGCGTCAAGCTACTAAAGAAGCTGGTGAAATTGCAGGCTTAAACGTAAAACGTATTGTCAACGAACCAACAGCAGCAGCCTTAGCTTATGGATTGGACAAATCAAGCAAGGACATGAAAATTGCAGTATTCGACTTAGGGGGCGGTACATTTGATATTTCTATTCTTGAATTGGGCGATGGTGTATTCGAAGTAAAATCTACTAACGGAGATACACACTTGGGTGGAGATGATTTTGACCAAGTAATTATCGACTGGTTGGCTGAAGAATTCACGCGTGAGGAAGGCATCGATTTACGTAAAGATCCTATGGCATTACAACGCTTAAAAGAAGCCGCAGAGAAAGCTAAAATTGAATTATCAAGCTCAGCATCAACAGAAATCAATTTGCCATACATTATGCCTGTAAATGGTATTCCAAAACACTTAGTTAAAACATTGAGCAGGGCAAAATTTGAACAACTAGCCGATAAATTAATTCAAGCTACTGTAGATCCTTGCCAAAAAGCAATGAAAGATGCTGGATTGAGCGCGTCTGATATTGATGAAGTTATTTTAGTAGGTGGTTCTACTCGTATACCTGCTATTCAAGATAAAGTACAACAAATTTTTGGCAAAACACCAAGTAAAGGTGTAAATCCAGATGAAGTAGTAGCATTGGGTGCGGCTATTCAAGGAGGTGTATTAACTGGCGAAGTAAAAGATATTCTATTATTGGATGTTACCCCATTATCATTGGGTATCGAAACCATGGGTGGTGTAATGACAAAATTGATTGAGTCGAACACAACAATTCCAACCAAGAAATCAGAAACATTTACAACAGCTGCTGACAACCAACCTTCTGTACAAATCCATGTGCTTCAAGGCGAACGACCAATGGCTTCGCAAAATAAATCTATCGGACAGTTTAATCTTGATGGCATACCAGCAGCTCAACGTGGCGTACCACAAATTGAAGTTACTTTTGATATCGACGCAAATGGTATTTTAAAAGTATCGGCAAAAGACAAAGCAACTGGCAAGGAACAAAGCATTCGTATTGAGGCATCTAGCGGTTTGAGCGACGACGAAATCAAACGCATGAAAGCAGAAGCAGAAGCCAATGCCGAAGCGGATAAAAAAGAGAAAGAACGCATCGATAAACTGAACCAAGCAGATAGTTTGATTTTTCAAACAGAAAAACAGCTAAAAGACTTTGGAGATAAATTGCCTGCTGATAAAAAAGCACCTATCGAAGCAGCTCTTAATAAACTTAAAGAAGCTCACAAAACCCAAAACTTAGACGGTATTGATGCAGCGACAAAAGAACTTAACGACGTGTTCCAAGCTGCTAGCCAAGAAATGTACAATGCTCAAGCACAACAAGGGGGAAATGCACAACCTAACGCTGAGCCTCAAGCTAACAACCAAGGTAACGATGGCAAAGACACTGTTACTGATGTTGACTTTGAAGAAGTAAAGTAAGCTAAACTTTCATCCTAAAAAAGCTGTAAATAAAAATTTATTTACAGCTTTTTTTATATCTACCACCAAAGAAAATAATGAATTGAAAAATCCCACAAGCACCTTTTTCTCTACGATTAATAAGAAACTCTTCTGTTTATATTCATTGCATATCACTAAAACATGTTAACTAAAATCGCAAAAGGGCATTTTGGGTTTATATTTGCAAAATTAAACAATAAAAATATGAAAAAAATACTATTCCTTACGAGTGTACTAGTTGTATGGCAACTATCACTTACAGCTCAAAATTTCTATGAATTTAAAGAACTACCCTATTCGTATAGTGCATTAGAACCCTATATCGACTCCACCACCATGGAAACGCATTATGCTAAACACCACAAAGGATACTACAACAACTTTGTAAAAGCGATGCAAGAGGGCAATTTTGACAATAAACCTCTCGAACAAGTAATACAAAACATTTCCTCTTACAGTGTATTTATTCGTAACAACGGAGGGGGATATTGGAATCATGAGTTTTTCTGGAATTGTATGTCGCCAAACAAAACACAAGCCAGCAATGCACTCACAAAAGCCATTACAGACAATTTCGGTTCGTTTGAGAATTTCAAAAAAGAATTCTCTTCGGCAGCATCTACCGTTTTTGGTTCGGGATGGGCATGGCTTATTGTAACAGATAGCGGCAAACTGAAAATTGTAAAAACCGCTAACCAAGACAATCCTTTGATGGATGTTGTTGCAGATAAAGGAACACCCATCTTAGCCATTGATGTATGGGAGCACGCCTATTATTTGAAACATAAGAATGTACGATCAGCGTATATAGAAAATTTCTGGCAAGTTATCAATTGGCAATTTGTATCAGAAAAATATGCGGATGCAGTAAAATAAAATAGCAATAAATACTTAATAACGAAGAGGGTAAATCAATGATTTACCCTCTTCGTTATATAATCGTATTCATTAAAACGCTACAAATTTATTCAATTACATTTACGAGAGAGAAATTATCCCAATATACTACAGCATTACGATATGTTCTAAATTGAAAATTGAATGCAGTGGCATCTGTAGGAGCGGTAAATGTAATTGTGTATGTTTTCCAAGCACCCTTTTCATCTGGTAAATAGGCAGATCCAGACGAATTTGTATTGCCAGGTCCTCTAAGAACAGAATAAAGATTGGTAGCAATTAAATCTGCTTCTTCAAAGAAAGTATCTCCCTTTTTAAAATTACTCCAAATACGTGCATCAGTGCCATCTCCTGACAAAATATAGTACGACATGGATAAGCGATATTTTTGCCCTCCTGTTATAGCAACTGTTTGAGCCCAATTAACAGTACCAGAAGAGCCACTAGCATCAACTTTAAAAGATTTATCACCATCTTGTACAATTGTTGATTCTTCAGAATTTGCTGCACCAGTTACAGGAGTACTAGTAGTAATTATTAATGACCATCCCTTAGGCTTATTTTCTTCCCACAATTCAAAGCTTGGATTAGTAAGCAAATTGTCACCTACTACAGGAGCAGGAGTTACCACAAGTGTAAATACTTGAGTAGCCACTACTGAATTATTTGTAGCAGTGATAGTGATTGAATAAGAACCTGCTTCATCTGGAGTACCTGTAATACTTGCTGTGCCATTAGTATTTGCTGCGAAGCTTGCCCAAGCTGGCAATCCAGTTGCCGAAATTTCTGTGTCGCCTAATGCATTTATTACATTTGTTTGTATATTATATGCAAATTCAGTATCAATATAAGCAGAAGTTGGTGCCTGTGAAACAAAAGAAACCTGAGTTTCTGTACTAGATGTATTGTTAAAGTATACATCATCAATTCTAAATGTTGTTGAGTTACTTGCACCACCAAGAGCTATATATTGGAATCCAATATATACTTTACCGCTAAATGAGGAGAGATCAACAATACCTGAAGAAACAAAAACATGATCGGTATCAGTTTCTTTTGCAATGTATGCAGAAGTTAATTCTGTTTTAGTGGTAGTTGAACCATTACATTGCAATACATATACTTTTAGACTAGAAGTTTCTTTCCAAAAAGCTTTGGCTGTTTTAAATGATAAAGACTTAGAATCAGCGTCATCAAGATTTAATGGTGGAGATACTAACCAACTCTCGTAATTTGCTTCTCCTCCCTTATGTGCTGATGCTTGTGCATATTTTTCAGTATTTGTTCCACTTGTAAAAATTTTTCCTTGCCAATTGCGATCTCCTTTTACTTTAAACACTTGCCAACCAGTTAATGATATATCTGAATTATTCGCTACATCATCAAAATCAAAATTTTCAGACAGACTAATAATTGGGTCACTGAGATCATCACATAAACTAAAACCAATACCTGGTTCCGTTGGTTTAGTTGGCTTGGGAGTTGGTTCTACATTCGTACACGATGCACCAAGGAGTGCAACAGCAATAGCTACTCCAAAGACTTTAAAAAATGTTTTTTTTGTTTTCATATCTATCCTATTTTTAAATTATTATTTATTCAGGAAAAGTAAACCCAGTTAAATCACTCAACGAACGTATGGTTAATTGATGGTAAATTTTTGTAGGGTCTATGTTTTCATCTTTGTCATTATACCAACCCACTAAGGCAACAATATCACCCGTACCTGTTGGTAATTTTTTATTAGCAAACCGAGCATATTCGCTGGTAGCAATAAAAATAGAACCCGTTCCATCGGTTATTTCCCGAGATTGCGGATAACCAACTCCATTAGTAGGTGGGGCAAAAATCTTTTCAGCATCAGTTATAGTAGCAGGTAAACTAGTTTTGTTATCTTTACCTTTTCCAGTAAACGTAGCATTTTTAATAATCACTAACTGATGATAAAGCTCTGAACCTGATGCTCTAATCTCGGCAATGGTCATTTCTTTGGGTACAATGGCTTTAGGGTCAGGCAATCCATATGGCACAAGTTTTTGATCAGCTAATACTTTGGCTAACCTACCTGGCTCTTCACGAGATTTCTCTACATTATAATAATACGTACCTATTTGGGGTGATTGTCCATAGGAGCCTATCCACATATCATTAAGAGTTACCGATACTCGTTGACCCACAGGATATATTCCACTCATACTGCCTGCATCTATGGAGATACGGATAGCCTGCGGATTATCGCCTTCTTCTTGCACAACAATGTATTTGTAAATATTCCCTGCATTATCATCCGACGTAATAATACCCTCTATCACTACAGGTTCGTTACTTTTGATTTGGTACGCAGAAAAACGGTTAGTTGGACTAGTTAAAAATTCATTTTTCACTTGAGCAATGGTATACGTAGCTGGTACTCGCTCGCGTTTTACTTGATCTTTCTCCAAAGGCATATCTGTAAAATTTGGATAACAGGATTGCAATAACCATGCTAAACCTACAACCAATATACTATGTGTTACTTTCATATGTATCTTATTTTAA
>Ga0116172_10003751_pt1 | contig 12553 bp, 8 predicted proteins | sample AD_UKC083_MetaG_FD_89799 | JGI IMG/M metagenome (GOLD analysis project Ga0116172, IMG submission 89799) | Active sludge microbial communities of municipal wastewater-treating anaerobic digesters from USA - AD_UKC083_MetaG | ecosystem: Engineered > Bioreactor > Anaerobic > Digestate | place: USA...
AACACGACCTTTTTCCGGAACGTTTCAGTACCGCTTACCAGATGGGCGTTGTTGCAGAGAACGAACGGGTTTACCTGAGTAACGGGGCAAACGGTTGCGCACTCGACCTTAAGACGGGCGAAATCATCTGGAACAACAACTTTAAGCTTACGGGAATAACCAATATAACGCAACTGACGGTAACCGACAGCCTGCTGATCACCGGGTCCCAGTGGAGCGGACGTGTGGCATTACGGAAAGAAAACGGGCAAAAGGTCTGGGGACCTGTAGGGTTAAACGATCTGAGCTATAATGATTCGGCTCCCGTATTTTTTGACGGGAAGTTGTATTTTTGCTCACATACGCATTTGTCTGTTCTCAATCCCGCAACCGGGGAACTGCTTGAATCCCAACCGGCAAGTCCGGCACTGGCAGGATCTGCTTCAAGACCTTATGTATCTGACAGCCTTATTATTGTCGGGACATACGACCGGGGTGTCATGGCCTGGAACAGGCTTACGTTAAAACAGAAATGGAGTTTCAGGACCAGGCCCACATTGCTTTATACGGGGGCTTATTCCAAAGACTCACAGGAAACAGTAGAGGCATCGCCCCTAATAAAGGACGGTGTTGTTTACTTTGGAGCGGGAGACGGCCTTTTTTACGCATTGGAGGAAAAAACAGGGACTTTTTTATGGAGCATAAACCTGGGAGCTCCTGTTCTGAGCAAAGCCCTTCTTCTGTCTGTATCGGGACAGGAATACCTTTATGTTACCGATTTTTCCGGAACTCTTTATAAGATAAGACCTCTTATCCCCGAAGCTAAGTGATTTTCAGGTAGTCGAGAATAGCCCTTGCCGCTTTGCGTCCGGCTCCCATGGCCAGTATGACCGTAGCAGCCCCGCTTACCACATCACCGCCAGCAAATACTCCGGGACGTGAAGTAACCCCGTTTTCATCGGCAACAATACCGTTGTATTTATTTATGTTAAGCCCGGGAGTGGTTCTGGCTATCAAAGGATTGGCAACTGTGCCAAGAGCAATGACCACCACATCGCAGGGTTTATCAAATTCGGAACCGGGAATTTCAACCGGCCGGCGACGTCCGCTTTCATCGGGTTCGCCCAGCTCCATACGGATACAGCGTAACCCGGTCACCCATCCTTTTTCATTTCCGAGGACCGAGGTGGGATTGCAAAGCAATTCAAACGCAATTCCTTCTTCTTTGGCATGATGCACTTCTTCCACACGGGCAGGCATTTCTTTCTCCGTACGGCGGTAAACCACTGTTACCCCCGCGCCCAGACGCAAGGCGGTACGTGCGGCGTCCATGGCAACATTGCCGCCTCCTATCACCGTCACATGTTTACCCACGTAAATGGGTGTGTCCGAATCGGGCGAATAAGCCGACATCAGGTTACTGCGGGTCAGAAACTCGTTGGCAGACACCACTCCGTTCAGATTTTCACCCGGAATCCCCATGAATCTGGGAAGTCCGGCTCCGGAGCCTACAAATACGGCGTCGAAGCCTTCCCGGTCCATAAGCTCATCTATTGTGACCGTTCGTCCCACCACTACGTTAGTTTCTATAGTTACGCCGAGTTTCTGAACCTGGTCAATTTCGTAGGCTACCACTTCGTCCTTGGGCAGCCTGAATTCGGGAATTCCGTATACCAACACGCCTCCGGGTTTGTGAAGCGCTTCAAAAACGGCTACCCGGCAACCGGCTTTGGCCAGATCGGTGGCACAGGCCAGTCCGGCCGGACCCGACCCGATAACCGCCACTTTTTTCCCGTTATAAGGAGCCCCTGCAACCGTTGAATAGTTGTTTTTCCTTGCCCAGTCAGCCACGTAGCGCTCCAGTTTACCAATAGCCACCGGCTCGTATTTTATTCCTAAAATACAAGATCCTTCGCATTGTATTTCCTGTGGACAGACACGTCCGCAAACGGCCGGCAGCGAAGAATCCGCCGCAATCACAGACGCCGCTTCTTCCATATGATCTGCATTTACCGAGGCAATAAACCGGGGAATATTGATAGATACGGGACAGCCCGAAACACACTTGGGATTTTTACACTGAAGACAGCGGGAAGCTTCCAGGATGGCTTCTTCACGGTTGTATCCGAAACTCACTTCATCAAAATTATGCGCCCTTTCCAGGGGATCCTGCTCGCGCACCGCAACTCTGGGAATCTTACTCATGACTGTGCAAATCTATAAAACAATTATGATCGGCTTCCGTTTCCTGGGTTTTATACATACCCTGACGCCTCATGGCTTCATCAAAGTCAACCTGATAGGCGTCAAACTCCGGCCCTTCTACACAGGCAAACCGGGTTTTTCCGCCAACCGTTACACGACATGCTCCGCACATTCCAGTGCCGTCCACCATAAGGGTATTCAGACTTACGATCAACGGCAGATTATAGGGTTTTGCCGCTAACGTCACAAATTTCATCATAACCATTGGTCCAATGGCAACGACCTGGTCATAAACCGCCCCGTTATTCATGATTTCTTTAAGTTTATCCGTAACGAGGCCTTTGAAGCCGTATGAACCGTCATCGGTACAAATATATAAGTTGTCGCAAACAGATTTCATCTCGTTCTCAAATATCACCAGATCCTTTGTTTTGGCGCCAATAATAACATCGGCTCTCACGTCGCGTTCGTGCAGGTATTTGACCTGGGGATAAACGGGTGCAGTCCCCAGACCGCCGGCAATGAACAAATACTTCTTTCCCTTTAACTGTTGATCGGTAAAATGAATAAATTCTGAAGGGATTCCCAGCGGGCCCACAAAATCGGGAAAAGCATCACCTTCATTAAAAGAGAGAATCTTACGGGAAGAGGCGCCCACCATCTGTGTTACAATTGTAACAATACCTCTATCAGCATTATAGTCGCAAATGGTTAAGGGTATCCGTTCCCCTTTTGCATCGGTACGCAAAATAATAAATTGTCCGGGTCTGGCACTGGAAGCTACGCGTGGCGCCAATACGTCCATCAGACAGATATTGGGGGCCAGCATCTGTTTCTTAAGAATAGGGAACATAATGGAATTTTATTAAGTCAGGCGCCAAAGATATAAAAAAATCCCGGCCTGCCTATGGTAATCTCACGAAAGAATACCCCTTTCTACCGAGCACTTTCAGAATCTCATCCAAACGGTCATACAGACGGTCGGTGCGTGTATCTTCTATTCCGGGATGAATAAGAATAACGGCTCCGTTCAGGCCGTTCTTGTTTTCAAAATCATACAACTGGTCTATTAATTCCTGTGAAGATCTATACGACGCCATATCGGGAGTTGTATAATCTGCATTGGTGCGAATTCCGGGGGTGATATTTATCAGTTGCATGCCCATAGAGGCAGTTACCCTAACGGTTTCTGAATTATAGTGCTCATAGGAAGGCATAAACCAATTCACTCCGGCCGGGTCCACTCCTGCCCTCTCCAATTGTAAAAGGTTCGCGGTAATATCCCGTCTGAGGCTGTCTGCAGACACCAGCGACTGCTCAACATCTGCTCCCCAGGGGGCATACAAAAGGTGCCTGTCTCCGTGAGGTCCCACATAATGGCCCTGTTTTATTATATCCTGTATAAGTTCTTGCCATTCAGTCATCCGCAGGCAATTGCCGGTCAGAAAGAAAGAAGCTTTTATTTTATGTTTTTTAAGGGTCTTTAATACGGTTTCTCCGCCGTTAAATCGCTCATCGGCAGTAAAGACCAGGTAGATTTCTTTTTTTGCCCGATCCATGGCTATAATTCCGCCCATGGCATTTCGTACCTGTTTTCCGGCGACTGTCTTCCCTTCAAGTTCTTTTTGTGAAAGATAATAACTCAGCGAAGCCGTTCCGTCCATGGTGGGCTCATTGGTCGCATAATCCCAGATCTCGTCGTGATACAATGCCACACCGTTATTAAAAGGGGCATAGGCATCCCTTCCGTCACTCATGGAAAGGTATTCACCGTGGGCGTTATGACGTTCCCTGAGCAAGGGGCCGTCCACCAGACCGCCCGGAGTATTTTTGCCAATGGCCACCAAATAAGATGAATGCGGTCTTTCGGGGTAATCGCTGCCTTTGGGAAACTCAACAATCATAGAGGTACCCCACGGATTGCATCCGAAAAGCCAGTCACGCAAAGCAGCCTCCATACGGGCATAGGTTGTATCCCCCGTTGCCGTGCGGTACAAGTGTGCCTGTGTAATAGCCGCAGCAACCAGGTTGTTGGAACACCACATAAAAGGGACTCCGTTCAGAAAAGCACAATCCGAGGCACGCCGACTCAGGTATTCCAGTCCCTGGCGCATGTAGCCGGTATATTTAGCCGATACGGCAGGGTCTTCTGCAACAGCCAGGTAATAGTGTCCCAGGTTCACAAACGGATAAAACTGATAATGACGTGCCCTGCCCAACTCCAGCCAGGGAGTCACTTCTTCCAGCTGTCCCCAGTAATCGGCTTTTTTAAGCCAATCGGCGTCACCGGTCAGATGAAAAAATGTAGCGGCGGCCAGTTCCACATCGTCCACGTAGTTATCCTCTTCGTAGAAATAGGGAGACACCACACAACATGTCTGAGTATTTCCCGGTTTTTCTTCTGCAAAAGCATAGGCCGGCACGGCCTTAGCCTCCATGGCAGCCGAAAAAGCCGGATCGATATCTCTGAAAAGTTCGGCTCCCAATGCAAAGGCCGAGGCAAATTTACCGGCCGAGGAAGCCACGCCTGTAGTGCGGTTGATGTGCGTACGTAAACCCTGACGTTCACCGGTAATGAAATACACCGGTCGTCCGGCATCAGGCCCCCACCCGTAATCGGCCCTGTCGTTCACAGGAAGCCGGAACCCCACATGGTCACGATCATCGGCAATCTGATTGAACATCACTTTGTCTTGGGGATTCATTTTCATAAGCCACTCCAGGCCCCAGCGGATCTCGTCCAGTATGTCGGGTAACCCGTTGGCTCCCGGACGTCCGGTGGCATCAAAACGGTCTTTGAACACACTCTTGTCTGTAGCCCGGTCATAGGCAAACATCATCTGATACGTGGCATTCGCGCTGGTGGTAAGGTACTGGAGGTAATCGGCGGCATCGTGCCAGCCACCTTTTACGTCAATTTTTTCACCCGAGCGGGTCGGGTGAAGAACAATGTATCCGTCATGTTGGTGGCATTGTGCATCAAGAAAAGGATTATCTCCGCACCGCTGCTGGCGCATATAGTTCAAGAGAAAATCCGATGCCCCGTCATATACCTCGGCCCCGATTCTGAAACCGGGCGAACTTATCGGTCCGCGCCCGCTTACCGACACTTCAACACGGTATCCTCCCTCCTGCGTAAACCGCGAGAAATCCAGGCGGTAAGCAACGGCCATACCCCATTTTCCGGCCGGAACTTCCCTGACCTGTCCTCCATTCAGAGTCCCTTTATATACGACCCTGCCTGTTTTTACTTCTATGAGGCTGAACGAGTCAACCGCCATCTCTTCCCTGGCAATCAAAACAGCCTCTTTAATATCACCGGGAAGATAGCCTAATTGATTGATCCGGATCCATGCGTCGGTTTCCCTGGCTCCCAGAGGACCCGCCATGCACCACATGACAATAAAAACAAACAGGGATCGTATCATAATGTTATTGATTAGGTTTGACTTCTTCTGCCGTATAACCAATCTTTTCAATGGCCTTTTTAAGTTTATCCTTATCGGTCTTTGAAGGCTGATATTGTATCCAGACGGTCTTTTTGGGCACATCTACTTTCATGTCTTTAACTCCTTTTTCAAAGGGCAGTTTGTCTGCAATCTTTTTGGCGCAATTTTCACAATCGAGATTGGTCAGAAAGGTTACCTCATCTGTCTTGCGGGAGTCTTTCTTCTCCCGGGCTCCAGCCTGTATGGTAATCAAAAGGCAAATACATACAAAAACGGCAGCAACTAATTTAATGTTATTTTTCATATCTGTCTAATTTATTATTTCCAAATAGTCAAACGCATTCCGGCATACACTTTAATACCCATGAGCGGTCCCCAAACCGCGGTGGCGTTAAAGGAGGGCGAAAATGGGTCTTCTGCCGAAAGCACGGGATAAGGCTGACGGTAATTAAGCAGGTTCTCCCCGCCAACATAAACATCCACACCTTTAAACCTTCTGGTTATCTGTGCAAAGAACATAGGATAAACGGGAGAATAACCGTCTTCGGAAGCGACGGCGGCAACCTGCGGATACCCCAGTGCAAAAGCGGGAATACGCGCCGGGCCGTTAATCTGGGCCGTAAAGTCAAAAGTCCAGATATTCATATTAGTGGCGTATTGCAGGTTAAGGACGCCTTTATATTTGCTTGTCAGAGGCCGGTCCACCAATCCCTGGCCCCTCAGGGTTACTTTGGAGTCGTTATAACGGAAAGTAGCCAGTAAAGTAAACCCTTTAAAAGGCGTTGTGGTAAAATCGGCCTGGTAGGTATTGGTAAAAGAGCGTCCGTCCAGGTTGTAGAAATACACGGCAGGCAATTCCGCTTTCCACAGGTATTCCTGGTCCACAATAATCTGGTTATTGAAATCGGTTCTGAAATAATCGAGACTCAGCGAAGATGACCCGTTATATCCAAAAGGCAGGTCCAGTGTCAGGTTCAGACCGTAAGTCCAGGCAGATTCAATATCAAGATCGTTTTCTATGTCAAACCGCCTGCCGGTGGACAGTACTCCTATGTTGTCTGCCAACAGGTTGGGAGACCGGTATCCTTTGCCTGCAGAGGCACGGAAAATAAGCGCATCCGAAAAATTATATTTCAGATTGAACTTTGGGGTAAATAGCCATCCGTAGAGGGTATTGTAATCGGTTCTTGCGCCGGCAATGAGCACAAATTTGTCCTGCAGATGAAATGTGTATTCTCCATAGACTCCATAAACAAATTCATTGCGATTCAGGTCGTAATCAGACAATTTTAGCTCTTCGTTGTGCCAATCGAGTTGTGCCGCCAATCCGAATGTGATCTTGTGCAGCCTTCCCAGGCTGGACATGAAAACGGCATTGGCAAAAACATTTTGCTGACTGGCATTGTAATCCCTTAAACCAAAATAGGATTGCTGTCCGTGCAGCGTATAATCAAGCACAAAAGCAATATTCGGGTCTACATGACCCTCCGGCTCTTCAAGGTGGTTATGTTCCAGTTGATTCATTAAAGGCACACCCAATTTGATATAACCGTTTACGCCTTTGTTCATAATCCGCGATCCCCACATTTCATTGTTGCGTTCTTCCCCGGGTTTAACCCAGTTGAACCCTTTCTGTCCGGACCTGCGATCTTCGTAGAGTCCCCGGTAACCGAACCTTAGCTGTGTCCCGTTCGGAGCCATATACAGCCAGCGGTTGGCGAGGTTGAATTGTTTGGTAAGCGGCTCGTCAAGGAAGCCGTCGCCGTTCATATCATGTTCCATGGGATCGGCCGAGGCATGCGCCAGAACAACGGTACTCAGCCGGTCGTTCAGTTGAAGTGACGAGGCAATATTGGCTTCGGTCCGCAACGTCTGGCTCAGGAACAAATTCACGAAAAGGGGAACCTCCGCTGTGGGTTTGCGGTATTCCATATTGATCTGGCCGGTAACGGCCTCATATCCGTTCACCACAGATCCCGTTCCCTTAGCAATCTGAATACTTTCCAGCCATTGTCCGGGTACGTAGTTTAATCCGAAAGGAGCCAGTATGCCTCTCATCGCAGGCCTGTTTTCATCAAGCATTTGTGTATAGGAACCGCTCAGGCCCAGTAAGCGAATCTGCCTGGCTCCGGTAACGGCATCTGAATAACCGACTGTTACACTGGCCGAATTTTCAAAACTTTCCGCCAGATTGCAGCAGGCCATTTTACATAAACCGGCCGCTGTGATCACCTCGGTTTTGATGTCGGATAATTTGGAGATGTAGTTACTTTGCTGACGTCCGGTCACCGTGACGGCAGTAAGGTTAGCAGCGTCTGCATATAAGAGGAATTCGACCTCTTCAACGGCAGAAGACACCTGTAGCGTATCGTTTTTGTAGCCCATGTAAGAGGCTACCAGAGCACGGGAAGATCCCTTCCCGATAGAGAATGTACCGTCCGAATCTGTATAGACCAACGTAGTAGATGTTCCTCCCGGAACGGCAGGGGCCCAGTACACAGCTGCAGCCGCGGCAGGAACCGGATCACCGTTCTCCTCAAGTATCATGACGCGTCCCTTATACGATTGCGCCGCAACCATAAAGGGTATTGTTACAAATAATAGAATTATTACTGATTTTTTCATAGGGGTTACAATATGTTATATAAGATTGTCAGAGATAAAGTCAACAATCTTAGATTACAATCGTAACGGCAGACTCAGGCCCGGTTCACCGGGCAATAATTCAGCAGGAGAATACAGGGTTAATAAAGTTTTTTGAGTGCCAATGAAAAGTTGATGAAAGTGATCGGTGACATCAGCCATGCCCAAGCCGTGCACAATAAGCAGCGAAACGACGGCCGTTACCACGCTGTAATCTTCGGGAACGGTCGGATCATTGACCAGGTATAATGTGGTGCTGCAACACGAACCGTCATGACACGAACCATCGGCATGATGACAGGGAGATTCACTATTAAAAAGGATAATATGACTTGATCCTTCTTTCAGGCAACTATGCACACCAACCCCAATAGTGGCTGTAACATACATCATTACCACAAGCGATGCAAGAACAATATGAAGTTTACTCCTCATTTAACTTACAAATATAATGATTATTTTTGTACTGTAAATATTCTACTTATGAAAGACTTTCTTAAAACACTTGCAGCCGTAATATTGGGTACGGGCCTGGTCATTTTTGGCGGGGTATCCCTGCTGATTGGTTCTCTCACCAGTATGGTAACTATGGGTATAGGCCCGGCAGTCACTTCGGTTGCGCCCAATTCCATACTTAGGATCGATTTTGAAAAAGGTGTTTCGGTACAGGATTCAGATCTGCCAATCCCCGGCTTCCTGCCTGCAGAACTGGGAATGCCGGCAACGGGTGAAGGTTTTTATAAAATGGTCCGGGCCATTGAGAATGCAGCGACCGACCCCAATATAAAAATGATCTACCTCTATCCGCAGTACCTGAATGCTCAGATGACCCATATAGAAGAGATCCGGAACGCACTGCTTTTGTTCCGGCAAAGTGGAAAACCTGTAATATGCTACTCGGACACTTATTCCCAGCAGGCTTATTATATGGCCTCGGCCTCAGATAAGGTCATCGTTAACCCGGCCGGCGACATTTCGCTTCAGGGGTTCAGCCTGAACGTATTTTATTTTAAAGATCTTTTTGACGCCTATGGTATTGAGGCACAGGTAATACGTCACGGAAGCTATAAAAGCGGCGGAGAAATTTATACTTCTCCCGAAATGAGTCCCGAAGAACGGACGCAGATGGCATCGTACCTGAATTCCGCCTGGTCGCACTGGTCGTCAGGTATTGAACGTTCCAGGACCTTACCGGAGGGCACCCTCGACAGCATCTGTTCTGCCGGCTTTCGTCTTACACCGCAGGAGGCATTGGATTTACACCTGATAGACGAAATCTGGCATAAAGATGAACTGACAGAATATATGTGCAGTATGAACGATGTATCTGAAGAGAAGAAATTGCCGGTAATATCCCTTTCCGACTATGCTCAGATTTTCCCGGCCGGAAAAAAATTCAAACGCGAGAAAATTGCTGTTGTATATGCCTCGGGGGACCTGAGAACGGGAACGGGACGCGATGGTGTTTCGTCCGGGAACTTTGCTTCTCAATTACGGCAGTACAGGACAGACAGCACGGTCAAAGCGGTGGTTCTGCGCATTGAATCTCCCGGTGGTGATCCCCTGGCTGCAGACGTTATTACCAGGGAACTGGAGCTCATAGCCGGAGTAAAACCCCTGGTAGTGTCCATGGGAGATATGGCTGCTTCGGGCGGTTACTGGATTGCTGCCCCCGCTCATGCCATTTTTGCCAATCCCACATCTCTTACAGGCTCCATTGGAGTATACAGCATTTTCTTTAATGGCGAAAAGACGCTCAATGAAGTACTGCATATACGCAACGAGCGAATAAACACACATGCATATAGTCATTTCCCTTCATACCGTTCCCGTTTGAGCCCCGTTGAAACCGGATTGATGGAAAAAATGGTGGACAGTACTTACAACCGGTTTATTTCCATAGTATCCCAGGGCCGTCATCTGGAGCGGGCTCAGGTCGAGGAAGTGGCCAAAGGACGTGTCTGGTCGGGTATTCAGGCACTGGAAAACAAAATGGTAGATAATCTGGGCGGATTATCAGATGCCGTTCGTGCCGCTTCGCTCATGGCTAATCTTTTGGATTACAGAATTGTAGAATACCCTACTCCGGAAAGATTTTTAGATAAAATTATCTCTCTTGGGAAAAAATCAGGAACGAGTATACCGGATTACCTGCATGAATGCATTTTGACTCTTACAAAAAATCAGGGTGTACAGGTGAGGATTCCTTACATCTATAACGGATTATCATTTTAGTAGACGGGGTGACCCGGAATCTGTTGTCTATCCTCAGCCCGATCACCCAGACTATTTCCTTACCCGAGCATAGTACGTGCACTCCCGGTTTGTCACAAAGCGGGATCTTCAGGTCAGTGAGCAGATCGCTCACTTTCTTATAACCCTTCATTCCCAGCGGGATCATCCGATCACCCGGCTCCCAGGGGCGAACCTCCAGAGGAAAAGGCAGTGTATCTGCGTCGAGACAAGCCACAGAAAGATCCGCCGGTATTACCAAACCGGCACTATTCTCCATGACATCCCATTCAAGACCGGGAATTCCCGAGACGCCCGCCAGTGGGCGCAGGATCAACTGGTCCCTGTCTTTGAACAAAGCGTATTGGTCTGAAAAAAAACGCTTACCGCTCTGTCCTCCCAATGAACCGAATATTTCGTCCATCTGACCGGAACGAAAACCATACGGCTGAAGCAAGGTGTGCAGCCAGTACAGGCCATGTCCGTCTTCAAGCAATCCGGCAATGGAAAAGCCGTTTTCAGTCGCTATCTGTCGTTTCTTCTCACAGGCTAACGAATCAAGCAGCCGTTGGGTCATAATGAGATTACCGGCATTCCGCCCCATTCTCATCGCCACATTAGGGGTGATTTCTTCCAGAACGGGCATAACCAGATGCCTTATCTTATTACGTGCATAATCTGTTTGCAGATTAGTCTCGTCTACATGAAAGGATATGTTATTGGCAGAGGCGAAGTGTTCAATCGCATCCCTTGGAATATCAAGTAAAGGTCTGACTACCTTGTCGTTACGAGAAGGAATGCCGCACAATCCGCGCAGACCGGTCCCCCGAACCATATTAAGCAACATAGTCTCGGCCCTGTCGTTGGCATTATGCGCTACGGCAATATATGAAAAACCGGTTTGGGCCAGTAATTCTTCAAACCATTCGTAACGGAGCCGGCGGGCGGCCATTTCCACGGAAATTCTTTCTTCAGCTGCAAAACGGTTAGTGTCCACCGTTTTTGTAAAAAAGGGAATCCCCTGTTGCTCCGACCATTTTTTAACGAAATCCTGGTCTGAATCGCTGGCAGCGGCCCTCAGAGAAAAGTTCATATGGGCTAAGGCTAACGGGCCGCAAACGTCATAACCTTCCCGGGTAGAAACAAAACGTACAAATAAATGGGCCATGACCATCGAATCCACACCGCCGCTTACCGCCATCAAGACTCCTTTGCAGGGTCTGTCCAGCAACATGCGAACAGCATTATGGAAAACCCTTTCCACGTTCTGCTATTTATTTGAAATCGTATAGGAAAGCCCAATAGACAATACTTCCTGGAACTGAACCCGGGGAGCTGCATTGCCGTCCTGATCGGCAATTTTAATTTTATCGTCGTAAATAAGATTGGTGCGTATGTTGGCGCTCAGCAATTTATTCACCTGCATGGACAAAGACAGGTCCCAATTCACTTTTATGTTCTGTGGATCGTTAAGGTAGTCCGAGAAAAGTGTCAGGTCTGTGGTCAGTTTCACATTCTTCACTACTTCTTTGGCCAGATTCACTTTTAACTGTGTACCAAATTCTTTTCTTACTTTCTGGTCTTCTTTGTTGCCGTATTTAGTACGCAGTTCGGGCCGTGTTACCACAACAACACCTCCGGTAAGCGGGGCAAAGTTCACTGAGATCCAGTCAAAGGGCTTATACTCCAGACCGAAAGCCAGTGTAGAATAAAACGGAGCGGCAAACTGAGATACCAGGGTGGTATCCGAGGCAGAATATTTATACCCTTTATCCATCTGTGTTTTGGCACTGAATACGGCGGAGACATATAATTTATCGGTAGCCCGGTATCCAAATTTGGAATCGAGTAACAGCCGGTCATCCGTTTTTTTAAAAATATCGCCAAACATCTTCACAAAACCATAACCCATCTGGAAACGGTTCTCGAAGATCAGGTTATTTTTGTTGTAATTCGCTTTAGCATCTACGTATCCACTGAGCGAAACGGAACTGTTGCCCCCGGCAGCCCAGTTGGTCAGGGACGTTTGTGAAAAATTCAATTGC